>Ga0073936_10003364_pt1 | contig 22961 bp, 22 predicted proteins | sample AliMusrvi5mmetaG_FD_87041 | JGI IMG/M metagenome (GOLD analysis project Ga0073936, IMG submission 87041) | Freshwater lake bacterial and archeal communities from Alinen Mustajarvi, Finland, to study Microbial Dark Matter (Phase II) - Alinen... | ecosystem: Environmental > Aquatic > Freshwater >... | reverse complement strand
TCATGGCGTTCCGGATGAACGAGGCGAGGATGGGGTTATTGAAAGTGTATCATGGTTCTCATGGACCAGTATCCTCTCCTGTTGCGGGATCATCAGTTTTTCCTCCAAAACTCTCAGTTCTTTCATAAGGGTCGGCACTCGCTGTTTCTCACCCTCCTTGAAAAGTTGTAGCAGACGCGTATAAGCCTCACGTTCCCTGCCAGGGGAACGTGCGGTCTCGTATGCTGCAAAACGTCTCAGATAGGTGGGGGAGTCGGGAAATGAAGCCGCCTTTGAGAAAGCATCCGCAGCCCCCGCATGATCCTGTTCCTTATCGCGAAGGAGGGTGCCTAGTCTCTCATAGAGAAGATATTGATCGGGGTTGTTGCGGATGCCTCTTTCAAGAAAATCACGCCCGAGGGAAACATACTCGCGCGCGGTCCTCTCGCGGAGAGCTTCACTTTTCTGTTTTTCATCCTGAAGAGCGGCAGCGCTAGCGTTCCATGCCATGTGCCATGCGGCGTTATCCCAATAGAGAAGGTTGTGTGGTTGAAGGGTCGTTACCGTGTTAAACAGCCCTGCCATGCGACCCCATTCGGTTCTCTCCCACGCAGAATGAGCTTCAATCCAGAGAATGGCAGCCAATGGTGCACGGAACCCACTGAGGGCGGCGAGAAATCCTGACTGACCAATCTGTTCTCGAAGATCGAGATCAATGTTCGTATTCCTAAAGCCTGCGGAATTGGAGTCTTTTTGAAGTCTGATCTGCCATGGGATAAGAAACAGGCCGGATATGACAATCAAAAGAAGTGCTCCTAAGTGGCTTAGATTGGAATTTCTAACTCTTATCATTAGAGTTCGCGGTTTTGGAAAACCAGGCAGGCAACAGAATAATAGACAGCCGTGTAACATCCTCCCAGGGCTACGGTCTGCCAGAATAAACCCATGGGGATAGCCGTGCCGGCAACGATATCGTCGCTAAGGTTGAAAGCTTGCAGGTCGGGAAAAAGCAAGGCAACAAGAGCCATGAATAGACGCGTCCACCAGTGGACGGAAATCCCTCCAAGCCAATATTCACGGGCAGTGACCTGAAGGTGACCGATAAAGTATGCCGATGAGGCCACGAGGATCGCAAAGATTCCAGAGGTAGCAAAGGTAGAGATCAAAAGCGTCAGGGAAGAAAGAAGGGTCGCCTTCACTAGGATAATCGCCATGGCTGGAATGAGATCGCAACTGAAGGCCGAGGCCTTGATCGAGTTAAGCGCTGTGATCAACTCCTGGGGCGATCCGGCGAGGGCTTGCCTAGTCTCGACAAGTGCCGATCGCTCTCGGAGTAAAAGCACTCCAAGAAAGAGAGCACCCATAATCAATGTTGAGAGCACCAGCAGGTAAAGAACGCCAAAAAGTTTACCGAGAAGGTATTCGTGCCGAGGAACCGGCTTGGAGAGGATTGTGAAGATTGTTCTGTCCTCAAGATCGCGTGGCAGCATCATCGCCGTGGCGAGGATAGATATCAGACTGAGAAAAATAGACATCGCACCTAACGCTACGTCCTTGAGCATTTGGAACTCCTCCTGGAATGAGAATTTTGCAAGGAATGCCGAGTTGCCAATCATGATCAGTGCAAAAAGCAGGAGAAAATAAAACACCTTTTGCCTGACGAGATCGGTGAATGTATTTTCAGCAATCGCCGTCACCCTCAGGATGGGTGAAACATTGATCTTCATCTGCGCTTTTGGGGTTTTTGCGCAGGAAAGCGGGTTCCTACATCTTGACCCGCTATAGCACCTGCAATACACCCTGATTTTCGACCGTTGGCTATTACCGTCTCAATGCCAGCTTCTACAGCTGACTGCACTGCCCTAAGCTTTGACAACATTCCCCCAGTGGAATGCTCCCCTTTTTCAGGGGTAACATGTCGGAAGGCATTATTAATTTCCGTTACAACTGGAATCCGGATCAAGCCGGATTTCTGGGGGTAGGAAACCCTTTCTAGCAGACCATCGGCGCTGGTTAGAAGAATCAGGAGGCGGGCACGCAACAGTTGTGCAACTTCTGCGGAGAGGTGGTCATTATCACCGAAACGAAGTTCCTCAACTGCCACCGAATCGTTCTCATTAATGATCGGAACCACATCAGGACAGGCAAGAAGGCGTTCTAATGTAACACTCGCATTCCGGCGGCGGCCTAAATCAAAAATGTCGTCGTGCGTAAGTAGAAGTTGAGCTGCCTTGATGCCGTGGCGCTTGAAGTGACGCCCGTAAGCTTCCATTAGAGACGGTTGGCCGACCGCGGCACAGGCCTGCTTCCCGGCAAGGTCGGAGGGCCGTTTTTTTAGCTTGAGAGCAGCTACTCCAGCTGCAACAGCACCGCTCGAGACAACCACGCAAGGAATTCCTGAGGCAACAATCCCAGCGATCTCAGAGGAGAGTCTTCGAAATTGAGCATTGTCCAAAGAGCAACCCCCTTCGCGGGCAAGAATACCACTGCCAAACTTTAGTACGACTGGTCGGGATTTCATGGATCTATTCTGAACGAGATTCCATCATCAGTTCCAGAAAACCTGCTTCCAAGGCTAACGTCTCCTGCACACCCCTCTCCAACGAGGACCGTAACTTTTCCACGGTTTCAATACATCTGAGCAACCTTCGGGACTCTGCAGCGTCCGGGTTGGATTCCTCGGCGTGCAAACTGCGCAACAATGATCCAAAATGCTCGGCAACCAGACCGAGCAGGAGTGAACGTTTCTGTAGAACCTCTGATTCTGCGCTCGCCTTGAGTGCCTCCTCTCGTGCATCCCAGTCTCCCTCCGTAGTCTTTGCAAAATGGGATTTCTCAGCAGCCAACTCCTCCCTAACCCGCGCTCCAGCCTCCTCCCTCACATCATCGAGTAGATCTCGGAAAATCCTGCTAAGGCTGAATGCTGCTGTGGCGTCAGTCTTGGCTCCCGGATCGAAAAATTGGCTTAGCATTTCGGATAGTTGCTGCTCGCGAGGTCCCATCGGAAGGCGCTCTACAGTTTGGAGCACAACGCCAATGCATCGCGACCGTATCGTCTCCAGCAACGCCTCCGGCAACTCTGTAGTCAGAAGCAGGAGAGATCCAGTTGGAGGCTCTTCAAGGGTCTTGAGAAATGCGTTAGCCGCCTGGGGCATTAAACGGTCGGCATCCCTGACAACGGCGACTTTACGTGAACCCCTCTCAGGGGTCCTGTGGATCGCCGCCTCCAGTTCGCGGATTTGGTCCGTCAGAATACGGCGGGATTTGGAGCCCGGTTCGACTGCATGAAAATCGGGATGACTCTCCACTTTGAGGGGACCTGTACCAAGAAATAGCCCCGACAATTCGTCGGCCATTGTGTCCACTCCAGAACCGGGTCCTCCGGAAATCAAATAGGCATGTCCAAGGCGCCCTTCATCAAGAGCCTTTCCGAGGAGACGCAGTGCATCGAAATTAGAAAAGGCCATGACAACGTTCCTTGAGTGCAACCTCAATAGCTGCTTCCACACTATCTACGCTCCCTCCTGAAGGGATGACGGCAAAGCGTCCAGGGTTAGCAGTCGCCAAATCTAGATAACCACGGCGAACCGCTTCATAAAATCCTCGATCCTGTTGTTCCATGCGGTCGGATGGACCTTTGCGTTGTTGAACTCGCTGGAATCCCTCCTCAACATCCAAGTCCAACAATACTGTCAGGTCCGGGATAGTTCCCTCCACGGCAAAATCGTTGATCGAACCAACAATTCCAGGATTGAGCTTGCGCGCAACTCCCTGGTAGACGGTTGTAGAATCAAAAAACCGGTCACAGAGCACGACTAGACCTTTTTCAAGTGCAGGTCGTATCACCTCACGAACCAATTGGGCACGACTGGCGGCGAATAAGAGAATTTCTGCCTCTTTGGTCATCTCATAAGCCTCGTCGTCATGCTGGATAAGCTGACGGATCCTCTCCCCGATGGGAGTGCCCCCCGGTTCTCGGAGAACAATGATATTCTCACCCTTCGCTTGGAGTTTATCTGCGAGGCGGTTGACTTGCGTCGATTTGCCGCAACCTTCAGATCCCTCAAATGTTATGAACGTACCTTTGGATGACATTAAGCAAATAGGATAGAACGAAAATGCGGGTTCCTTGAAGAGTTAAAAGACCCCAGAATACGACTCGAACATGGAGTGGATAAGCAGCTTTTTTAAGTAACCGCTTTCTGGTTAACCTTCAGTCTATGATCCATTATTGGCTGATAAAGCAAGAACCCGCGTCCTATTCGTGGGGTGAATTTGTCAAGGATGGAGGGACCTCTTGGACCGGGGTGCGAAATTTTCAGGCAAGGAACAATCTTCGGAAAATGAGCAAGGGGGATCTCGTCCTTTACTATCACAGCATTACTAAACCTTCCGTGGTAGGAATATGTAAGGTAACTGGGAGTGCCTATCCAGATCCGACAGCCAGCGATGGCGACTGGAGTTGCATTGATCTCATTCCTCTTAAGGCGCTTTCCGTACCAGTAACCCTTTCGGCCATCAGGGCGGATCCGAAGTTTTCCATGATACCCCTACTCAGGCAATCTCGGCTGAGTGTCATGCCAATAACAATAGAGGAATACACACGGATCCTCGAACTTGGCGGAATAGAGTAAAACTACTCGTCCACCACCGCCATATCGCTGGCAGTGACCCTAAGAACCTCTTCAACTGAGGTGAATCCTAGGGCGGCCTTGTGCCAACCATCTTTTCTGAGAGTTACCATGCCGTCGCGGAGCGCCTGTTCGAGAAGTTCATTTCCAGTGGCTCTTCGTTGGATGAGCTCCTGAAGAGCTGGGGTCATCTGGCAGATCTCCATGATAGCTATGCGGCCGGAATAACCGCTGTTGCGACAACTCTGGCATCCGGCGGGTTGACGAAGTCCGCCAGCCATATCCATAGGAAATCCGACCCGCATCAGTTCCTCTCGAGACATGGTTGTCGTTTTGGAACATTGAGGGCAAAGCTTTCTCACTAATCTCTGCGCCAGGAAGGCTCTGACTGAGGAGCCGACCAAAAACGGCTCGACACCCATGTCGAGGAGTCGGGTGATACCTCCAACGGCATCATTTGTGTGAAGTGTGCTGAACACAAGGTGCCCCGTAAGTGCCGCACGAATAGCAATGTCGACCGTCTCCACATCTCGCATCTCACCAACCATGATCACATTGGGATCACCGCGAAGAATGCTACGCAATGCGCTGGCAAAGGTCAGATCGATCTCCGGCTTCACCGCAATCTGGATGACTCCATCTATCTTATGCTCCACTGGGTCCTCAATGGTTACGATGCGACGCTCTTTCACATTGAGGGAACTTAGGAAGGTGTAGAGAGAGGTGCTTTTACCGCAACCAGTGGGACCCGTTACTAGGACAATACCGTTGGGCAAAGAAATGAGAGAACGGATCTTCTTTTCGACGGCAGCCTCCAGTCCCAAGCGGGCAAAATCAAAATGTTCCTGACCCAATAGCCGCAAACTGACATTTTCACCGTGAACGCATGGGATAGTTGCAACACGCACGTCAATTGGACGTCCCTTGTCTTCAAGCGCGATGCGACCGTCCTGAGGGAGGCGACGTTCAGCGATGTCTAAGGAAGCCATGATCTTTAGACGAGAGATCACAGAATCCTGCAGGACTCTTATCTGAGGTGGCACCGAAGCTTCATGGAGAACTCCATCAATTCTGTAACGGATACGGAGATCGTGACCGAGAGGCTCAAAATGAATATCGGTCGCGCCCTGATGCAATCCCTCACGAAGGATCTGATTCACAAATTTCATCACAGAAGCTTCGGGGTCCTCCTCGTCGAGGACATTGACCTCTTCCTTTTCAGTGATGATATCTTCGTCGCGCCCCTCCAGCAACTCCTCGAAGGTTTCGGCGCCTACGCCGTAAGCCGATTTGACCGCCTCAATCAGACGACGACGCGTTGTCATCACTAACCGGATGGGGCCTAGATGGTGGTGAGTAACCGCCTGCCAGGCAGCGTGATCGAAGGGGTCCCAAATCAGCAGCTTCAATTCCTCGGGATGATCTTGGGAATCTTCTGGAAGCATCTGAAACCCTAAGGCAAGTCGTGCAGGGAACACTGCACGCACATTCTCCATAGGAACCAGTTCCGTTTCCTCTTTCCATTCCATGTCCAGGATGCGGGCTAATTCACGAAGGAAATCATATTCTGGAACAGCACCGCTTGAAAGGATTGCCCCAACCGGAGATTGTTGAGAAAAGAAGGCCTGCGCCAAAGCACTTCTCAGAGGCTCCTGAGCTGTACAACCCGAATTTCTTGCGGCTGAAATCAAAAGATCCGCCAATCCTTCAGCGGGTGAGCTCAAGTCAGGGAGAATAAGTGATTGATCAGGCATTCTCCCACTATCCACCGGCAGGCCTCCTCTGCAAGGGAAAGGCTCCAAAAAATCAATCTAAGTCAGCATGTAAGCTCAAAACTAGTTTTGGATTTCGCTTCTGGAACGTTCATCGAGAACAATCACTGAAGCATATTTATCAAGGGCTTTTGTCGGAAGCCCAGAAATTGTGGTGCCTGATGAATCTTGGGTGACGGTAAGACTTACATCCGGTTCGGCGAGAATTCGAGCAGCCAAGATTTTTGTCGAAAGAGTGGGTACTGTTAAAAAATTGTTTCGAGGCCAGTCAAATATCATCAGGTAGATATGACCGGGCTTAGTCGTAGCGCGCCAATTCCACTCTGGGATGAACCTTGGTTTTCCATCATTATCCTTCTCTGTTGAGCTAAAGGAACCCATGAGATCGCTGAATGGGGTAGGTCCACTCCCGTAGATGGCTTCACCATTGATTTTCATCCAATCTCCGATTTCAGCGAGACGTTCAAGAGATTCCTGAGGGATAAGTCCATGTTCATCGGGGCCCACGTTAAGCAGGAAATTTCCACCCTTACTCACGATGTCACAGAGACTCCGAATGAGCACCCCCGCGGTTTTCCATTTTGTGTCATCTTTCTTGAACCCCCATGTGCCGTTCATTGTCATGCACGTTTCCCAATCTCGTCCCGGAAATCCGCGCGGTGGAATGAACTGCTCAGGAGTGGATGTGTCACCTGGAAAGACCCCAAGACCATTCAGGCGTGCCTCCTTACCATCATTGAGCCTGTCATTCTGGATCACTCCGGGGCGGAGACTCTGGACCACGCTCTGTATTCTTTCAGCACGCTTCGGATTCATGTCAACAGGCGTATCCCACCAGACCACAGCAGGTGTGTCAGATCCGTAGTTACTCAGGAGTTCGCGGATTTGGGGTATCGCTATCCTGTCAAGGTAGTCATCCATGTCCCGGTCTTGAGTCTTATCCCAATGACCTCCATGCGCCGCCGATCCTCCGTTGTTCCAATCCTGGGCCTGAGAGTAGTAAAATCCAAGCCGAACTCCCTGCTTGCGACACTCCACAGCCAATTCTTTTAATGGATCCTTACGATATGGCGATGCCCTGACAATCGACCAGTCAGAGACCTTTGTATCAAACATAGCAAAGCCGTCATGATGCTTCGCTGTAATAATAATGTATTTCATACCCGCCGATTTCGCGGCAGAAACAAACTTAGTGGCATCAAACTCCAGCGGGTTGAATTCCCTGGCAAACTCCCTGTATTCAACGACAGGAATTTTCGCATTGTTCATGATCCACTCCCCAGCTTTTTCAACCGGTTTTCCATGATAATATCCAGCAGGAACTGAATATACCCCCCAATGAATGAACATACCAAATTTTGCATTCCTCCACCATGCCATGCGGACATCATGGTCCGACTTGTGCTCCCCCCGTATCGAAGATCCGGGATATTCCGGATCAGACTTGATGATTGAAGGGGCTTGGTGCGCCTGAGTTGCTGTTGTAACAGCAAAATCTGAAGCTCTAAGATTATGAACACTTAGTTGGAAAACGAAAACGAGCGCAAGGGAGCTAAGGAGGGGATATTTCACGGGGGCGTTTCTTAATCTCCCAACAATTTTTTTAGATTGCTCACTGAATCAAAGCATTCAACTGCAGTGGAACGGGCTCTTTTGGAAAGACTCAGCCAGTCCTTGATAACCCGCCTCGATGCCTCAGTTGCTTCATCCTGTGTCCTGACGAAGAGCATCCCGGATTCATCAGGGAGAAATCGCTCCGCTCCCGTGGGTTCGGTCACCACCGGACGCCCAAGGGAAAGAAAGGCCGCCGCGCGGTCACTGAGCCATCCGCTTCCCATCATCGCCTCCAGTTTGACTGCAGTAAACTCTGCCGTGGCTCCCGAAAGATAGCGGTAGTAAGCTGCGGGCGTTCGGGTCAGAGCATGAGGAGTGACAACACGCCAACCGAGTGAGCGGAGGCGGTGACGCTCGGGATCGTCGTAATTCAAATTCATTGCCAACTCAAACGTGGCCTCGGTCAGGATCTTTGGAAGATTCAGGTAGGGTGTAAATGCGGCCTGCTTGGAGTAATCGCGCCATTCACCACCAATCATGATATTCCCGTCCCAATACCACTGACCGATCGTGGTGAAGCGTGGTTTTCCAACGGGTCGGGGCCTCGGGGTCAAAAGTTCGGTGTCAACCAAAGGAAAATAACTTTTCCAGGGGACTATGGCTTTAGGCAGGCGAGAGTCGATGGAATCCATGCAGAGGCCGATCGACCAGAACTCATCATGGGAGGACTGACCCATCTCCATCTGGTCCATCCAGAAGAGAACCTCAGTGGGGTCAAGACTACAAAGCAGTCTACGGCCGAAAAGTCCCACCAATGGCGGCTTAAGTGAGTAGCTCAGATTTAGAAGAATTCCCTCACCAGCCAACTCCTTGAGTTTGGTAACACCCATCCCGAACGACATCATTTGATCAAGGTGATGTTCCTCAGGAACACCATTTTTCTGACCCGGTCGAAGGAGCAGGCAATACTCCAAACCATACACAGCCATCCTTCTCTTAAAAACTCGCACGCAATGGGCATCCTTCAAGCGGTCTCCACTTTCCTGAAGAACTTCCAACCAAATACCCCTCCTTCCCATGCGCTTCAGACCTGTAAGATATTGGAGTGGAACCGAAAAATTTCCACCTCCCTCAGGATACTTGGCTGAAAATCCACAACCCACAAAGACTGGGGGAAGCATATCTGACATAAATCAGAATCCGATTGGATCATTAAAATAATGGAAAGTCTTAGCGATGCACATGCATTTTAAGCTGAATTCTACATTCTTGAAACGGAGCAGTATCCAGCTTGCGAGATGTTTCAAAAACTTAAGAAGGCAACCCAAATATTTTGTTTGGATCATATGCCGGAACGCTCGAGGAGCGACGCAAGAACCTTCTCCGCCTCGAAGAACTCTCTGGCTATTTCGAGTGCGGCATTGCTGTGGCGCTTGTAATCCAAACGAATGGATACAACTGCCTCTACAATTTCCTCCATCGTTGTAAAACTAAGAAGTCCTTCCTTCCCACCGTAGTAGGTGCTGAAACCGGTTTCCTGTGTTATGACGGGACGGCCGGCAGCAAGATAACAAGCAGTGCGGTCACTGAACCACCCTGTCTTGAGTCGGACATACTGATCCTTTGCGCAGGTGAATTCCCCCTTGGAATTCCTGACATAATCCCGGTAGCTGTTCCAATCGACGCTCAAGTCATGAGGAAGGACAAGTCTCCAGTCATTTATTTCAAAGAGGCGCCGTTCTTCGTCGTTCTTGATGTCAGTAGCCATCTCAAATGGCTCTCCCGAAAGTTTCGGAGCCTCCACGAAGCGCAGAAATTCCATCGATTTGCTCCAAAGATATTTCGAATCTCTCCAGACAATGTCCTTTTTACCACTCGTGGACCAGTTGCATATCGTAGTGAAAAGAGCTCCAGGATCTGGGTCTGGTGCCTGTGAGTTGGTGCACCAGAGATCAGTCACAATTGGTTGACGCGTAGTCATCCAATTGAACCCATGAGTAGGCACAGCAAATGCCGGCGTGCCTATGTTTTCGCCGAAAGTGAAGAGATTCCTGTGGGATTTCAGGTAATCGGTGGTACCTGATTCATTAAGATCGATTTTGATCTGCTCAACTCCAGGATCACTCTCGACATAAATGAGATGACGGATCGAGGAGATTTCATCGTTAAGGTCATGGGAACCGCAAATATTCAATGCACAGTCGGCGTCCCTATAAAGAGCCCTGAGGGAATCCAATGACAATCCGGATACTTCAAAGGGATCCTTGTAGCGGGCGCAGTAGGACCAGCGCCCCTCGAACCCGTGTTCTCTGGCAAGCCTTCCTAGGGTCGCTGTGGCATAGGAGTAATCGTTCGATATATTGAAGGCTACTGGATCGTAAGGATAGTTGGACGTGTCCTCGACATAATAGACCTCATGCCCCAGGCGCTGTAGACCGACGATGTAGTGAATGTGCTGCCAGATAACTCCGGCAATGGGCATACCCCCCATGAATCCAAGAACGATAATTTTTTTTCTTCTCATGTCGCTGAAGGAGTCGAGCATTCTGATTCGTCTGACGAATTTGTGGAGTGTCCTGCGGCTCTGTAAAGTCGGGCGTATGCCCCTCCCGCGGCCAGAAGTTCCGGACCTTTACCCTGCTCGGCTATCAATCCGTTTTGTAGTAGGACGATACGGCCTAGATGATGGACGGTAGAAAGACGATGGGTAATGATTAGTGTGGTACGACCGCGCATCAATTCACCGATCGTTTCCATGATCGCCTTTTCGGTCGTTGGATCGAGTGCGGATGTCGGTTCGTCAAGTAATAGGATAGGTGCATTTTTCAGAAAAGCTCGTGCAATACCGATACGCTGGCGCTGACCTACACTCAGATGCCCTCCCCTTTCACCTACGGGCGTCTCAAAACCCTGTGGCTGTGCAACGATGAATTCGTAAGCCTGAGCCCTTTTTGCAGCCTGGATGATCTCCTCCTCCGTGGCATCCTCCCGACCGTAAGCAATGTTCTCGCGGATGCTTGTTGAAAAAAGAACTGTATCCTGAAGGACCATCCCGATCTGCGAGCGAAGCGAGGCTTTGGTGAGAGATCGAAGATCATGACCGTCCAGACGTACGATTCCGGAAGTTGGATCATAGAAGCGTGGTAATAATGAAAGGAGTGTGCTCTTACCCGCTCCGGTTCCACCTACGAAGGCGACCGTTTCACCCGGTGCAATGGCTAGGTCAATCCCGGTGAGGACAGGAGCCTTTTCATCGTAGGCAAAGGCAACCCCGGTAAAGGTGATCTCGCCCCGAGAGGTCGTCAGAGCTATCGCGTCGGGGGCGTCTCTTGTTTCCTCCTGCCGATCCAACACCTCAAAGCAGCGCTGGGCCCCGGCTGCAGCACCTTCCAGAGCCCATGCCGTATATGTAAGCTGTTCGATCGGCTGATAGAGGGTTGCAAGATAAGAGACGAAGACGAGCATATCACCAAGACTAAGATGTCCACGGAGAACCTGAACCGATCCAGCTCCGTACATGATCGCGGAACCAATAACCATTAGCGTGCTGACCACCAGGGCACTCCTCATCGAGGTCAAATTGAGACGAAAATTGGCCTCTAGGCTCCTTGTGGCATGACGAACAAATTGTTGAACCTCGAATGATTCTCTCCCAAAAGCCTGCACCATACGAATCGAACCAAGGCCCTCCTGAGCTGTGGCCAGCAAATCGCTCTCCCTCTCCTGGATGGTGGTAGACTCTTTTCGAATCCTGTCCCCGTAATGGCGGATCGCCCAGACAACAGGGGGTAGTACGGCCATCGAAACAAAAGTTAACATCCAGTCCATCCTAATCATGATCAGCAATGCGCTGATTAGGGTCACGACCGCACCGAATGTTGTGGCAAACCCCTTGTTGTAAATCGTCTGGATCGACTGGGAGTCGTAGGCCACACGGAATGATGAGTCGCTACTCCTGCGAGCATCGTGGAAGTGAAGCGGCAACCCTTGAAGGCAGCTGTATAGCTGGGTACGAAGATGGAGGAGGGCTCGTAATCCGACCCTGATAAGAAGGGCGTTGGAAAGCAGGTTCACAATCCCAGAAAACAGGCTGATCAAAACAAGAATTCCACAGAGCGCCACTATGGCACCGGTCGAAGTGGTCCAACCAAACCAGCGAGCAATAAAGTCTTTTGCACCCGACGATCCATGCGTGCTGTCGAGGATCCCATCGACAATATATTTAAACGGCCATGGTTTAAGGAGATTGAATCCGATCCCGGCACTCATCAGGAGCACCGCCAAAATCGTTTTGCCCGCGAATGCACGGAAATAAAGTAGTGTGCGGAAATAGATAGACATGCCTCCCTCTTGGCTAGGGCAAGAAGGCCCTGCCTTCAAGCCGAGTCATCACTTCTCGACATCTCCAAGAAACTAACGATGGATGAGACGGATATAAACACCGCCTGGAAAGAGGCGCTGATGAATGCATTCCTCGCCACGTGATGGCACCTGAGAACTGATCATTGACGCATGTTACCCTGCAAGGGCTTGGAAAGCATGGTATTGAACTCTACAGGCGAGTTGAAGTTGTCCGGGTTCACCGGGGAAGACTTCAAGGGCTTAGATGAATTTGTCGAGATTGAGGATTGGTCGTTCGTGGTCTGCTCTATCGATGTGAGTATACGAATCTCCTTAATTTTTTGATCCATGATTTTTAACTGCTCATCATTGGAAATATCGAGATCCTTAAGTGTTCCTTTCTTAGGACTGCTAGCTGGTGACTGAGGTGCATTTTTGATAGCTTTCTCCTCGGCAAAAACCTTATCGAAGACCAGATTTCCCTCGTTGATGGGAGGTTCTATTCTAGAAATGGGTTTTTCAGTTTTCTCAGTTTTTTCTGAAGTTGCCGGTCTCTGGTATCGCAAAATGTTTTGATTTAGTCCCAAAACAATAAGGATTACTAGGATCACCGCGAAAACTAGAAAGAGTATTCCCATTCGGTCAGCCTGTTTTCTATGGGAATTTCGTTTTCGCAAATCCCCTTGCTTCTTGCCCGGATTATATGGCCTGACAGATTCTCCCCGGTGCAAATACTGGACATTCATCCTGAGAGCGGTTTCAGGAGGACGACTGGAACGCGGTCCTTTTTCTGTAGACGACTCCTTAACTTCATTGGTCTGCGCTGACATTTCCCTTGGGGAAATGGGAAGTATTTTTTCCCCTGAACTGTCCTCCGAGATACTCATTAATACCTCCGAAAGGAGTTAAGAACCTTCGAAAAGACTCTTGGCGGAGGCATTCCGATCGTGGATCTCGAGCAGTCCCAATTTCTGTCCACTAAGGACGAGCCAATGTTTTCTTTGGTCGGGATTCAACACAGCCAGCATCTGTCTAGATGTCTGACGCTGATTGCGGTGAAGTCGGATATCGCGTTCGAACGGGGAAATTTTTCCACTGTTGAAAAGTGCATTAATCGCTGAAGCGTTGCTGCGATCCGATGCAGAAATTGCGGAAATCGATTTCTGCTGTGAAGCCGAAAGTCCCAGGAGGCGCTGTTCGGTTGGGGATGTAAGCAGAGAACCACCGAGCATCTGGCGCTCAATCTGACGCAGACGGTCCTGCTGAGATGGGCTTAGGACGGCAAGAGCCCGTTTATTGTAATTGTTTCGAAGATTCTGTAGATCCCAGTCTGAGCGAAGCGCGGCCTCCCGGTCGGCCATTCCAATAGCGGTGATCTGCCTTGAGCGTGACTTATATTCGGAGCGAAGGGAGTCAAGCAGGGCGCATTGTAGGGAGGAGAGATGAAGATCCTGACGGACGGGATCTAGTCCGAGCAAGACAGGAACAGAGGCAGGGCTCTCAGAGCTTAAGGCCTTAGGCAACGATGAGTTGGCCTGCTGTGATGCACAACCGACTATACCTAGCAACACCAAGAGGATTAGAGGGAAGCGGTTCATAGGTTAAATTGCTAGGGGTATGTACTGGCCTAGCTGCTTTGGGCAATGATGCCTTCAAGTTTGACGATGTCCGCAGCGAACTTGCGAATTCCCTCGGCTAGTTTGTCGGTAGCCATCGCATCTTCGTTGAGTAGCCAACGGAAGCGTTTCTCATCAACTGGAATGCGTTCGATCTCCTTGTCTTTTGCGGATTCTGGGCTGAGCACGCGGACAAGTGGCTCACAAGACTGTTCAAGTTTCTCAAGAAGATCAGGGCTGATTGTCAAAAGGTCGCAGCCTGCAAGGGCAATGATTTCTCCGGTGTTGCGGAAGCTTGCTCCCATAACTTGAGTCTGGTAGCCGAACTTTTTGAAATAATTATAGATCTGGTGGACAGACTGCACACCCGGATCCCCCAAACCAGAGAATTCTTTTCCGGTTGTGGCCTTGTAGTAGTCGTAGATTCGACCAACAAAAGGTGAAATCAGTCGGATGCCTGCCTCAGCACAGGCGACGGCCTGCGGCATGGAGAATAGGAGGGTAAGATTGCAGTTTATCTTTTCCTTCTGCAGGATTTCGGCGGCTCTAATGCCCTCCCATGTGGAGGCAATCTTGATTAGGATGCGCTCCCTATCAATGCCGGCTTTTTCATAAAGGCCTATAATGTACCTTGCTTTCTCGAGTGTTCCATCGGTATCAAACGAAAGGCGTGCATCGACTTCGGTACTGACGCGGCCTGGAACAATCTTAAGAATCTCACACCCAAAGAGAATTAGTGTGTCGTCGATAATCTTCTTAAAAAGAGCGGTGCCAGAAATACTGGACCCCTTGTTATCGGCAATCGCCTTGTCGAGAAGGTTGCGATACTCGGGTTGAAGGACGGCCTTCAGAATAAGGGAGGGATTGGTCGTGGCATCCTGCGGGGCAAATTTCCGCATGGATTCAAAATCCCCGGTATCCGCAACTACGGTTGTGAACTTCTTAAGGTCTTGGAGTTGGTTTGAGCTCATCTTTTTTATTTTGGTTAGGTTGGCTAAAGGAAAGCAATCATGGAATTCAGATCGTGATCATCCCATTGCGGCGCGGACAAATTCGTCGAAGAGGGGGTGCGGAGCCTCGGGTTTGCTAAGGAATTCAGGGTGAAACTGGACTGCCAGAAACCAAGGATGATCTTGGTGCTCAATGATTTCTATGAGTGATCCGTTGGGCGAGGTTCCGGAAATCACAAACCCTTTCTCCTCCATTTCCTTGCGGTAGGAGTTATTAAATTCGTACCGATGTCGATGCCGCTCAGCGATCTCGGTCTGACCGTAGATCCTATGGGCCAGTGAATCGGGTTTCAAAACGGCAGGGCAGGAACCAAGTCGCATCGTCCCCCCCTTTCCGGTCACCTGATTTTGTTCGTCGAGCAATGCAATTACTGGATGAGGAGAATTCGGGTCAAATTCTGTGCTATTGGCGCCTTTGAGTCCGCAGACATTGCGGGCAAACTCAATTGTCGCTATCTGCATTCCGAGGCAGATTCCGAAATATGGAATCTTATTCTCGCGGGCGTATCGAGCTGCGGCAATTTTTCCCTCTGTACCACGGTCACCGAATCCTCCGGGAACAAGAATTCCTGCGGCAGTGCAGAGATGGATCTCGGCACCATCGGACTCGATCTCTTCAGCATCCACAATTTGAAGATCCACACCGCAGTCATTTGCGCCACCAGCATGGCAAAGGGCTTCATATATGCTTTTGTAGGCGTCCTGTAGTTCGACATACTTCCCTACAACCGCGATTTTTACTCTGCGGGAAGGGTTTACAATCGTGTGCACGATCATCTTCCACTTTTCCATATCCGCGGGGGGAGATTCGATATGCAGGAGCTTGCATACTTTCTCATCAAGCCCTTCTGATTGAAGCATCAGTGGAAACTCATATATGGTATTGGCCACGTCCCTCGCCTCGATTACGGCATCGAGTGGGACATTGCAAAAGAGCGAAAGCTTCTCACGAACTTCTGATTCCAGTGGCTTTTCCGTCCGGCATATCAACACCTGTGGCTGGAGACCGATTTCACGCAGTTTCGCAACACTCTGCTGGGTCGGTTTTGTTTTCAGTTCTCCTGCGGCCTTTATGTAGGGTACCAGCGTGACATGTAGAAGAATCGCGTTCTCGGGCCCGACCTGAAGGATAAACTGGCGGATTGCCTCCAGAAAAGGAAGCCCCTCGATGTCTCCGGTGGTACCACCGATTTCAGTAATAAGGATGTCTGTATTGCCGACCCGCTCGAAGCTACGTATTCGTCGCTTGATCTCATCAGTAATGTGCGGAATGACTTGGACCGTCTTGCCGAGATAGTCTCCGCGACGTTCGTTGGAGAGGACTGACTCATAGACCTGTCCGCTGGTCAAATTGTTCTCCCTAGTGAGAACGCACTTGGTAAAACGCTCATAATGCCCCAGATCGAGATCTGTCTCCGCTCCATCAGCCAGAACATAGACTTCACCATGCTGGAGAGGGTTCATCGTGCCGGGATCCACATTTAGATAGGGATCAAGCTTCTGGAGGGTGACTCGCAGACCACGGTGCTCCAACAGGGTGCCCAAGGAAGCCCCAGCCAAACCCTTGCCAAGCGAACTGACCACGCCGCCAGTCACGAAAATATACTTCATGGGTATAGGATCATAGGGAGCCCTGAAGGAAAATCCAGCATCCGCACCGGATAAGTGAAAGATTTCCCGCAAATCCCCTCGGACACTCGGTTTACAGATAGGGAAAACCAATCGGATTTCTACATTTCAACTCCTAGAAGGCGCTTAAAGGTATCCCTGCGTCGGCAATGTTCCTCATCGCTGAGTACCGAAACCATTGCTGCAGGCAAAATCTGTGGTAATTCAATCCATGATCGGCATCCACCAAAACTTTTTTCCATAGCTAGTCCAGCAGGCGGTTCGAGCCGATATACCCTTACAAAAGCGACATGGATGCCGATGCCTCCAAGGGATCCCGTTCTGGTATCGTAGACAAAACGCTCATCAATAACCGAGTCATCCAGCACATGGAGTTCCCTTAACCGGTACACCGCTTCCTTGTCCCTGATCCGACCACTCCACTCGATAATGGCCGAATAGCTTACGGTTATCTTTTCCGGAGCTTGATCGGGAAGACAAACATCACCTCTTCTGATTTTGTCAATTTGACCGTGGAACCAGGTCGGAAAGAGGTAAAATTCCTCGTGCTCGAAGCCGAAACCGTCCTTACCCTCCGCAATGCCACCTTTGCGTAGAATCACGCTTTGCTGTCCGCTACCAAGGGCTTCGCAGACCAGGGCCCACTCTTTGAAGGCAATAGCCATGGAGTAGACATTCAGATTCTATTCCTTAAAAGGCAAAAACAAAAAAAATCCCCATCGGGACTTGGACTTGGCATTGTGACCTTTCACCCACAAACTTCGAAAAGGGTCAACCCTCTGAACAATGCTACACCGATTTGATCTGCATCTCCACACCCTCTATTCTGCGGATGCCTGCGCCTCCCCAGAAGATATGGTAGCAGCGGCGAAACTCAGGGGTCTGAGTGGCATTGCTATTACCGACCACAACACTTGTGAGGGAGTATTTCATCTGATGCGTTCTGGTCTGATCCGTGAGGATGGAGAAGCGGTAGATGGATTTCTGATCGTTCCTGGAGTCGAGGTTTCCACCTCCGATGGCCATCTCATATGCCTCGGAACCACTCTTCCGGACATGAAGGGATTACCGGCTGTTATGGTGGTTGAGGCGATCAAGGAAAGGGGAGGAATAGCCATCGCTCCCCATCCATACGATTCATTCCGGGCGGGAATCCGTGAGGGGGTGCTCGACAAACTTGAACTGTCCGCTCTTGAAACTTTCAACTCGGCTGTAAGCATGCGGATTTTCAACGATAGGGCCTCTGCATATGCCACGCGGCGGGGACTTGCAGCCACCGCTTCAAGCGACGCTCATCATGCCTCTGCAGTGGGTGTCTGCTCCACAGCGTACGAACTACCCCACCTGTCGCTGACCGCACTGCTGACAGCCATCCCTAAGGGAGGAGAAAGGACTGAGAGATACCTTCCCTTTTCGGAAGCAATGAAGAAAAATCTTGGCAACTGGTTCCGGATCTTCAACCGCTCGCCAAGCCCACTCCAGAGTCAATAATGATTCAACTGCAGTGGTGCGGAATCAGGTTATAGAAAAGGCTAAAATGAAAGTGGTCCTGTCCATCGTTCAGCCTTTGTCCTCCAGTCCGGGGCAAGTGAAATTTCAAGTACGCTTCTATTAATTCTGGTCAGTTCCGGAAGGTCTGGCCTCGTGGCAAAAGCGTAGATCATCGCTGAATCTGGAATGATATTAAGTCTGAACTGCCCTGGGGCATTATGCGTCATCAGGTATTCGAGGGTGATGGAATCACCGGCGTAGGCGGTAATCGATTTTGAGACGAAAGCAGAGTACGCATCTTCTGGAGTTGAGAAGCGCCTGGCGGGAACTCCTCGGGTCTTCAGTAGCAGGTCCATCCTGGATCCTTCGATACATCCTACCCGGAAATGGGAGAGGTCATGGAATCGCATGACTCCGCTCTGCATCTCGGCCGTCGTGATGGATGAGGCGACCGTTCCGGTAAAAAGTGCTATGAGCAGCACGCCTGCCAGCATCCAGATGAAGGTGATCATTCTTCCCGTCATTGAGACCGGGGTTTTATCCCCATATCCAACCGTCGTCATTGTCACAGCGGAAAACCAGAGAGCTGAACCGAATCCACTCATCGTTGGCCCGCTGAAGTGGCCGCTTCCGCGCCTGCGTTCAACCAGCATGAGTACAAGGCTAAATACTGCCATTCCGGCCAACATTGCTAGAAGGATAAGCAGCACCTCACTCCTCCAAAGGTAAGAGTAAAACGCACGCAGGTTTTCCGTCACGGATTTGGTCTGGGTCATCACCGCTCCGTGACTAAAGAGATACGGTTCCGTGAACTCCACCAAACCGGCATATTCACCCGAGATTGCAAATTCCGGACAGAGATCGCAGTCTCCCTGGTGGAGCTTCTTAATCACTTCCTGCATCGGCACTTCCTCATAGTCATACGAAATGCCGAGAAGACCCGCTATTTGCTCCCAAAGATCGATGCTAAGACCAGTCCAGTGACCTTCCTTATCCTTAAACACGTAAGGAGGGCGCTCGAAAAGGGCTACGCGGAACCGCCGGGAGGGTGCTTCTGATATTTTCCCTGATGTCATTGCTTTAGAGTTATCGGGGATCAACAAAAACAAGGCGAATACGACCACTACAATCCAAGCCGTTGATTGAATAAATGGTTGCTGGAACTTCATCATTTTTTAGAATATCATCCCTGTGGGTGTGAGTGAATCACTATCAGGAGGGTGATGGCACTTGCACACTGCTCCGGACTGAGGCGCGAATTCCAAATGCAGAAAACACACCTCTCTGTCATCAGTATCGCGGTTTTGACAGCTTTTATCCTTTTCTTTCTGGCACCGAGTTTCTCAATCGTACCCGTTAATGCAGGTTATGCCAGCTACGTGTACTCCAAGCCGAGAATCTTAAGGGGTCCCACCGCGTCTACGTCCCTCTGAATTCAGGCCCACAGCCAGTAATTCCAGTTAAGCAAAAAGTTACCTAGAAATAACCTTCGAAGTTACTGAGAAAAGTGTAAAAATTCGTTCATGTGCAATCAAAATAAGATTTGCGTCGAGCAGCTTCACCTTTATGCGTGGCTCTTGGAGTCACTTGAGGACGAAGAATCGTTTATAGTACGTACGATGTTCGGAACAAAAGCGATCTATCTGGAAGGAAAACTGTTGTTTTGTTTTGCAACTAAGACGGAGCCTTGGCGTGGCGTTCTTATCGCCACATCTCGGCATCATCATGCATCCCTGACTGAAGAGATCCCTGTATTATCACCTCATCCGCTCCTGGCTAAGTGGCTGTATCTAAGCGATTCTTCGCATGAGTTCGAAAAATGGGCTAAGCATCTAATCCGTTTAGCCCAAAGGAGAGATCTTAGAATTGGCGTCTTCCCGAAACCCAAAAGAATTCGATCCTGTCACTCCTGAAAACAAGATGATCGTCCGATAATTCGGCCCACGTGCCACTGAAAATCTCGATAACTACTACTGACTCCTGGGAAAACCTTTTCTTTCTATGAATAAATCAAACGTGGAACAAATTCGCGACCGCTTCGATGGAGAGGTAGAGAGGTTTTCAAACATTGAGACAGGTCAGTCAGCTACGATTGATGCCCCGCTGACGCTGGATCTAATTGCCGAAACCGCCTCAAGGGTGACACCCGAGGCAACTTCACTACTGGATGTCGGCTGTGGTGCAGGAAACTATTCGCTGAAAATTCTGGAGAAGTTGCCCGGACTGGAAGTCACTCTTGTCGATCTGAGCCGCCCTATGTTGGATCGTGCCCTTGATCGGGTAAGTCGCATGACAAGCGGTCGCGTCACCGCCATTCAGGGCGATATCAGGGATCTTCAAATCGGTTTTTCTCAACACGACATCATATGTGCGGCCGCGGTTCTGCATCACCTCAGGGGGAACGATGAGTGGAAGCTTGCTTTTTCCAAGTTTTACAATTCGCTTAAAATCGGTGGTTCGCTTTGGATTTCAGACCTTATCGAGCATTCTGACAAGCGGGTGCAGTCCCTGATGTGGAATCGCTACGGAGAGTATCTTTCACAGCTTCGGGACGAGGCATATCGCGACCATGTTTTTGGATACATCGATCGGGAAGACTCTCCTCGCCCGTTGATGTTTCAGATAGATCTTCTACGTTCGGTAGGTTTTGACCAAATCGAGATCCTTCACAAGAATACTTGTTTTGCAGCATTTGGAGCGATCAAAGGGGCTGACGGGCCGAGATGTTTATGAGTCATTTCATCTATCAACACCTTGTCCATTTTGTCGCCTTGGTTGTATTGATTTCCCGCTTGGGTGACATCATGACAACTTACCTAGCGAGCCCCACCCTAAGAATGGAGGCTAATCCAATTGCCAAATGGCTTGGTTGGAAATTTGCGTTAGCTACCCTTTTGGCTGCCCTTATTCCGTACTACTCCCTTGGTGCGGGCATCATCGTCGGAACCATGTCCTTGCTTGTATCGACATCAAATGCGTCCAAGGTGCTGCTCTCACGGGCACTTGGCGAGGAGATCTTTGGCAGACTACTTAATAAAGCGGTGTCAAATACGAGCGTTCGTACTGGGCTTTTCTATACGAGCCTCCCGGCTTTTTTTATAGCCCTTCTCGGCTCCATGATGCTGGTTTTCTTTCCGGATCCCTGCACTGATTGGGGTTTCTATTTTGCAGTCGGCATGCTCGCTTATGCGCTCGCCGTCCTTCTCTGGGGAAATTTGAGCTTTCTCCGGGCCAAGATGCGACCAAGGGAATAGCGGCAAACCAGATGCTTTGCTAAAAGCATGCAGACCGAAAACGTTCGCAAGAATGAACGGTTGCTATCAGTGAATGGAGAGTGTACTCCGCAGGCACGTTTAAAATGAAGGATTCATCTTGCAGATCCCTGGTTTAAATAACAGTCGCGAGGCAAGCTTGACTTGGATTCTGCAAAACGGAAGATGCGGGATCATGAAAAACAAGGAAGAACTTTTGCGGGAACTGGAAGCAATTAAGAGCCAGTACGGCGAGTGGACCTATGACATCCCCCTTCCTTTTGACATATGGACGAGAGGAAATCTTCAGTTGCCCCATACAAGACTACGGCGATTCATGCAAATTGTGAGCGACTTGGCCGAAAAGCCCCTCTCAGAATGCCGTGTCCTTGATCTTGCATGTCTTGACGGGATCTTTTCCATCGAATTGGCAAAACATGGCGCAGACACCGTTGGCATCGAGATCAGGAAAGCCAACATCGAAAAAGCCATCTTTTGCAAGAACGCACTCGGTTTAGCCAACTTGGAGTTCCGACAGGATGATGTTCGAAATATCTCCGTTGAATCTTGCGGTAAATTCGACGCTGTTTTCTGCAGCGGAATCCTCTATCACCTAACCGCCGGCGATGCCATTGATCTGATCAGCCGTATGTATGAAGTTGTAAACCGTCTGGTCATCATTGACACCTGTGTGTCGCTTGAACCCGTAGAAAGGTTTATCGATGGAAGCGACGAATACTGGGGCTACATCTACCGCGAACACTCGGATAATGCAACCCCTCAAGAGAAAGCACAAAAACTGTGGGCCTCTGCGGACAACCCTACGAGCTTTTGGTTCACAAGACCCTCCTTGGTTAATATTCTCAACAAAGCGGGATTTTCGTCAGTTTATGAATGTTTTACACCGACACACATGAATAAGCCAGAATTGGGAAAAAACCTCGACCGCTGCACTTTCATAGCTATCAAAAACGATCCCTGCGAGATTGTTACATCCCCAGCAGTAAATGCCTTTCATGAAGATTGGCCTGAACGGAGCCTGTCATACGCCCCTGAGGCTACAAATAATGACTGATTCACGCATTGCCATTTGAATTGTAATTTATGACCCATCGATAATGGCATCATGCGTATGATGTCGGAATCCGACCAAATCAGATAGGCAAATAACAAACGGACAGAATAAACCTCTTGAATAATAGCCCCCCTAGGGATCTTTAGCGGAAATTATATCCAACCCCGAACATCGATCCGAGGGAGTCGAGACCGATATTCTGCTTGTGCCAATCGGAAAGGCCCGCATTGGATAGATGCTGATAGTCCATCGCCAACCAGACTGACCAGTGAGTATCTATTTTATATTGGAGGCCCCAACTCGCCATCAAGATAAAGGTAAATGGTTCACCAAGGCCACCGTCACTGACATTGGCTGTGTTGGCATTCGCCCATCCGCATCCTCCACCACCGCCAGCAAAAACAGATACGGGTGTCTTGCCTATAGGAAAAATAAACCTTAGCTGAGGAGCAACACCGAGATAGATAGACTCAGGTCCTTTGAAAATTGCATCAGCAACTCCAGTGGCACGCAATTGGATCTGAACCGCCTCCCCCAGAATGACGAAAGGCCTCCACGGCTCCCAATTCAGTGACAACAGGGAGGACTGAAAAACATAAGGGTGAACATTCC
>Ga0073936_10003360_pt1 | contig 22975 bp, 22 predicted proteins | sample AliMusrvi5mmetaG_FD_87041 | JGI IMG/M metagenome (GOLD analysis project Ga0073936, IMG submission 87041) | Freshwater lake bacterial and archeal communities from Alinen Mustajarvi, Finland, to study Microbial Dark Matter (Phase II) - Alinen... | ecosystem: Environmental > Aquatic > Freshwater >... | reverse complement strand
GCATATGCTCCAACGCCTTGTGATCAATGGTCCGTCCGTCAATCTTTGCCATGCCGCGGATTGTATCCGTGACCAACTACGAAGTCTAGCAAAATGTCTCCTATGCAACGGACCGGTCAGTAAGGCAGCTCCGTTCCCTTCCCATTGGAGCAGTATTCTCGAGGACCACTTTCCCCTTTACGCCCGGCTGCCTGACGCGGATCGCAAGGAACTGCAAGGCCACATTCAGGTGTTCTTGCGGAGAAGAGGTTTGAGGGTTGCGGAGGTCTGGAGATTACCGAGGAGATGAAGGTCTGCATCGCGGCTCAGGCTTGCCTCCTGTTATTGCACCGCGAGACCGACTGCTACCCGAGCCTCCGCTCGATCCTGGTCTATCCCAGCACGTATTCTGTTAAAACAACCCGCCATTTGGGGGCGGGAATCATGGAGGAAAGGCAGGACAGCAGGTTGGGGGAGGCGTGGGATTCCGGGGCCGTAGTTTTGGCATGGGACGCGGTGCATAGCGGAACGGCCAACCCTGAGGACGGGCACAATGTGGTCTTTCACGAATTCGCGCACCAACTGGATTTCGAAGATGGCAGAGCCGATGGTGCCCCGGTCCTCGCCACCGAGGATCCCTGGTACAGGCGAAAGAACAGGTACAAGGCTTGGGCGCGTGTGCTGAGCAGCGAATACGAGAAACTTAAGGCCAACGTCGCAGCAGGAGAAGAAACCGCAATAGATGAGTATGGGGCAACAAACCCGGCAGAGTTTTTTGCCGTCGCAACGGAATCTTTTTTTGAGCGTCCGCGCGACCTCCAACAGCGGCACCCTGCGTTGTACGAGGAATTAAGAAGATTCTATCAACAGGATCCGGTCGGCTGGGCTCCTGCAGCCGAGGTGGGGAATGGATCCAACAGATAACCGACTCCGCCCATCTTGCCTCCTGCTCCAAAACGCCAAACGGATTCCCAAGAGCAAAGGATTACTCGATTCTTCTTCCTCATCTCGGCGTACTCATGGCTTTTGCGCTAAGTTGTGGATGGATTTATGCGGTATTTGGTGAAAGCGAAAGTGAAACCAGGACAAGAGAAGCCCCTCCTGGCAGCGATTGAATCGGGCACCCTGGGCCGGGGCTCCGTGGCGGGTCAGGAGTACCTTGAGAACGTGGACCAGGCCCGCATCGCAGAAGACGGCGTCTGCACGTGGGTCGAAGTGTGCTTTTGCGCCACTCCCCTGGAAGAAGAAAGGACGTATTGGGAGCAGTATTTTGATCTGCTCCGCATTAAAGACGCGCATGCCCGCAAGAACTGCCGCGATGCAAATGGAATCGAGGCGTGGGCTTGCTGCGATTGCGATTGCACCCGCAAACTGGAGCGGAAATTGCAGCTAATTGGAAAGCCGTTAGTAAGCGCGTTAAGGGAAAAACGCTAGAAGACGATCCCGGAGTATTTCCGTCGGCCAAGGTGGGAGAAAGGCGCGGGAAACCCCACAACTAGGAAGCTGCTGTTTTCAAGAATGTTCCTTCCCGTAGTTCTTCGAAAGCCTGCTGGAGCTGCACCTGTGTGTTCATCACGATCGGGCCATACCAGGCTACGGGTTCTTGCAGCGGCTTGCCCGAAACGAGCAAAAACCGGAGGCCCTCGTCGCCGGCCTGCACCGCCACGTTCTCTCCCGAATCAAACAAAACCAGCGAGCGGTTACCGGCTTCGGTCGGCGGCGCAGTCTCGAGCCATTTCACCCCTTCAGTTGGGACCGCCAGGGGGCCGGATGCATTGCAGAATTTTCCACTGCCAGCGAAAACATAAGCAAAAGCGTGCCGCGTGGTCTCAACCGGGAGGGTCTTCCGTTTCCCGGGAGGCACGCTGACATCCACATAGACAGGGTCAGCGGCGATCCCTTCGACCGGCCCCCGCTTGCCCCAAAAACTCCCACACACCAGCCGGACCCTGGTACCGTCGTCATCGGTAAGCACCGGGACTTCAGGAGCTTTGATTTCCTGGTACCGAGGAGCCGTCATCTTCAGCGAGGCCGGCAAATTTGCCCACAACTGAAACCCATGCATTTGGCCGACTTGGTCGCCTTTGGGCATTTCCTGGTGAATGATGCCTCGGCCCGCCGTCATCCACTGGATATCGCCCGCCCCAATAGCGCCGCGGTTTCCCAAACTATCCGCATGTTCAACGGTGCCGGCCAGGACGTACGTGATGGTCTCGATACCCCGGTGCGGGTGCCAGGGAAAGCCGGCGAGATAGTCATCGGGAACATCGTTTCGGAAATCATCCAGGAGCAGGAACGGATCGAATTCGGACGTGTTGCCGAACCCGAAAGCCCGACGCAAACGCACCCCGGCACCTTCAAGGGTGGGCTTCGCTTCAATCAGTCGTCGAACAGGCCTCAGTGACATAATGGTTTCTCCTGCAGGATTATTCTTGCCTGGCGTTAATCTGGAATATCGGCTTCGACCAGCTTGGCCAAGAGCGTGAGCGATTCCTGCCAGCCGAGATAGCAGGCCTCGGGCGGGATGACCTCGGGCACCCCTTCCTGTACGACGTTCAACTCTGTCCCTACCGATACCTTCTTGAAGGTTACGGTGACCTGAAGTTCCCCTGGCAGATTCGGGTCGTCGAATTTGTCTGTGTAGCGAATGCGCTCGTGAGGCACCAGTTCCAGATACTTTCCGCCGAAAGAATGGCTGTGTCCGGTGGCGAAATTAGTAAACGACATCTTGTGAGTGCCGCCGACCTTGGCTTCCAAGTGGTGAACCTTGCCGGTGAACCCGTTTGGCGGAAGCCATTTGGCCATCGCGTCGGCGTCCAGGAACGCCCGATAGACTTTCTCTGGAGCCGCGCGCAGCACGCGATGAAGCCGGATGGTGTTTGTGGGCATAATTTCGGTTCCGTTCTATGGTGTCTATTGCGCGGCTAGCTTAGTCTCAACGCTCTTAATTTTATCATTCATCGTCTGAGTTCGGTCCGTTCGGGTTCCCAGTTTCATGGGAGGTCGGGGATTTTGCCTACCGGGATGGTGACGACCACCGAGTCGCACCCGGGTGGTACTTCGGCAACTGACACCGGTTTGGCGCCTGTCTCCTTTGCCAAATCCACAAGGGTTGCAGGGCCACGCGAGTTGGCCACGACCACATCGTGTCCCAAACGGGTGAAATGCCGGGTTAGAGCCGCCCCAATGTTCCCAGTACCGATGATCCCGATTTTCATTTTCCTTTGCATACCAGTTTTCCTTCACAGCAAGTGAACCACCAAACTTCAGAGAATCTCGTTCAAGCAACAACCATTCTCAAGTCGCTGAAACGCATTTTAACCCAAACCAATTACTCTATAGTTGAAGCATGACTAACGACATTGATAGCGCATCCCGGAGGTTGGGTTCTGCCGGTCCAACTGTGTTTCCGTTGGCTCTCGGGTGCATGGGGATGTCAGGAATGTATGGCCCTGCCGACGAGACGGAAAGCATCGCCACGATCCATGCGGCACTGGATCACGGCATCACGCTGCTGGACACCGGCGACTTTTACGGTATGGGGCACAACGAAATGCTCATTGGAAGAGCGCTCCACGGCCGCCGGGATAAAGCCCTGCTTTCTGTGAAGTTCGGCGCTTTGCGCGCTCCGGACGGAAGCTGGATCGGTTATGACGCGCGCCCGGTGGCGGCGAAGAATTTTGTGGCTTATAGCCTGGCTCGACTCGGCGTTGACCACATCGACATTTATCGCCCGGCACGGCTCGACCCCAAGGTGCCCATCGAGGATACGGTGGGAGCCATCGCTGAACTGGTCAAGGCCGGCTATGTCCGAGCCATCGGCCTTTCCGAAGTTGGCCCGGAAACCATCCGCCGAGCCCAAGCCGTGCATCCCATTTGCGACCTCCAAATCGAGTACTCGCTGATCAGTCGCGGCCCAGAGGAGAAGATTTTCGCCACTCTTGCGGAGCTCGGGATCGGAATCACCGCCTACGGTGTGCTCTCGCGCGGATTGCTGAGCGGCTCCCAACCGGCAATCAAGGGCGACTTGCGGGCGCGCTTCCCACGTTTCGCCGGCGCCAACCGCCAGCGCAATCAAGCCATTATCGACGCGCTACAGCGGCTGGCTTCCGAGAATCGGGTCCGTCCTGCGCAGTTGGCGATTGCCTGGGTGCTGGCCAAGAGCAAGAGCATCGTGCCGGTGATTGGCGCACGTACGCGCGCGCAACTTTCGGAGTCTTTGGGCGCACTCCAGTTAAAGCTATCACCGGCGGACATTGCCCGAGTTGAAGAGGCAATTCCTGCCTCGGCCATCGCTGGAACCCGCTATGACGAGCACCAAATGCGGATGCTGGACAGCGAGCGGTAGCTGATTGAGGACGATTACAGCAGAATCCGTTCTGCGACATACTCGCTCACGATGAGTTAGGAGATCGACAACAGCTCGACCTCGAAAACCAGGGTGGCGTTCGGGGGAATTGCGCCCGGGTAGCCAGCCTCCCCATAGGCAAGCTCTGGCGGAATGGTCAGCCGCGCCTTGTCGCCCACCCGCATGGTGGCTACGCCTTCATCCCAGCCTTGGATCACCTGGCCGGTCCCCAGGACGAAGGCAAATGGTTCATCCCGGTCCACCGAGCTGTCAAACTTGACGCCGTCCGTCAGCCAGCCGGTGTAATGGACGGTGACGGTGTCGCCCCGCTTTGGGGACGGCCCAGCACCCACAGTCATCTTTTCAACTTTCATCCGGAACAGGATGAGGACAAAAGTATGCAGGTGAAAGACCGTTCTTCATCCGTAATAGCTAGGTCCAGAAATGTAATAACCATCAGCTCTTGGAGGAATCCCCGTTTACCGCCTCCAGCAGCGCGTGCATAGTTTGACCTGCCGGTTCGACAAATCGGAAATCGGCCAGATCCGAAATCGGGGTTTCTTCCGGGTTGATCTCCACCACGGGGACTCCCGAACGAGCGGCGGCGGCAACGGGCTGGGTGACGTAATAGAATATACTGGTGGTCCCCACCGAAAAGACCAGGTCAAAGCCTCTGTCTTGCTCGAACTCAAACTGCCCGAGGGCGTCATCGGGTAGCTGTTCCTCGTAAAGCACTGCATCGGGTCTGAGGATTTTCCGGCATTCCGGGCACAGGGGCAAGCCCGCCATCCCCTCAAACGTCTCCCGATAGATCTGGTAATCGCAGTGCGTGCAAATGACCCGGCGAAGGTTACCATGCAGTTCGATGACATTTCTCGAACCGGCGCTCTGGTGCAGCCCGTCGATATTCTGCGTGGCCACCCAAATCTGCCTGGCGGGAGTTTGAAGCGCCGCAATGGCCCGGTGCGCTGGATTTGGCTCCTTTCCCCTCAGGTGCTGCTCCAATCGGAAGAAGTATTTCCAGGAGAGCCGCGGATTCGCTTCGAAAGTGGGACCCGAAAGCGCCTCCTCGAAAGGAATGCCTTCTTCCGTCAGGCCATCAGCAAACGCCGCGCTGGCACCTCGGAAGGTTGGGATTCCAGATTCCGCTGAGACTCCCGCCCCCGTGATGAAGAGGACGCGGCTGGCAGCTTTCAACAGCTCTGCGATCCTCTGCACATTATTCTTCATACGAGATCATAACCGCATTCGCCTGTGTGTAACAAACTCGTGTTTCGTTGCCAGTCGAGTCAGACTATTGGCAATCCTCACCAAGGTCTTCTCGTCGAGATCTTGCAGTTTGCGGACTTCTGCCCCGCGCTGTTGCTCGCGCTGCTCGCAAGCGTCATCTCGGACCGGGTGAACCGAAAGGTTTGGATAATCACCTTGCAGGCGTTGGCGTGTGCGCTCGGCGCGGGCCTTGCCGTGTCCGCGTTCCTAGGGCGGGCGACACCCTCGGTCGTTATCACCTTCACGTTTCTCGAGGGAATCATAGGGGCTCTCAACGGCCCGGTCTTCCTTTCCGTCGTGCCCAGTCTGATTCCACGCGCGGAACTGGGCTCGGCCCTCGCACTAAATTCCGTGCAATTCAATATGGCCAGCCTCTGCGGTCCCATGTTGGCGGCGGCGCTTATCGGTGCGATCGGTGTCGCCGGTGCCTTCACCTTCAACGCCTGCACGTTCCCTCCACTGTTGATCGCCTTGTTGCTCGCCATTCCGAACGCTCCAGCTCCATCCCGCTCCAACTCGGGCTCCATCTACGCCGACATCCGTGAGGGCTTGAAATTCGTCTGGACGAGCCCCGGCACTCGGCGTCTGACCATGATGGGCGTGATCCTTATGTTCCTGGCCGCGCCGTTGCAGGGACTGCTGCCCGTTTTCGCCCAGAGCGTGCTCAAGGGCGGCCCCGGACTCTTCGGCCTGATGCTCTCTGCGATCGGCCTGGGTTCGATTCTCGGAGCCTTCCTGCTCTCCTGTATCCCCTCCTACTACCCCCCCCACCACCTCATCCCTCTGGCCATGTGCGTCTTTGCCGCCATCGGACTGCTTTTCAGCCTTTCCACCACCCCTGCCTTGAGCCTGACCATCCCGGTCGCAAGCGGCTGCTTCTGGTTGCTGAGCCTGAATCAGAGCAACACCGCCAATCAACTCCTCACCACCGATGCGAACCGAGGGCGGGTCCTGTCGATCATGCTCCTGGCCCAAAAAGGCGGGATGCCGCTCGGGCACCTGTTAGCGGGTTTTCTGACCCATTTTATGTCCCCGCCATGGGTGCTGCGCCTTATGCTCGGCACGCTTCTGGTGGTAATGGTGGCTTTTCTTTTCGCGCGTGAGCCTGCAATCGATGCGATGCCCCACCGCAAGTTGGGCAAGCTAACATTTTGGGGCAACTTTTGGGAGGCCATCACCGCTCACTCTCATCGACCCGCCTATCCGGCGGAGATCGGCGTTTCACATGAAAGGGAAAGGACATCTGTGTAGCACGCATCCACATCGGGAGGGTATTCTTCCCTCAGGGAGTGTATTGAGCGAGGAGGCGGCCCACCGTCGAACCGATGAAATTTCAAACGCTGGCGAACTGGACGGGCATGCTGGAGACCGAATTGTTCGCGGAAACGGGCGGACAAGCCGCGAAACCGCTCACGAACTTCCGCGGCGTCGCCGGTTGACAACTGTAATCATTGTAGTTACGATGCTGTATAGTTCATGAGAACCAGCTGCCGTTTTGCCATGGCCGTTCACGTACTGGCCGTCCTCGCTTACAAAGAGGGCGACCGCGTCACGTCCGCGCTCCTGGCGGGCAGCGTCAATACCAATCCGGTCATAGTGCGGCGGCTTCTGCTGGCCTTGCAGAGGGCAAAGCTGGTGGAAACCTGCAAAGGGGCCGGTTCTGGTTCCCGCCTGAGCCGCTCGCCTCGTCGCATCGATTTAGCCGAAGTCTATCGTGCCATGGAGAATGCTGAGCTTTTCGCCAGTCCTTCGCGAAAACTCAATGCCGCTTGCCCTATGGGCAAGTGCATTCGGAAGACTCTGGACAGGATTTTTGCGTCGGCCCAGAGCGCCTTGGAACGGGACCTGGAAAAGGCCACCTTGGCCGACGTGATGGGTACGGTGAAAGCGTCGGCTGGGTGAGTCAGGAAGAGCTGCGTTTGACAGTCTCTTTTTTTGTGCGATGGTGTAACCACAGTTATTACATATGAATAAAGGCAAATGAGAATATGAAGTCGAACCAGACAAACGATGTTCGAGTGGAAGCTGATGGCAGAAGCAGGTTCAGCATGCTCTGCCTGAGATCTTGCCATAAGATTCTCGCGGAGATCCGGAAGGCTAAAGATGCGATTTTCGCGGATGCGCGCGGCACATTGGACACGCACGAACGCATGCTCCAGCTCGCCCTGAATGAAGCCGAGGCTTTGGCCTGGCAAACCGAGTATCCACACCTCGTATTTCCAGCTCTCGCAGCAGAGAAAGTTCACGCGGTCGCCGACTGGAATAGGCATCAACGATCCGTCCTGCAAACTGAACCACTCTTCGCCCTGGCGGCGTAACTGTGGTCCGTGCCTCCCGAGATTCGGAGCAACCAAGCTCCAAGGATTCTAATATGACAACGACAATTGAAATCAACGAAGCAAATTTCGAGAGCGAAGTGCTCCAATCAATTCAGCCTGTCCTGGTGGATTTTTGGGCCGACTGGTGCGGGCCGTGCAAAATGCTTGCCCCCGTGCTGGACGAAATTGCGTCTGAGCAGGCTGGCAGCGTGAAGGTCGCCAAGGTCAACGTCGACAGCAATCCCAGACTGGCCGCGCGCTTTGGTATCCAGTCTATTCCGACCTTGCTCTATTTCGCGGGTGGCGAAGTGCGGGATCAGACCTTCGGCACCCTCGGCAAGCGAGCGATTGTTGCCAAGCTGGAGAAACTCACCGTGCCGGCATGAACCGGGGAACCATCGACCAGGAAACAATGGTCTGGTCCGCAACTGTGATCACAGTTCATTACGAACAAGCCTTTAACCCTCTATCGAAACAACCCGATGAAAGTCCCAACCGCATTTCAGGGGCGCAGGACAGTCAAATTAGTTCCTGCGCTGAGTGACGCCGACTCCGTGGTCGCGGCGCCGCCGATCCAATCACCAACAGGCGACGACGAATTGCTGGACAGCTATTCCAGAACCGTCGCGCGCGTGGTCGAGCAGGTCGGTCCCACGGTGGTGAATATCCGTGTGCACCACGCCAACTCCGCAAGGCAGCCCGGCTCGGAAACAGGAGGCTCTGGCTCGGGCTTTGTCATTGCGCCGGACGGCTTCATCCTCACCAACAGCCACGTTGTCCACGGTGCGGGCAGAATGGAAGTGACGCTGGCGGATGGCCGCGTCTTCGCCGCAGGCTTGGCCGGCGAGGATCCGGAGACTGCTTTAGCTGTTATCCGCATCAACGCGTCCCAGCTCGTACACGCGCACCTAGGCGATTCCAAATCTGTCCGGGTCGGGCATATCGCTGTCGCGATTGGGAGTCCGTTCGGATTTCAACAGACGGTGACCGCGGGCGTGGTGAGCGCGCTGGGTCGTTCGATGCGATCACAATCCGGTCGTCTGATCGACAATGTCATCCAGACGGATGCGGCGCTAAATCCCGGGAACTCCGGTGGTCCGCTGGTCAATTCTCGCAGTGAAATCATTGGGGTGAACACGGCCATCATTCTGCCTGCCCAGGGGATTTGCTTTGCCATCGCCAGCAACACCGCCGAATTCGTCGCCGCCTGGCTGATCAAGGAAGGCCGCATCCGCCGCAGTTGGATCGGGGTTGCGGGCCAGAACGTGCCCATCCACCGGCGAGTCGTTCGGTTCCACCGGCTGGCGGTGGATTACGGGGTATTGGTCGCCGGCATCGAACCAGGCAGTCCTGCAACCCGTGCCGGTCTGCGAGAGGGGGACGTTATCGTCGCGTTTGAGGGCGAGCCCGTTGCCGGGATAGATGAATTGCACCGCCACCTTGTCGCCCAGGCGATTGGCATCCCATCACAGATCACGGTCATCCGGCATACGGAGAAGCTCGACCTGGTCGTGACGCCGGAAGAATTGGCGCAGGACAATCAAAGGAACTGAGGACCATGGCCGAGCGATTCATGCAAAACGTCCTCACGCCGTCAGTGCTGGCGGCCCAGGAGCGTTATTACGGACGCCGCGCCAGCGTCGGTTCGGCGCCAGAGCGCGATCCGCTCACCGACGAGGAACGCACCTTTATCGAAGCGCGCGACTCGTTTTATATGGCCACAATTACGGAGACCGGCTGGCCTTACATCCAGCATCGGGGCGGGCCGCGGGGATTCCTGAAGGTCGTGAGCCCGACGCAGCTCGCGTTCGCCGATTTCACGGGCAACCGCCAGATGCTTTCCACCGGCAATCTCGCCGCGAATGACCGCGTCGCGCTGTTCCTCATGGATTACCCGCGTCGCGAACGCCTGAAGATCCTCGGTCACGCGCGCATCGAGGACGCGCGGCAGCATCCCGAACTGGTCGCGCAACTCGCGGAACCGGAAGTCCATCGCCTGGTCGAACGGCTGTTCTTCATCGAAGTCATCTCATTCGATTGGAATTGCCCGAAATACATCACGCCGCGTTACACCGCCGGGGAGGTCGAAGAGGCCGTTGCGCCGCTGAGGCAGCGGATCGCCGAACTCGAAGCTCAGCTCAAAGTCCAGAACTGACGGTTCAAGGGCCTTTGGGTGGCCGGTTCCGGTTTAGCGCTTCGGTGAACCAATCCGCAGCTTGCGGTTTTACTGGCTGAGCGGGCGGTCTAGGCCGGCTTGGAGCGGATGAGGTTTTGCCGATGGCGGCCGCACCAATGGTTGGCGCGGCCTTCATCGAGAGGGCGATGCGTTTTCTCGCCAGATCCACCTCGGTCACGGTGACCATGACTTTCTGCTGCACCTTGACCACCTCCGCCGGATCTTTGATAAAGCGGTCGCAGAGCTGGCTGATGTGGACCAGACCGTCCTGGTGAACGCTGATGTCCACGAAAGCGCCGAAGGCTGTCAGGTTGGTGACGATCCCCGGCAGCTTCATGCCTGGTTTCAAGTCCTCCATCTTTTCCACACCAGCCTGGAAAGCGAATACCTCGAATTGCCGGCGCGGATCTCGGCCCGGCTTGGCCAGCTCGGCCAGGATGTCTGTGAGCGTCGGCAGACCGACGTCTTCCGTGACATACTTCGCAAGCTGGATCTTCTGCCGTCGTCCCCCATCGCGCATCAGGTCGTTCACCGAACAGGCCAGGTCCCTGGCCATCCGGTCGACGATGGAATAGCTCTCCGGATGCACCGCGCTGGCATCCAGCGGCTGTTCGCCGTCGTGGATGCGCAGGAACCCGGCGGCTTGCTCGAAGGCTTTGGGCCCCAGACGGGGCACCTGCTTCAACTCAGCACGCGACTTGAACCGGCCGTTCTCATTGCGGTAGGCCACGATGTTTTCCGCCAGTGCCGGGCCGAGACCGGAGACATAGGCGAGCAACTGCTTGCTGGCGGTATTGAGTTCCACCCCCACCCCATTGACGCAGCTCATCACCACGTCGTCGAGGCAGCGCTTGAGGGCGAATTGATCCACGTCATGTTGATACTGACCCACACCAATCGACTTGGGATCCAGCTTCACCAATTCCGCCAGCGGGTCCATGAGCCGGCGGCCAATGGACACAGCTCCGCGCACGGTGAGGTCGTGGTTGGGAAATTCTTCGCGCGCCACATCCGACGCGGAATAGATGGAAGCACCGCTTTCGTTGACCATGACCACCGAGATGGAGGACGGGAGCTTGAGCGCCTTGACGAACATCTCGGTCTCCCGGCTCGCCGTGCCGTTGCCGATAGCGATGGCCTCGATCTCGAACTTGCGGATCATTCCGAGCAACGCCTCCGCCGCTTCGCGCGCTTCGCCCGACGAGGAGGCGGTGGGATAAATGACATCGTTGTGCAGCAGTTTGCCTTGCCGGTCGAGGCAGACAATTTTGCAGCCGGTGCGGAAGCCCGGGTCGATGGCCAGCACGTTTTTGCGTCCCAGCGGCGAGGACAACAGCAGCTCGCGAAGGTTTTCCGAGAACACGCGGATGGCTTCGACGTCCGCACGTTTCTTGGACTCAATCCGCATTTCCACTTCAATCGCCTGCCCGAGCAAGCGCTTGAAGCTGTCCTGCACCGCGAGGCGCACCTGCTCGGCGGCGGGCCCTCGGCCGGTGACAAAGAGGGGTTCGATCAGGCCCAAAGCCTCCTCCTCCGGCGGTTGGATACGCATCATGAGCAGTCCCTCACTTTCGCCACGGCGAATGGCCAGCATCCGATGGCTGGGGATTTTGGCGAGCGGTTCACTCCAATCGAAGTAGTCCTTGAACTTCGCGGCCGCCTCCTCCTTTTCGAACGAAACCTTCGACTTCACCGACGCCCGGCTCCAAAACAACGCTCGCAGGTGGGTACGAGCCTGGGCATCGTCGCTGATGCGCTCGGCAAGGATGTCGCGAGCCCCCGCCAGTGCACTGGCTGCATCGGAAACTCCCTTTTCAGCGCTGACGTAAGCCTGGGCCACGGCAATTGGATCGGCGGTGGATTGCTGGCTGAAGAGGATGTCGGCCAGCGGTTCCAAGCCCCGCTCCTTGGCGATGGTCGCCCGGGTGCGACGTTTGGGCCGGTAAGGTTGATAAATATCTTCGAGCCCAGTGAGGGTTTCGGATTTGGCGATGGCATTCTTGAGCTCATCGGTGAGGAGATTGCGTTCAGCGAGGGATTTCAGGATCGCGTCCCGGCGCTGATCCAGTTCCGCGAGGCTCACGAGCCGCTCGCGAATGCTGGTGACGGCCACTTCGTCCAGCGATCCGGTGGCTTCCTTGCGATACCGGGCGATAAAGGGGACCGTGGCGCCCTCGGCGAAAAGCTTGGCGGTGGCGGCAACTTGCCGGGGTTGCACTTTCAGCTCACCCGCTATCTTAAAAACATGTGCTTCGTTCATTTCAAAACAGACCGGTTCCTATATCCCAGCGCGGTCATGCCGTAAAACCAAAACGGGTGCAGCCAACAGAACTCCAACGCCGTTCGATGCTCATGCCGCCCGTCTTCAAAGGCTCGTCTTCAAAGGTTGCGTTTGTCGGGCAAAACTCGCATACAACCTGCCGCAATTTCATGAGTGGGTTCGTTATAGGCCAGCGGTGGATCAGCGAGTCGGAGCCGGAGCTCGGGCTGGCGACCGTCGTGCACGCGGGAAGCGATCGCGTGCGGGTCGAGTTTGAATCGGCCGGTGAAGTGCGCACGTACACCGCGGAGCAGGCGCCGCTCAAGCGCGTGCGCTTTCGCGCGGGCGACAAGGTCAGAACTCGCGAGGACCAGGAGTTCCTTGTCAAAGAGGTGATCGAGCAGCAGGGCTTGCTGATTTACGTCGGCGAAAACCAGCGGCTGCCCGAAGCCCAGCTAAGCGACCGCCTCAGCCTGCGGGGGCCGCAGGAGCGATTGTTTGCGGGCCGCTTTGATACCTCGGCCGCGTTTGAGCTTCGCCGCCGCACGCTGGATCTGGCTCACCGTTCGCGCAAGTCCCCCGTGCGCGGATTCCTCGGCGGCCGCATTGACCTCATTCCGCACCAGCTTTACATCGCCCAGGAGGTCGCCAACCGTCACGCCGCGCGCGTGATGCTCTCGGACGAAGTGGGGCTGGGAAAGACCATCGAGGCCTGTCTCATCCTGCATCGCCTGCTGCTGAGCGGACGGGCGGATCGCATCCTGGTATTGGTGCCGGAATCCCTCGTTCACCAGTGGTTCGTGGAGATGCTCCGACGCTTCAACGTGTGGTTGCATATTTTCGATGAGGAACGCTGCGCGTCCATTGAGGCCGGCGAACCGGGCGCCAACCCGTTTCTCGATGACCAACTCGTGCTGACCAGCATTGGCTTCCTGGCGGCTGACCCGCGGCGCTCGGCGCAGGCGGTGGCGGCGGGCTGGGATGTGCTCGTGGTGGATGAGGCGCATCACCTCGAATGGTCGGAATCGTCCCCCAGCCGCGCTTACCAGGTTGTGGATGAACTCAGCCGCAAGTCGGAGGGGTTGCTGTTGCTGACGGCCACGCCGGAACAGCTTGGCGTAGAAAGCCACTTTGCCCGGCTGCGCTTGCTCGACCCGGATCGTTATCGCGACCTCGCCACTTTCCAGGCCGAGGCGAAAGATTACCGGGGCACCGCCGAAGCTGCCGAGCAATTGCTGGCCGAAAAGGACCTCACCGGGAAAGACCTGACCCTGCTTCGCCGATTGCTCGCGCCGGATGCTGAGCTGGAGACACGTCTGGCTGAACTGGGCAAGGGCAACAGGGAGGCGAGACAGACCGTGCTGGAAGACCTGTTGGATTTGCATGGCCCGGGCCGCGTGCTCTTCCGCAACACGCGCGCCGGTATGAAGGGCTTTCCGAAGCGCACTGCGCACCTCGCCAGACTGGCGTCCGGGCTCGAATCGGAGCACTGGCTGGATCGTGTCTCCACGGAGTTTGCTGAGGATGCTGGCGACACCCAATTGCAGAGCCCGCTGGATCTGGCGAAAGACCCGCGAGTTCTTTGGCTGGTGGAACTGTTGCAAAAGCTGGATCCGCAAAAGGTATTGCTGATCAGCCACAGCATTGAAAAGGCCGAGGCGCTCGATGCGGCACTACGACGTCACCTGGCCATTAACACCGGAGTTTTCCATGAAGGACTAACGCTGGTGCAGAGGGACCGCAACGCCGCGTGGTTCGCCGAGCCCGACGGAGCGCGGCTGTTGATCTGTTCGGAGATCGGCAGCGAAGGGCGCAACTTCCAATTCGCGCATCACCTTGTCCTGTTTGACCTTCCGCTCAATCCTGAGCTGCTCGAGCAGCGCATCGGACGGCTGGATCGCATCGGACAGGCAGAAGACATCCAGATCCACGTCCCTTTCCTCGCGCACAGCCCGCAGGAGGTCTTGGCGCGCTGGTATCACGAAGGTTTGAATGCCTTTGAAAGCAACCTCGAAGGCGGCAACGAGCTGTTGCTCCAATTTGGCCGCGCCGTCCATGACCTGGCCCTGGAATTCCCCGTGGCGGAGCCCGCCGCAGCCGAACAGGAACTGTCGGACCTTTTGCGAAGGACCACGGCCGCGCGCCGGGCCATCCGACGAATCCTCGAACAGGGCCGGGACCGCTTGTTGGAGCTCAATTCGTTCCGTCCCGCGCCGGCGCAACAACTCATCGGTCAGATTCTGGAGCAAGAGGGGCAGCCGGATTTGGAGGAGTACCTGCTGGATGTGTTCGACCACTTTGGGGTTCGCATCGAGGAACTGGCGCCGCATACCTGGCAGTTGAATCCCGAAGGCATCCTCACCGGTTCATTTCCATGCCTGCCGGCTGAAGGAATGGTCGCCACCTGTGACCGACGCCGGGCCCTCAGCCGGGAAGATGTCGCATTTCTGACGTGGGATCACCCGATGGTCAGTGGGGCCATGGACTTGTTGCTCGGGGCGGAAACGGGAAACTGTGCCTTTGCCGTGCTGCCGGCCGCGAACGAACGGACTCTCCTGCTGGAGCTGATCTATGTCCTGGAAGCCATCGCTGCGCCGCGCCTGCATGCGGATCGCTTTCTTCCGCTGACGCCGATCCGCTTGGTGATCAGCCACAAACTCGAAGACGTCAGCAGAGCCTTCGTCGGCACCAACTGGGAACGGAAGCTTCAGAAAGGCTCACCCTACAAACTGATTGAGAATGCGGAAATCGTCAGCCGGACACTCCACGCCATGTTCCAGACCGCCGCGACCTTGGCGGAGGCCAAGGCCGCAGCCCTGCGCCAGTCGGCCCTCAACGAAATCACACACCTGCTTGGCCACGAGGTGGAGCGCCTGCAAACGCTCGCGCGCGTGAACGATCACGTTCGCCCGCAGGAAATCCGGCTGGCACAGGCCCAGCAGAAGGAGCTGGCGACAAGTATTCAACGATCCCGTCTCCGACTGGATTCCTTGCGGCTCATCTGGAAAGGTCCGCCCGAGGCGCTGAGCTGAATTGCCGATCCAACGGCGCAGCCACTTTGCCGGCCTAGGCTTTACAACAGAAATCCTTGCCATTGCGCACCGAACTTCCCCGTCATGATACTATGATCTGCGCATGAAACAGTTTCTTTCTACCCTGCCCCGCAACCTCCTCGACTGTTTCAAGGGCCGGAAGATCATTTGGCACATAATTGCTATCATCCTCACTCTCATCCTCGTCACCTCCGGTTTCGACGGGCTCTATTTCGCCACTACCCGCAATCCGATCCTTCGTTCATGGATGTTTCCCGCCATCGTGATCGGCGGACTCTTGCCGATTGCGTTGCCCCTCCTCTTGCTTGCCGTAGGTAGCATGAGCAGAAGCGCTAGGATCACTCTGGCCGGTTGGGCCATCGGGCAGGCCGAACTCATCGGCGCTGTCGTGGCTGCCGCATACAAGGCGATCACCGGTCGGGCCCATCCCTCGCACGGGATTGGCGCGGATCTGAGCCACAGTTTCCATTTCGGACTCCTGCGCGGTGGCATCTTTTGGGGCTGGCCGTCCTCCCATACCACCATCGCCTTCGCCATGGCCGTCACGCTATTCAGGCTCTTTCCGACGCAAAGGTGGCTAGGGTCTGTGGTCATCGCCTACGCGCTCTATATCGGCATCGGCGTCTCCATGACCATCCATTGGTTTTCTGATTTCACGGCCGGCGCGATCATCGGCACGGCCATAGGCGCCGTGGTTGGAAAGAGCTTCTGGCGCAGTCAAACGTAACCACGCCCTTTCCGCATCTCTTGCCTGTCCAGGGACAGCAGACCTTTAGCCGGGATGGCCCGCCGTGGCGCCTCACAGCGTCAGGCCGCGGTCAGCGCGGCACGCCCCTCCTCCACGGTGCCGGTTTTCTCGAGGAAATAATCATACCCTCCCACATACGACGTGATCCGTCCCGCGTTCACATGCAACACCTTGGTGGCGAGCTTGCGAATGAAATGCACATCGTGGGAAATGAAGACGAGCGTGCCCTCGTAACGCTCCAACGCCAGTGTGAGTGATTCGACGGTGTGGATATCCAGGTGCGTCGTTGGCTCGTCCATGAGCAGGAGGTTCGGCGGATCCACGAGGAACCGGATCAAGTTGAGCCGGGTCTTTTCGCCGCCGCTGAGCACCTTCGTCGGTTTGTGAATGTCGTCCTTACGAAACATGAATGACCCCAGCACCGCCCGCGCCTCTTCCTCGCGCATGAGCGGCGCGCTGGCCGCCACTTCTTCCAACACCGTCCGCTCAGGGTCGAGGGTGGCCGCACGATGCTGGCTGAAGTATCCAACCTTAGCATTATGGCCCAGATCGCGCTCCCCCTCCTGAAACTCCACCACGCCCGCCAGAATCTTCAGCAGCGTGGATTTGCCTGCACCGTTGGGCCCCACCAGCACGGTCTGTTCGCCGCGCTCGATTGCGAGGTCCATCCCCGCATAAACCCGGTTCGTGCCGTAAGCCATGTGGATCCCCTTCAAATTGACCGCCCGCTGACCGCCGCGCGGCGGTTGCGGAATCTGGAATCGGAAGGGCTTCCGCGGAGGCGTGGGTTTCTCGATCGCCTCCATGCGTTCGATCTGCTTGAGCTTGCTCATGGCCTGCGAAGCCTTGGATGTCACCGAGCGAAACCGATCGGCAAACTGCTGGAGGGCCGCAATCTCCCTCTGCTGGTTGTTATAAGCGGCCAGTTGCTGTTCGTAGCGCGCCGCACGCTCCACGAGGTAGTCAGAGTAATTGCCAGTGTAGGCAATCAGCTTCTTCTCCGAGATCTCATGAACTTGGCCCACCACCTCGTCCATAAACTGGCGGTCATGCGAAATCAGCAGCAGCGCGCCCGAATAATTCTTCAGGTAGTTCTGCAACCAGAGCAGTGAGGGCAAATCGAGGTGGTTCGTCGGCTCATCCAGCAGGAGCAGGTCCGGTTCGAGCACCAGCAGCCGGGCCAGACGGGCGCGCATAATCCAGCCGCCGCTCATCTCCCGCGCTTTCCGGTTGAAATCCGCGTCGCGAAAACCGAGGCCGCGCAGCATCTTCTTCGCCTTCGTCTCCACTTCCGGGTCGTTGAGCTTGTCGTGCTTGGCATGTGCCTCCAAATATTCCGGGCACGACACATTCCCCACCCGCTCCAGCTCGTGGAGCCGCTTTTCCAAACGGGGCAATTCGTCCACCCGGCCGGTGGCCACATCCAAAACCGTTTCCTCCCCGAGCGCTTCGCTCTCCTGCGGCAGATGGCCCACCATGGTCCATTCGTCGCGTTCCACGGTGCCCGAGTCCGGCTCCCGCTGCTTGAGAATGATGGAGAACAGCGTGGTTTTGCCCGCGCCGTTCGGCCCCACCAGTGCGAGGTGGTCGCCATAATTGATGTGCAGCGTGGCGGCCTCAAAGAGAGTCCGCCCGCCAAGGGCTACCCTAAGATCACGAATAGTGAGCATGAAAAAGCATTTTCGCCAGCGACTTACCGCCACCACCTGGAGAGAAGTCTGAATAACTCCGCAGAAGCCGAAGCAGGGTCTTTGTCTATCGCAGCGAGTTGGAGAGGATAGCCCCAATTCCCGTGGCGTCAATGGACCATTTGGGAAGGATCAGTCTGTCATCCGCAAGCTTTGGGATAATCTCGCAGAGGGATGCTTCAACATCCTGCGTAGCGCGCGGTCAGCGATAGATCATCGAACTTTCGCTCTGGAGTGCCCCCTCGACATTGCAGCCCAATCCGTGTTATTGGCTTGTGTAATATCAATGCTAGCTCAGAGGCTGGGCTGGATGCAGTCGAAGCGATGCATGCGAGAGGACGCAATATGAAACGACGCGATTTTTTGAAAACTTCGGCAGCCGCCGGAGTGGTAACGGTTTTCGGCGCGCAGCTTGCCGCGGCACAGGGACAAGCGAGTGGAGATAACGGCATGCCGAAGCTGACGCTCCCGGAGAAACCGGCCGAGTTGAATCTCTGTCTGCAGTGGGGGGGCATTCCCGGCGGCGAGATGAAAGAGAAGCTCGATTTCCTTGAAGCGAACGGCTTCGGGGCCGTGGAGATCCCGTCCGGCGACTGGCCGATCAAGAACGGCGACGCACTGGTCGAGGCGATGAAGGGGCGCAAGCTGTTCCTCGCCACGGCGTGCGGCCCGAGCGATTTTTCCTACGTCGAGCAGGAGAAGCGTGAGGCCGAAGTGCAGAAGTTTCTGCCTATTATCGCGGCGCTGGGCAAGATGAAGTCGGTCGGCCTGATCATTTGCCCCGCGCGCGGCAAGCTGAGCGAGCCCGGGCGTCTGAGCGGGAAGGAACTGCGCAAGGATTTCGTCGAGAACACGGGCAAGCGGTTGGCGCAGTACGCGGCGAAGCACGGCACCTCGATCGTGCTGGAGCCGCTGCGCCGCAACGAGACGCCGTTTCTGCGCCAAGTAGCGGACGGCGCACGAATGGCGGCAGACATCGGCCCCGGCGCGACCGTGATGGGCGACTTCTGGCACATGGGCCTGGAAGAGACAAGTTTCATGGGCGCGTTCATCTGCGCGGGCAAGCTGCTTTCGCACGTCCACATTGCGGGGCTGAAGGAGAGGATTATCCCCGGCGTGCACCCCGAGGCGGACCAGTATGTGGACGGTTTCAAGGGGCTGAAGCTCATTGGCTACCGCGGCGCCGTCAGCTTCGAGGGCGGCTGGCCAAGGAATCCGGCGGACCCCAAGAAGGACCTCCCGCAGGAAGAGAAGACGAAGCTGATTCTCAACATGGTGAAGCTTTTGCGCGAGCAGTGGGCGATGGCCTGAACAAGTGCATGCGCGCATGCCCGCGCGAGCTCCTTACTGAGTAAGTAGGACGCAAGAATGGCTCCGTTGGCCGCCTTGGGTGAATCTGGCCGTGCGCTGGTATTGGTTCTCGACGCAGGGACGGCCCCTTGTATGATTATGTTGCGCCCTTTGAAGCTGCAAATGTTCGCCCTCTCTTGCGGGCTGATCATTAAAGAACTTGTCCAACGCCTCCCGCACAGACTTCTGATTCCAGCTGCCCTCGCATTGCTCCTTGCCATGAATTCTCACGCTGCTACTTACAGAACCGTTTACGACTTTCAAACCGCCACGAACACTGCCGCTTGGCAGGTGGTCAACGACGACGTGATGGGCGGCGTGTCCACCAGCAGCTTTCGCCTGACCAACGGGGTGGCGCTGTTCCAGGGGAAAGTGTCGCTCGAGAACAACGGCGGTTTTGCCTCCGCGCGCTCGCTGCCTGCACACCATGATTTGGCAGGAGGCGACAGCTTTGTTATCCGTGTGCGCGGCGACGGTCGGCGCTACAAATTCACCGCGCGCATGGACCCAAGCTTCGATAGCGCGATCTACCAGTGCGTCTTGATGACGAAGAAAGGCGAATGGGAGGAGCACCGCCTGCCGTTCAAGCAATTCGTAGCGACGTTCCGGGGGCGCGTGCTGTCGAGTGAGCCACCGCTGGACGCGGCCAGAATCACCTCCGTAGGATTCCTAATTTCCGACAAGCAGGACGGCCCATTTCAACTTGAGGTGGCGTGGATCAAGGTGGCGCTGGCAGCGGGCCAATGACCGGCAGGCTGTGTGGGCAAGCAGCCGTTGAAACCGCGGCCGGTTGTAACGGCTGCTTGCCCGACTATCCAGACTAAACCACCGCTTCTTGGGCGATTCGCCGAATCAGGCCGCTGAAGATCAGGCTGTGAACCGGATACAACGCGTACCAGTAAAGCAACCCGAACAAGCCCTTTGGCTCAAAGAACGCCGTCTGCAAAAGCAAAGTCTGCCCTTTCAGCTCCGGGCGAGCTTCAAACTCCAGCCAAGCTCGGCCGGGGACTCTCATTTCCGCTCGCAACCGGATTAGCTTTCCCGGCTCCACCATTTCCACTCGCCAAAAGTCCAGCGTATCTCCCGCCCGCAAGTCCTCTGGATCACGCCTACCCCGGCGCATTCCCACCCCGCCAAATAGCCGATCCACCGCACCGCGCAGTTGCCAGGCCCAATCCATGTAAAGCCATCCCCGCGCGCCGCCCAGCCGAGCGAAAGACCTATACACGGCATCGGCTGGAGCGACCACCCGCTGCTGCCGCCGCTCGAGGATCATGCCCTCGCTGCTGATGAGGGTCACCGGCGTCTTGTCACCCTGGCTGGAAGTCAGCGCATCACTCCAAGCCGTCTCCACGTCGCGCGCGTCCAGCTTTTCTAGCGCCAGCCGAACCGCGGCGTCGTAGTCGAGCAGCTGAATGGCGGGAAAAAGCTGTAGCACCGACGTATCGCGCACGATGACTTCGTTGCCCAGTCCCCTGATCAAGGGTTGGGCGATGCTGGCGGGAATAGGGGTGACCAGATGCACCCAATAGGATGACAGCCGCGGTGTCAAGACCGGTACGGCGAGCAATCGCCGTTTCAATCCTCTGGCACGCGCATAACCGGTCATCATGCCGGCATAGGTCAAAACATCCCGCCCCCCAATTTCAAGAACTCGCCCCGCGCTCGCCGGACATGTGAGTGCGGCCATCAGATAGTCCAGGACGTTACGAATGGCAATTGGCTGGATGCGAGTAAACACCCAGCGAGGGCAGATCATCACCGGCAGCCGCTCGGTCAGGTAACGAATCATTTCAAAGGACAAACTGCCCGAGCCGACGATCACCGCGGCGCGGAACTCTGTCACGGACACCCCCGCCTCGCGCAGGGCGGCACCCGTTTCTTGCCGGGAACGCAAGTGGGGCGACAGGTTGGCCTGCGGGTCGCCCAACCCGCCGAGGTAAACGATGCGCTCCACGCCGGCTGCCTTGGCGACTCCCGCGCAATTGCGAGCTGCCATCACATCCCGTTCCGAGAAATCGCTCCCGCCGCCCAGGCTGTGGACGAGATAATACACCGCATGAACGTCGCGCATAGCCGGGACCAACGACTCGGGTTGCAGCATGTCTCCGCGTGCCAGTTCCACCTGCTTTAGCCACCCGCGCCCCTGCAGTCGCGCCGGATCACGTACCAGGCAACGTACCCGGTAGCCCGCCGCGAGCAACCGCGGCACGAGCCGTCCACCCACGTAACCCGTCGCTCCGGTGACCAAGATTAATTTCGGGTCAACCATGAAATAACGAGGCGATTGAAACTACCGCCCGCCGCGTCCCGCCGCCCGGCATCCAGAACCCCCGGCGCGCCGACTCCGTCTTGAACTTTTTCGGCATGGTTACTTGGGCGGTGGTCGCTGATCCACAAATACCAATTTATCCGTGTCAAAACCAAGGGCTGCCGCTTTGGCAACGAGCATGTCCTTCAATTCCGGTTTTATTTCCGGGTCCCTCGCCAGTATCCACAAATAGGATTTATTGGGACCGCACACGAGCGAGTATTGATACTCCTTGTGGTCGAGTTCAAAGACGACATAGGAACCGTAAAAGGGGCCAAAGAAAGAAACTTTCAGGTATCCCACATCCGGCCTTTGGACGAAGAACGCCTTGCCTTCCGCCTCTTTCCATTGGTGTTTATTCTCGGAGTAACCACGGTTGAGCACCCTGACGCCGCCGCCATCCCGCAGGCTGTAAGTCGCCGTTACTCGACTCAAACCCTTTTCAAAAGAGTGATCCAGCCTGGCGATTTCGTGCCACTGCCCCAAATATCTTTCCAAGCTAAAGTTCTCAACGGGTTTCACATTCTTCGGGACTCCAACGCAGCCCGTCAAAAGCAACAACAGGACCATCGATATGTTTTTCATCACTTCCTCAAGCACCGCACTCAATGGGCCTGTCGTCAAGCCCCCGTATTCGGCGGAGGCCCCCTCCACGGCACGAAATTCCCTAAACAACTTTCCCGGCATGATGATCGCCAGACGATTGGACGATGACTCGTTGCAAGATCACGTAGAGGACAAACATCGCGCCACTGGCGATGAAAAGGGCCAGCATTCCGCCGGAAAGCCTGCGTGCGGTGCCCCAGAGTATCGGGGCAATCGCGGCTGTAACAACGGCGTTGCCGGTGGTCTGTACGAAGCCTTGGCACGACGAGGCAAGACCGCGGCGGTGAGGAAAAAGGTCCAACGCCATGAGGGTGAGGCTGGGCATCGCCAGGGCACTGCCGGGCACATAAACTGCGAGTGGCAAAACACTCCAAGGCAACGCCGGTGATTGGAACAAATGGAAGACCGCATTACTCGTTGAAGCCAGCGCCATGATGCCATATGCCAGCGCCAATGTTCGCACATTGCTCCAATGCCCAGCCAGTCTTCCAGCCAACCACGTCCCGGTTAACATGCCGACCGCAATCGGGCCGAAGAGCCAGTAGAATTCGGTTTCTTTGCGATGGAGGAGGTTGAACAGAAACGCTGGCGCCGAGACGATATAAACGAAGACGGCAGAAAAGTTCAGCGTAAGCGCGAGCACCAGCGCCACGAAACGCGCGGAACTCAGCGCCTTCCAGTAACCGCGCAGCAGCGAGCCCGCGTGAAGCGGGTGACGACGATCCGGCGGGAGTGTTTCTGGCAGAGAGAAATGGACCCCATAATTCGGACCACTGGCTAAGTTAGACTTTTCGAGTTCTGCTGAGAATGAGACAACAGCAGAACCATGAGTAAAACTAAACGGAAAAGATACACAGGTGCCTTCAAAG
>Ga0073936_10003359_pt1 | contig 22978 bp, 19 predicted proteins | sample AliMusrvi5mmetaG_FD_87041 | JGI IMG/M metagenome (GOLD analysis project Ga0073936, IMG submission 87041) | Freshwater lake bacterial and archeal communities from Alinen Mustajarvi, Finland, to study Microbial Dark Matter (Phase II) - Alinen... | ecosystem: Environmental > Aquatic > Freshwater >... | reverse complement strand
TCGCGATGCGCTGGAAAGCCCCCCGCTGCTGGTGGTCTGCGACCTTGACCGGATCATTGTCCACACGAATTTCACCAAGACGGCCTCCGCGACGCATGAAATCGCGCTCGACCAGCTCGGCGCACCGCGCAACCTGGAAATCCTGCGGGCGGTGTTCTTCGACCCGGAGAAGCTGCGGCCGGGCAAGACCAGCGAAGCCATCACCCAGAATGCAGCACAGCATTTTGCAGGCATGGCGGAGTCCATGCGCAAACGCGGACTGGATGCCGCCCCTGTCGCGCACTTCCTTGACCGCATCGTCTTCTGCCTGTTCGCGGAGGACATCGGCCTTTTGCCCGACCAGATTTTCACGCGGCTGGTGGCCAAATCCAACGGCGACCCGGCGAAATTCGGGCGGTTCATCGGCCAGTTGTTCGAGGCCATGTCAAACGGCGGCGAGTTCGGGCTGGAGAGCATCCGGCATTTCAACGGCAACCTGTTCAACGACGCCACCGTGCCGGAACTGACCGCAACGGAGGTCAAGCAGATCGAGGACGCCTCCCAACTGGACTGGAGCGCGATCGACCCCTCGATTTTCGGCACGCTGTTCGAGCGCGGGCTTGACCCGGCGAAACGCTCGCAGCTTGGCGCGCATTTCACCGGCAAGGAGGATATTGAAACGCTGGTGGACGCCGTCATCATGCAGCCGCTCCGCAAAGAGTGGACTGAAACCCGCCAGATTGTCGAAACCCTCGTGACCACCGGCAAGAAGAAGCCGGGCGCAATAGCGGACAAACCCCTGACCGCGCCGATGCAGAAAAAAGCCAATGGCGAGGCGGCCAGCATCATCCATCAATTTTTGGTCCGGCTGCAGACGGTAAAGGTGCTTGATCCGGCCTGCGGCTCCGGCAACTTCCTTTACGTGACCCTGCAGAAATTGAAGGACCTTGAAAAAGAGGCGATCCTGTTTTCCATGGACAAAGGGCTCGGCTCCTTCCTGCCGCTGGTGGGTCCGTGGCAGCTTTACGGCATGGAGATCAACCCCTATGCGCATGACCTGGCGCAGATGACCGTGTGGATCGGCTGGCTGCAGTGGATCCGGTTCAACGGGTTCGGCTCGCCACAGGACCCGATCCTGCGCACCATGACCGGCAACTTCCAGTGCCGGGACTCCATCATTGACCTCACCGACCCCGCGAACCCCAAAGACCCTGAATGGCCAAGGGTGGACTTCATTGTCGGCAATCCCCCATTTCTCGGTGGAAGCAAACTATGGGAGGAACTTGGCCGCGAATATCAGGAGAAGCTGTGGAGCGTCTACCATGACCGCGTCCCTGGATCGGCCGATTTGTGCTGTTACTGGTTCGAGAAAGCCCGAGCCCACATCGAACACGGCGGATGCAAACGTGCTGGACTGCTCGCCACGCAAGGCATACGCGGTGGTGTAAACCGTGAAGTCCTGAAACGTATCAAGGAAACCGGCGACATCTTCTGGGCCGTCTCTGACCGCGATTGGATTTTAAACGGTGCGAATGTGCATGTCAGCATGGTGGGTTTTGACAATGGCGAGGAGCAGAACAGACTGCTCGATGGACAAACCGTCCAACAAATCAACCCGAATCTAAGCGCTGCTACGGATACAACCACTGCGAGATTCCTGACAGCAAATAAAAATCTCTCGTTCAGGGGAACCCAAAAGTCCGGCGATTTCAACATTACAGAAGAGCAAGCACTTCAAATCCTTCAACAACCCAATCCTCACGGCAAACCGAACTCTGACATTGTCCGCCCCTGGCTAAACGGCACAGCAATCGTAAAACGTCCAGACCAACAGTGGATCATCGATTGCGGAACGAGCATGACACGCGATGAGTTCGCGATGTATGAGGGTCCATACCAGCACGCGTTAACGCACGTAAAGCCGGAGCGTGACAAGAATAAACGCGACGTACGGCGAGAAAACTGGTGGCTTCATGCGGAGACAGCTCCGGGCATGCGCACGGCTCTAAGCAACATGACCCGCTATATTGCCACACCACGTGTTTCTAAATACCGAATATTCATATGGACATCACGCATTGTCCTGCCTGATGACGGTCTTTTCATTTTTGCCCGCCCTGATGACTACTTCCTCGGCGTTCTGCATTCACGCGTACATGAGATATGGGCGCTGGCGCAAGGAACGCAACTGCGCGAGAAGGAATCCGGCTTCCGCTATACCCCCACCACCTGCTTCGAAACGTTCCCATTGCCAGCGCCGACACCCGACCAAGAGACTGCCATTGCCAATACCGCACGTGAACTAAATACCCTCCGCGAGAACTGGCTCAACCCGCCGGAATGGGTGAAAGAGGAGGTGCTTGAATTCCCCGGTACGGTCGGCGGCCCGTGGGACCGGTACATTGATCCTGCCACCATCGTTGACCGCAGCACATTCAAGATCGGCACGGTCAAATATCCGCGCCTCGTGCCGCGCGATGCCGACTGCGCCACGAAACTCGCCAAGCGCACACTCACGAACCTCTACAACCAGCGTCCGGCCTGGCTTGCCGACGCCCACCGCAACCTTGACGCCGCGGTCTTCGCCGCCTATGGATGGACTCCGGGCATGAGCGATGCCGACATCCTTGAAAAACTGCTGGCTTTGAATCTGGGGCGCGAATGAGTCAGCCAAAACACGCAGGAAGTGGAACGGATGCAATGGACACTCGGAAACAACTCCTATTGACTGATCAAAGACTTTTCATTTCTTACGCAAAAGAAGACAAAGCACGGGTAATGGAAATCTACCATCTTCTACAGGCAGAAGGCTTCAAACCTTGGATTGATGCCGAAGATCTTGTAGCCGGGCAAGACTGGGATATGGAGATTAGAAAAGCCATAAAAGGGGCAAAACTTTTTCTCGTCATGCTTTCACACAGCGCCGTGTCAAAGACTGGGTATTTTCAGAAGGAAATCAGAGAAGCGCTAGACGCAGCAGACTCTTTACCGGAAGGATCAGTGTTTATCGTACCAATCAAGTTGGATGAATGCGCTGTTCCCGAGCGTGTTGGACGTTGGCAATGGATCGAAGTATTCAGCCCAATCGATTATCCAAAATTAATTCGTACTCTTGGTTTTTACATAGGTGAGGAGCAGAGGACAAGGCGGAAGGGATTCCCCGATAACGCGTGGCCAGCCCGGCATGCGGACAAAGAATTTGCCCGTATGTGCATGGAAAATGGTGTGTTTATTCACGGGCATGCACCGGATGGACGCATCGCTATAAGTGATAAAAGAATAATGATGCTGAGACCAAAACTCGGAGCAACCCTCAGCAGACTGCAGGATTCCAAAAGTCTCAGTCAGGAGGTTAGCACAATAAAAATCCAAAAACTTCTGGCTACCGTCGTCAATTGGCAAAAGCATCCGGTTATACATGAAAAAATGACGCCCGCCAAAGTAGTCCGCATGCAGTCAGAAGCAGGAATAACTGCATGGCTAAACCCCCGTTACCTGTCGATTGTCCGAACCAAGTTTCCAAAAGCAAAAGCTTTTATTCTGGGAAACTTTGACCCTGTCGTCTTCGGAGATGAAAAAGCAGGACGGATCGACGCATTGGTAATGCCTAGAGCAGAACCAGAAAAAAATGAAATCGTCAGTTAATTCGAAGGGGAAATTAGGCCCTAATCTTGAAATAATCCCATCCGCGACTCGGAGTGAAGTGACATGTTGACGACACGTTTTCTGAAATATGATTTGCAGCAATCAATGCAACCCATGCCAAGTTTATTGATCATGTTTGCGCGAACAATATTTTTACAAGCCCAGCGAAACAGAGAGAGATGATCACAACTAACGAAATTACTGCGACAGCATCCACAATGTATGGATTACCTGTGCCTCTTTTCTCCGCGTTGCTGTCCGCTGCTGTTTCAGCCGTCGTAGCGCTGACTGTAGTCACGCTAACGCTTCGTGCGAACCGACGTCAACATATCGAAAACATGATCGCGAAACTAGTGGACGTATCCATCGCCTATCCGCATCTTGAAGATGATAAGTTCTGCGCATCATGGAACGATGCGGACAAAACCGACAAAGAAGTCATGAGATACGACAACTACTGTTGTCTTGTCTTCAATCTGCTCGAGACTCTGTGGAAACACTGCGGCGGGAATCCAAAACGAATTGAAGCAATATTTTTTGCGCGTGAAATGGTCCTGAGACATAAACAGTGGTGGAAATCACAACCGAATAACCTTGGAGGGTATGAAATCCCGTTCCATCGCTACATCGACAAGATCATCAAAGGAGAATAGTCGTGAAACGCAAAGCCTTCCTTATCGAATCCTCTCGACTTCAAAGCCATCCAGATTTGCCAGGCGCTCGCGTCGATGTTTTAAACTGGAAAAACTTTCTCCTGTCTGACGAAGGCGGCGCATGGGAGGAAAAGGAAATTGTGACGCTGTCGAACCCGACACGCATTATGCTTCAAGGACTCCTTGCTCTTGAAGCTTCAACCGATTATGTATTCATAACCTTCTCAGGTCATGGATTTCACATCAAGGGTAAAGACCTCGACGAATCAATGATATGCCTAAATACAACCGAAAACGTTGCGGTCAGCGCGGTCAATCCCGGTAATCCGCGCTGCATGTTAATCATCGATGCGTGTCGTCAACTCGTCCAAGAGGATGTATTGATTGAAATGTCCGCAGCAAATTTGATACTGCTTAGTGCAGCATCCCCTAACCGCGTTGCTTACCGCAACATATTTGATATTGCAGTTACACAAGCCGAAAGAGGTGTCATTCGTTTGTTTTCATGCGACATAGATGAGGCTGCAAACGAGTCTCCGCATTCTGGAGGCTTTTATACAAATGCACTGGTCGAATGCTGTAGGTATTGGCATGACAATATAGCGGCGAATAAAAAACTTTATTATCCCGCATGGGACGCCCATCAGAGCGCCGCCATTCATACAACACTTAGAAACGCCCAGCAGCACCCACAATACAGTGGCGGGAGGCGCAATAAATATTTCCCGCTAGTCGTCAAACCATAAAAAACGTGAAAAAGATCAAGTACACATTTGAGGAATTTCGCGATCATATTCATGCCATGCAGCATGTCACTTAGCTTTCAGCCACCTGCCAGATTCCGATCTCCAGAAGTCGGGACTGGCGGGGATGCGTCCGTGCGGCGTAATTCAACCCGGCAATTTGAGCCGATTATTTTTGCTAATCGGCTCAATAATAGACTTGATATGAGCCGATAAAAGCGTATTATCGGCTCATGTTATACAACTGGCAACAGGCTGACTGGCCCGATTTCCGCTATGACCTCAGGGGAATGGAGGCGCTCTTTCTTGAGTTCGCCGAGAAGTCCGGCGTGCTGCGCGGACTGCTGGCCGGGCTCGATGCCGGGCCCCGCGACGACAGCGCGATATCCAATCTTGTTGCGGAGTCCGTCAGCACCTCGGCCATCGAGGGGGAGGCATTGAAACCCGAGGAGGTGATGTCATCCATCTGCAACCAGCTTGGGCGCAACCTCAAGCCCGCACCGGTCCACGACCGCCGCGCCGAAGGCGTCGCCGCGCTGATGCTGGATGTGCGGAAGCATTATGCCGCGCCACTCGACGAAGCGACGCTGCCCAGGTGGCACCGCATCCTTTTCGAGGGCTGGGCGCCGCGCGACCTGGTCATCGGCGCGTACCGCACGCACAAAGAACCCATGCGCATCGTCACCAACCGGCCGGAAGCCGATGAAATCCGCTTCGAGGCGCCGCCCGCGGCCCGCGTGCCTGCGGAAATGAAACGGTTCATCCGCTGGTTCAACACCACGGCACCCGGCGCCCCGCATGCCCTCACGCAAGCGCCCGTGCGGGCGGCGGTCGCCCATCTCTACTTTGAAAGCATCCACCCGTTTGAAGACGGCAACGGACGCATCGGCCGGGCGCTCATCGGCAAGGCGCTTGCGCAACATTCCGGCGCGCCACCGCTGTTGCCGGTCTCGGTAACGCTTAACAGGCGCCACAAGGACTACTACGACGCACTCCGGGCCGCCTCCGGCACCAATGACCTCACGGAATGGATCCGCTACTTCACCTCCATGCTGATCCAGTCACAGGACGAGGTTGAACATGAAGTTTTATTCCTGGTCCGGAAAATCCGTTTCTTTTCGCGGTTTGTGCCGCTGATAAACCCCCGCCAGGCGAAAGTGCTCGACCGGATGGCGCGCGAAGGGAGCAAAGGGTTTGCGGGGGGGATGAGCGCGACCAAGTATCAAGCCATTGCCAGGACTTCGAAAGCGACGGCCACGCGCGATCTTGCCAAACTGCACGCCATCGATGCACTGACCCGCACCGGTGCGGGCCCGGGAGTCCGCTACCACCTGTCATTCAGCGACGCCCCGCCTCAGCATGAGTGATGCCAATATCCTTGAAAAACCGCCCGCCTTGAATCTGGGGCGGTAGACGGAAAAGATTTAACTACGAAATGCCTCGCGTCGCTCGGAAGCTATGCGGGGCGCAGCTCGAAAAGACGCGAAAAGGGGTGGGCTGATTGTCGATTGTCGATGGCGTGACCCTAATGCCCCTTTGATTGAACATCATGAAGGCTGTTTTAGAAACGCCAGCTTAATCCAAAACGAACATAGGGTGCAGGATCAAATTCCACTTGCTGGTCAAGACGCGTGTAATCAATCCGGCGATAAACCGATCCACCCACTTCACTTTCAGCGTGAAATCCCTTTGTGATTTCGCAACTTGCGCCCACGCCCAATCGGATGTCCCGATACGTTGCGAGGGCATTATTGTATTGCGGCGCATCGATGTTTGTGCCGAAGTTTTTATCCGTGCGGAAGGTCGTTCCGACCATATCCAAGCCCGTGTAAAACATCCATTTTGGATCAACGTGATAAGACAACCGGGTTTTTGGAATTCCCAATTCAAGCGTGAATTGGTCATTGATGAGCCACCGCCCTCCCAAAACCGGCAGTGCCTTCAGATCACTGTCCGGTGCAATCATCATCCCGAAATTCCACGTCAGCACATCGTTGGCATGATACATTGCGAACACACCGCCGGAGAACCCAAAAGTGTCGCCACCCGCATCATCGAACCGGTAGAGCGTCGACCCAATAGAGCCATTGATCATCCAGCGCTGATTGAATCTATATCCGGCGCCGGTGTTCAACGTGAGCGTGTTGATGCGTTCTGGAATCGGCGCGCCCTCTATTGGACCCAGAAAAATATTCTGCGATCCCACCCCCCACGGCCAAATCCAATTCTCATCAATTGGCACACTTCCACGCACATTTAATCCAAGATCAGATGCGTCGCTGTCGCCAAGGTTGACCCCGCCAACTTTGGCAACACCCCGCAGCGAATAAGACGAGCTGAGCGACGCATCGAGCAACGGCGGAGGCGGTCCTGATTGAGCGCCAGACTTGTTTTGAGAAGCCGAGCGCGGATCGTCCGGTCCGGCGAACGCCGGATGGGAAAACAAGATGGCTATTGCCCCTGCCGTCGCAACAATAACCCTGATGGCTGTTTCCTTTTTCATGGCTCAAACCTTCCAAAGAACCTGCCGATTTCATCACCCCTTCAACTACTCATGGCGCAACGCCTCAATGGGATCGAGCCGCGCGGCTTTTCGTGCGGGGAAAAAGCCGAACACCACCCCGACGGCTGCGGAAAAGAGGAATGCGACGAGGATAATCGGCGCATTGAAAACAAACGGAATTTTGAGCGCGCCCGCCAGCGCCACGGAGGCGCCCAGCGCGAACAGGATGCCGATCAGGCCGCCAAAAGACGACAGAACAACGGCTTCCACCAAAAACTGCAGCAGCACCTCCCACTCCAAAGCCCCGATGGCCAGCCGGGTGCCGATCTCGCGGGTGCGCTCGGTGACCGAAACCAGCATGATGTTCATGATGCCGATGCCGCCCACCAGGAGACTTACCGCCGCCACGGCGGCAAGGAGGGCCGTAAGAATCCGCGTGGTGCCAGAGAGCATCGAAACGATCTCTTTCATGTCCATCACATTGAAATCGTCGACTTCATTGGCCGAGAGGTGGCGGCGGGCGCGCATCAGCCGCACGATCTCCTCCTTGACTTTTTCGGTCGACACACCATCACGTGCCGAGACCTGGATCATGCTGACGTCTTCGTTGCCGGCAATGCGGCGCTGGAAGGTGCGAAGCGGGACAACGACGATATCGTCCTGATCGGAACCCATCATGGATTGGCCCTTGGATTCGAGCAATCCGATCACCTGGCACGAGATTTTGTTCAGGCGCATATTGCCGCCGATCGGGCTTTGCCGCCCGAACAGTTTAGCCCGCACCGTCTCGCCGATGACGCAGACCGCCGTGCCTGCCCGTGCTTCGGCAGCGGTGAAGGTCCGACCCTCTTTGGTCCGCCGGTTGCCCACCTTGAAATACTCCTCGGTCGAGCCGGTAACTGTGGTCGACCAGTTTTCATTCCCGAGGATCGCGGTCATGGAACGCGTGGCCGTCGGGGCCACCGCCACGAGCGATGGGATGTCACGGGACAGGGATTCGGCATCCGCCTGCTTGAACAGCGCCGCCCCCGCCGACTGACCCGGCCCCATTTGTTTGCCGGGAGTGATCATCAGCAGGTTGCTTCCCAGACTAGCGATTTGTTCGGTGACCTGCCGGGTGGCCCCGCCACCAAGGGTGACCAGGATGATGACGGACGCCACCCCGATGATGATGCCGAGCATCGTCAGGAAGGAGCGCATCACGTTGCGACGGAGTTCGCGCAATGCCAATAACAAGGCGTTTCCGATCATGTGACGATCTCCCTGTGTGTGTGGTCCGCATCGATCAGCCCATCCCGGAAATGCACGGTGCGCTTTGCATAAGCGGCCATTTCGGATTCATGGGTGACCATGACAACCGTGATGCCATTGTCACGGTTGAAGGCTGTCAGCAGTTCCATGATCTCAATGCTTCGCGCGGAGTCCAGATTGCCGGTCGGTTCGTCGGCCAGCAGCACCAGCGGCCGGGTCACGATGGCACGGGCAATCGCAACCCGTTGCTGCTGGCCACCGGAGAGTTCGCCGGGCGTATGGCCTTCCCAACCCGCCAAGCCCACCTTCGCCATGGCCTGACGCGCCTGCGGACGCCGTTTGCCGGGGGCCTCACCACGGTAGATCAGGGGAAGTTCCACATTCTCCAGGGCCGTGGTGCGGTTGAGGAGGTTGAAGCCCTGAAACACGAAACCCAGATAATGGCGGCGCAACAGGGCGCGCTGGGTGCGCGTGAGCCGGCCGACCTCGACGCCCTGAAAACGGTAAGTTCCGGTGGTGGGCGTATCCAGGCAGCCAAGCAGGTTCATGCAGGTGCTTTTGCCAGAACCGCTGGGACCCATCACAGCGACGAATTCGCCCGGAAAAATCTGCAGGTCCACGCCGCGCAGCGCCCGCATCGCGGCGCTGCCCGTGCCGTACACTTTGGTCACACCGCACAGCTCTATCAGCGGCTTGGCGGCAGCGTTTCTGGAATTTTCCGCGTTCATTATTTGACCGCCTCGATATCGGTCACCAATTCCACCCCCGGTTCCAGCGTCCCGCCGGTCACTTCGGTGAACACACCGTCGCTGAGCCCTTTGGTGATGGAGATGGCGGCCAGTTGGCCATTTTTAACCGTCCAGACCCGTTGCTCCCTGCCATTTATGCTTTCGTCCGACGCCTTTGATTCGGAATGCGGCGGGTGCGGGAGAATGGCACCCATCAGGGAACCGCCGCCAGCCGGCGCGGCGACTTTGGGCTGCGGCGGGGTGAAGCGCAGGGCCGCATTGGGAACCCGGACCGCGTTTTCCACTTTGTTGACCTGAATGACGGCCCGCGCCGTCATGCCCGGCCTCAGGATGAGGCTGGAGTTATCCACTTGCAGCACGGTCTTGTAGGTGACGACGCCATCGACAGTCTGGGAGCCGAAGCGCACCAGAGTGACGCGCGCAGGAAACGTCCGGTCCGGATAGGCATCCACGGTAAACGTGGCCTCCTGTCCCGAACGCACCTGGCCCACATCGGCCTCGTCCACATCCACCTGCAGTTCCATGTGCGCGAGATCCTCAGCCAGCGTGAACAGGACCGGTGACTCCAAGGCGGCGGCCACCGTCTGGCCCGGCTCAATCGAACGTTTCAGAACGACACCGGCGATGGGAGAATGAATGACGGTCTTGGCAAGATCAGTGCGGCCGACATTCAATGTCGCCTCCGCCTGCGCCACGGAAGCCCTGGTGCCGGCTTCATCCGCCCTGGCACGGGCAAGGGATGCCTTGGCGGCGTCCAAGTCGCTTTGCGATGGCATCTTGCCGTTGCTCAGCGCATGCAACTGCTCCAGCCGTGCCATCTCAGCCTCTTTTTCCTGCACAGTGGCCTGGGATTCCAGCACCTTCGCACGGGCGGATTCGAGCGCCGCCTCGTACTGCAACACCTGGGCCTCAGGTTTCGTCGTATCGAGCCGGGCCAGAACCTGGTTGACCTGCACCCGATCATTGTAGTCCACCTCCACGGTCTTGATTGCGCCGGACACCTCACAGCCGACATCCACCTTGTTGATCGGCTCAAGCGTGCCGGTGGCGCTCACCGTCACCACCAAATTGCCGCGGTCCACCGGTTGCGTCACGTAATGCGTCGTGTCCGCATTACGCCGCACGCCATAGAACAGACCCAGAGCGATGATGAGCGCAAGGATTACGCCGCCAACCAACCAGCGTTTGAGGTGCGCGTCCCGCGCACCGGCATGGTCAAGGCCAAGCGTACTGGCAACGTCGTCTTTCACGGTCGTGTCGGGACTGGTCATGGTTTTTCTCCTGAATGGGTTGTATTCACGTGCATGGCGTCCGGCACAGCTGTCGCCCAACCGCCGCCAAGGGATTTGTAAAGACGGATCAGATTGGAGGTGACGTCCGCATTGGATGACGCCAGCGATTCCTGCACCGACAACAACGACCGTTGCGTATCCAGCACGGTCAGAAAATCAACGAGGCCGGAAGCGTATTGGCTACGCGCCATGTCGAAGGCGCGCTGTCCGGCCTCCACCGCATTCGCAAGCGAACGACGGCGCGTCTGCTCATTGGCGTAGGCGACGAGGGCGTTTTCGACCTCTTTCAACGCGGTGAGAACCGTCTCATCGTAGGCCCCCAGCGCCTGTTCCTGCAGGGCTGTCTGCACCGCGATGTTTTGCCGGATGCGCCCGGCGTCAAAGAGTGTCCAGACGCCCTTCGCCGCTGCCTGGGCAGTCCGGGCACCGGCTTTATAAAGGTTCGCGATATCCAGCGATTCCAGCCCGATGCTGCCGGTCAACGAGAAGTCCGGATACCGTGCGGCCTCAGCCACGCCGATCTGCGCCGTCTGCGCGGCCAACCGGCGTTCCGCGCGCCGCACATCGGGACGCCGGCGCAACAGGTCCGCCGGAAGGCCAACGGCAATCTCGGCCGGCGTCACGGGAATCGCGCGGACTCCGGCCAGCAAATCCTTCAGCGAACCGGGCGGCTGGCCGATCAGGACGGCCAGCAAATCCTTCAGCGAACCGGGCGGCTGGCCGATCAGGACGGCCAGCGTGTTCCTGTTTTGCTCCAACCCCGTCCGCAACAACGGAAGTTCCGCCTGCGTCTGCTCCAGACCCAGCAAGGCCTGGTCCACATCCAGTTGGGTGGTGAGGCCGGCTTCGCACCGCCACCGGCTGATTTCACAGGTCTCATTTTGCGCGGCGAGACTCGCTTCCGTGATGGACAGGCGCGCCTGATATGACCGGAAATCCACGTAGGTCAACGCCAGTTCGGCAAAGAGGCTGACCAGCACGTCGTTCAAGTCCTGCTGTGAAGCCTGCCATGTCGCCTCGGCGGCCTCGAGCGTGCGCTGTTTCCCGCCGAACAGATCCAACTCCCAACTGGCGTCAAAGCCGCTGGAAAAGAGATCGGTTGTCGACCCGACGCCGGCCTGTTTGCTGCTGCGGGTGCGGCCAGCGGAAGCGTTGGCTGAAACCGTCGGGAAACGGTCGGCCCGGGCAATACCGCGTTGCGCACGCGCCTCGCGCAGACGGGCTTCCGCCTGACGAAGGTCCTTGTTTCCCGTCCGGGCGCGTTCCATCAGGTCCGACAACACCGGATCATCAAGCACCGTCCACCAGCGGCTCAACCGTTCAGGATCCATCGGGCGGCTGGTCAGGCCCGCGTTCAGTCCGGCATTCCAGCTCAACGGCGCCGGCATGGGGGGCGGCTTGTAATCCGGTCCCACGGTCATGCAACCGCCACACAGGAGCAAACTGCCCGCAAGAATGCGCGCAGCGGAAGCGCAACCCATCGACCTCGAACCTTTCATCAGATCGTCCCTTTCGTCATTCCGGTATTATCGCACCATTTCCGGTCGGCTGAATGTCCCGGCACGCATACACCGATGGCTGCAACTTTTGAACAAACGCTGGAACAACGCAGCAATTCATCAGATCAGATTATCTTCCCATGATTTTTCCGCACCGGCGAGGCAACCCGTCCTCGAACGCTACGGATTCCCGCAAGACTGAACTGGAAAATATGTTCAGCAAGGACGTCGATATCCATGTTCATTGCAGGGAGTCCCGATGGTTTGCCATGTTCAATGCGCTCCCGTTGCCGCCGCTCGTGAAAGAATGGCGCAAAACACTGGACATGGATGCTCATCTCACAGAGCCGCACCTGTTGCTCCGACGCCTGCACACCGAGAAGTTCGCGCACAACAGCTATCAACTGCTGGCGCAAGGGCTCGATGGAGCGGTGCATAACTTCAAACAAGAGCCCCGAGGGGTTGGCCATTTCCTTGTGCACGATATCGAATTCCAAATTGTCGGAATCCATAATCCGATGCATAAGCGCAACGATCTGACCGCGGAGCCGATCTTTCGCCGGCGCACTTTTGGGCACCCCCCCATCCGGAGGATGGTTTTCAATACTACGATTGAACGCATGCCGCCAGGCCTCAACATAAAGCCCCTCCTTGCTGCCAAAGTGGTAATTCACAGCCGCAATATTGGCGTTCGCCATCCGGCAGATCTCGGCAATCTTCGTGTCGTGGAAGCCCTTGGCCGCAAAGACTAATCCTGCAGCATCAAGCAGCCTCATCCTGGTTTCCAGACCATCACTGCGATTCGTACTCATGGCATATCCTCCTGCTGTCAAATTCAATTGACAATTTGAATTATACGTTTGAATTAGTCAACCTATATTTGCAGTTTTATTTCGCGTCTTACTATGTAATTGCGAAGTGGCAGAAGGCGGATTTGAAGGAACGATCCGCCGCGCAGGAACATTTCATCGACCTGTGCCAGATGCGACGGCTTCCGTGAGCATGGCGACCTTCATTTCTAGCGATACGAACTCACCCAAAAAGGCATTTTTCGGGCAAGTCAGCGTGACTGGACACACCAGCAACCAGAAACCACCTGATTTGAGTTAATGGTTTTATGCAAGTTATTGGAACAGCGGAAAATATGATGGAAACGCAAACAGCGGGGACCAGTCTGGAAAACGGAAACCACCAACTAACCCACCCCTAAAGGGGTGTGGGTTAGTTGGTGGTGGGTTGGCTGGCGGGTTAAGGGAGGGCTTTTCAATGGGCAGGAGAAACGGCAGCGGAAGGGCGCGGCTGGTGAGAGAAAGGCGGACGCGAAGGTTTGTGTGAATATTGGCCCCGAATACCGGATGACAATCTGCAGCCCGGGTGATATTCTGACGGCAAATCGGAGGACACGGCATGACATACTTGAGCGATCGAATCACGGTTGATCCCGACCAGTGCGGCGGACGCCCCTGCGTACGCGGCATGCGCATCCGGGTGACGGATGTGTTGGATCTTTACTCCGCCGGCCTCACCGCAAGCCGCATCCTGGAGGAAATGCCCGACCTGGAGGAGGCGGACCTGAAGGCGTGCCTTCAGTATGCAGCCAAGCATATCAATCATCCGGTGGTCGCCGCATGACGAGCATGACGATCTGGATCGATGCGCAGCTTTCCCCTTCGCTGGCCGTCTGGATCACCGAAGCGCTGGGGGTTCCCGCCACCGCGGTGCGGGACCTCGGACTGCGCGACGCCAAAGACTTCGCGATCTTCCAAGCGGCCCGGGCCGCGAACGCTGTTGTCCTGACCAAAGACGCTGATTTTGCACACCTCATCGCGCAACACGGGCCCCCACCCAAGGTGCTTTGGCTCACCTGCGGCAACACATCCAACCAGAACCTCCGTCGCATCCTCCGTTCAACGCTCGGGTCCGCCCTCAAGTTGCTCGAAGCCGGGGAAGCCATCGTCGAGATCACCGGGGCACAGCACTGACAGGCTACAGGCTCTTAGACTGTAGAAGTGATTCACCACGGATGGAAGACGGAAAAGATTTAACTACGAAAAGCGCGAAAAGACGCGAAAGGACAGAGACGGGTGATCGGATTTAATCATACGGTGAGGTGGGCAAGATAATGAAGAATACTCTGACCAGCAGAAAGCGCAAGATGACCGCCCGCAGACGATCGATACCGCGGCCTGAATATCCGCGGCCCCAATTCGAACGCGCGGACTGGATCAACCTCAACGGGCCGTGGAGCTACTGCTTCGATCCCGGGCGGTCCGGGATTGAGCGCCGCCTGTTCGAGAGCCGGGGTTTCGAGGGCCGGATCATGGTGCCGTTCTGCCCCGAAAGCCGCCTTTCGGGCGTGGGGCACACTGACTTCATCGAGGCGATGTGGTACCACCGCAGGATCACGATCCCCAAGGCATGGGCAGGCAGGAACGTGCTGATGAATTTCGGCGGGGTCGACTACGAGTGCGAGCTGTTCGTGGACGGCCAACCGGCGGGGATGCACTTCGGCGGCACCGTGTCGTTCGGGTTCGACATCACCCGGTTCACCAAGGCCGGGGCCACGCACGACATTGTCCTGCGCGTGGCCGACCACCTGCGGACCGACAAGCAGCCCTCGGGCAAGCAGTGCCTGGCGTTCAAGTCGGCGGGATGCCATTACACGCGGACGACCGGAATCTGGCAGACGGTCTGGCTGGAGCCGGTCGACCGGCACGGGCTGAAGGATGTGCAGATCGTGCCCGACCTGGACGGCAGGCGGTTCATCGTCACGCCGCGCTTCCGCGGCATCGCGCGCGGCCAGACGTTGCGCGCCTGCGTGAAGGCCGGAAGGAAAACCGTGGCCCGGACGGAGGGGGCGGCCCTTGACGGCGCACCGCTGGTCCTGGACGTGAAGAAGCCCCGGCCATGGTCGCCCGAAAAGCCGTTCCTGTACGACATCGTGCTGGAGGTGCGCAATGCCGCGGGCCGGACCGTGGACACGGTCCGCAGCTATGCCGGAATGCGCAAGGTCCACATCGAGGGCAACAAGGTCTTCCTCAACAACAAGGAGACCTACCAGCGGCTGGTGCTGGACCAGGGGTTTTATCCCGACGGCATATGGACCGCGCCATCGGATGCGGACCTCAGGCGCGACATCGAGCTGTCGCTGAAGGCCGGTTTCAACGGCGCACGGCTCCACCAGAAGGTGTTCGAAGAGCGCTTCCATTACTGGGCGGACCGGCTCGGGTACCTGACGTGGGGCGAGTCATCGAGCTGGGGCAACGACCCCAGCGACCTCGCGTCCGCGCGCCTGTTCCTGAGCGAGTGGCAGGAGATCATCGTCCGCGACCGCAACCATCCCTCCATCATCGCCTGGACGCCGCTGAACGAAACGTATGACTGCAGCAATGTCAGGCAGCACCGGCGGTTCCACCGGGACCTGTACACCATCTGCAAGGACCTCGACCCGGCCCGGCCGGTCAACGACGCCAGCGGCTATGTGCATGCGCGGACCGACCTCTGGACGGTGCACAACTACGAACAGGACCCCGCCAAACTCAAGCGGGCGCTCACCCCCGACCGGGAGAAAGGCGTCTGGCGCAACTATCCCGACCGCGAGGTCGAATACGAGGGGCAGCCGTATCTGGTCGACGAGTTCGGCGGCATCAAATGGATCCCGGCGAAGCGCCGCGCGTATGCCGACAACTCATGGGGTTACGGCGACGCACCGCAAACCATCGAGGAGTTCCACACCCGGCTGGAAGGCCTGGTTGACGCCATCCTGGGCCAGCCCCATATCTGCGGCTACTGCTACACGCAGCTCACCGACGTGGAGCAGGAGCAGAACGGCATCTACAACTACGACCGCAGCGCCAAGTTCGACATGCGGCGGATTGCGGCCGTTTTCGGAAAACGCAAAGGGCATGGGGCATGGCACAGGGTGTAGGTGGAAATAAGAAAAAGAACTCCCCACAGATCACACAGATGGACACGGATAAGATACAGACTTTAACTACAAAATGCGCGAAAAGACGCGAAAGGGCGGAGGCGGGAGAAAAGGGTTCAGGGTTCGGGGTTCAGGCAAGATGCTGACCACGGATGAGACGGATGGCGCAAAGAAGCAGGTAAGAGTTTCAACTACGAAACACCCAGGCTTCGCCGCAGCGGCTACGCCGGGCACAGCGCGAAATGACGCGAAAGCGAAAAGAAGACGGCAGAGTTTCACGCAAAGGCACAAAGTCCGCAAAGTTTAAAGCAAGAACCTACATTGGGACCAATGTAGGTTCTTTAGTTTTAATTATTAAAACTCATAACCTGCATTCAACCATAGCTGGGCATCAGGAGATTCATCCGTCACACCAACCAAAGGTGCAAAATTGACATAGCAGTGTGTAATTGGTCTATATTGGAAGCTTGGTCCGAGAACAATTTCAGTAGTAAAACTTCCACGATCTTGTTTGGCATCCGTAAACACTTCTCGTCCTTCGACACCGACAGCCAGTTTATAATCCAGCAGTGTGTAGCTCAGACCGTTGCAGACTTGATATTCCCGTTCAAGATCTCCACTCGTCTGACATTCGGCGACAAAATTGACTGCCCAATGCCACATCTGTTCAAAGTCTCCACCTAGCAGAAGCTTGGGTTCGATTTGATTAGGCTCGTCATGATGTCGAATGAATTCAAAATATACGGTTGGGTTTCCGGGAAGTTTTCCCCAGTCAGCAAACGCATAACGCATTTCATATTGTTCACTTGGATGTACAATATCATCCTTCGACGATTCATCTGTGCGATAATAAATATCCACCTGAAAACGATGAGGCAGACCAAATTCCACCTCATACATATTCCGGTAGTCTCTTGTACCATCTTTGTTATATGTCGTACGATTCCAGTACTCTGCATCTATCTTGCTTTCAGGCAGGATATAAACTCTCGTTGTCGGAAACCGCCTTGCTGCAGTCCAAAGAGGTTGTTGATATGAACCAACTAAATCTTCCTCTCGAAGAGCAGGAAGTTTCGATGCGTTAACTTCAACTGTTTGAGTCACGGGATATTGCCATGATGGATAATTAGTTTCCATTGACCGAGTTTTATTTCCAGCAGATGGATTAATAATTTCTGCACTTGCACCACTCATGACTATTATAATCGATAGAAACATTACTGACTGAATAACTTTTTTAAGCATATCTCTCCTTTTTTAAAAGAACTGATCTTAACCCGTTTTCCCGGACACAGAATGCGAAGTGATTGTAAAATGTCTCGATGCAGTCAAAGACGGCGCGGCGGGCTTCCTCCTTTCTTGAATGGGTTGACGATGTCCAGACCGGTCTTCAACGTCGCCCGGAACGACTCCATGGCGGCGTTGTCATAGCCATTGCCTTTGGCTGACATGCTGCTGAGCATCTGGTGCCGGTCCAGCAGTGTGCGGAAGTCCCGGCTGGCATACCGGGCGCCTTGATCGGAATGCACCATCAGGCCGGGAGCCGGCCTGTCCCGGAATACGGCCTGCCGCAAGGCAACTTCAACCAATTCCGTTCGCATATGCCCACGCAGCGCCCAGCCTTTAATCGTGCGGGACTTCAAGTCCATGAAGGCCATTTGCCATAGCCGCATGTGATTTTTCATGCAATGCAACATGTGCTTCCTCCCGGTTGTCAGCCGTTTACAGGGTTTGATTATGGATCTTATATTGGTAAACGTTGTTAGAGACGGAAAGGTTCAGCGGCAGTCAAAATATTTGCATCTTATACCGCGCGCCTCTCAACGCGTATGTATTGCGCCTTTCAGTTATCCGCGTTTTAGGACTAGAAACTGCTGCGGATAAACGTTATTAATAAAAAGTTCACTGTTAACGGTTGATATCCTGAAATAATTTGTCCGCCGGAATAGAGAGTGTGCGGATGCTGTCCGGTTTGCAGTTTATCGAGTATTCCTATGTCTTCCGGTCAACACCCCAACCCAATTGAACATGATCCTGACGTCGGGCTCATGCTCCAAGTTGTATCCGGGTCACAGGAAGCCTTTGCGACACTGGTTCGTAGCCACCAGAGCGCGTTACTGAACTTTTTCGTCCGCATGGGCGCTCATCTAGATGGAGAGGATCTTGTGCAGGAAACATTCCTGCGGGTGTACCGGTATCGGGAGCGATATCGTCCAACCGCCTGCTTCAGGACGTTCCTCTATGTGCTGGCACGCCATGTGTGGGCTGACCGCTGCCGCAAGACCATGCGACGTGAGCGGCTGACCTTCTGGCTGCGCACGGATGCAGAAATCCGGGACGTGGCGCCGGAGGAAGGGTGTACGACGAATGCGTTTGATGTACAGTCGGCGCTCAACCGTCTTTCACCGAAATTGAGGGAGGTCCTTGTGTTGAATATCTATCAAGGGTTGCATTATCAGGAGGTTGCCGATATTTTAAACATACCCTTGGGGACCGTAAAGTCGCGCATCAATCTCGCATTGGGTGCGATGAGGAAACTTCTTGATGAATCCTGACAGGAAAATATTCCGCAAAAAGGACAAGGCTTGCAGACTGGCCGGAAATGCCGCCGCCTATCTGACCGGTGACCTGAACGATGAAGAACGACAAGCCTTTGAGCGCCATCTTGCGGCCTGCCCGGATTGCGCCCGCGAACTGGAAAGCGCGAGGCGCATAATCGGGGTGATGAAGACGCTTGAGCCTGCCGGCGTCCCGCACGACCTCACCCCCGCGATTCTTGCCCGCGTGGATCCACGGTATCCGGGTCGCCAGACGCCCACGTTCCGCCATATCCATGCCATTGCAGCCGCGCTGTCCCTGCTCCTGGGCGGGGCGATTGGATTCCAGGCGCTCCATAAACAGCATGCCGTGAGCAGGCTTTCCAGGCCCGTGACCGGGCTGAACCAGCAAATGGCGTCTGCCTGCGGCGGGGCCGTGGCATGGCTGTGCCGCACACAGGAACCGGACGGGTCATGGAATGCAGCGGCATGGGGGGGCGACAAGCAGTTTGGATTAGCCTTGTCTTCGCTCGCGGTGATGGCGATCCTTGGCTCGGAACCTGTCTCCGAGGAACGGGCAGCAACGGTCCGCAAGGCGGTTGGCTATCTTGTCAAACAGCAGGACACGACGGGGACGTTTGGTCCCTTGTTCAGCAGCGCACCCTACAATCAGGGGATCACGACGCTGGCACTTCTCCGAGCTTTCAATGAATTTCATGACGAAGGCCTGAGGCAACCCATCGACAAAGCGGTGGCGGCCATATGCAGGAATCAGGCGCCCGAAGGCGGTTGGGGATATTGTGGAGAAACAGCGCAGCAACCAAACCTTTCTGTCACGCTGTGGCAGACTGAAGCGTTGAAACTTGCGGTCCGTCTGGGATGGAATAAGGCGCGGCCAAATGTGCAGCGAGCCGTCCACTGGGTTGCGAGCATCGCTGATGACAGAGGCTCTTTCGGCTACCAGCGGGCGAATGACATCCCGTCCGAAACCCAGACGCTCACCGCCATGGGCGCAATGGCCATACTGAACGCCCATGACAACACGATTTCGCCTGATCACCGCAAGCTGATTTTTGACGAGCTGTGGAAGTCGGCCATGAGTTCGAACAAGACGTCAGACTACTACCGCACCTACTTTTTGACCGCAACGATGAAGGATCTTCCAGACACGACAAATGTCAACCAACTCGCGATCATTCGCAGATCGATCGTCCACGGCCAAATTGCACTTGGTTCGGAGAAGGGAAGCTGGCCTCCAAATGACCGGTGGGGCAGCATCGGGGGCCGCGTCTATGCAACGGCCATGGCGTCGCTATCGCTTGAATAAGCCGCAACCACCCGGGCTCCAGTTAAAGCGCAACACCAAGAAGCCCGAGGCGGCAATAAAACAGAGACCGGACCATTACCCGCCTGCCTTCACCACACACACGACATTCCGACTTGCGCGCGACTGCACTCCGTCAACCTTTTCCCTTTCATCGCGTCCTCTTTTGGCTATCCTAGCCTGACAACTTGATCAGACTTCCGGGGAGAAAGTCAGCACATATGAACAGCGATGCGGAAAAAGATAAAGAGCGCCCTGCGCCGGTTCCGGACCGGGTGCAGGAATTCAAGGAACCGGAAGAACCGGCTGTCGAGCACACGCCGGAGGAATGGAAGTCGGCCAAACCCGAATTCACGCCGCACACGCTGCAGATCCTGGGCGAACCGGTCATGGAGGACTGGGAAGAGCCGTATATGAAAATCCTGGCGGAGATCGCCACCCGGCACGGCGGTATGGTTCTGGAAGTCGGGTTCGGGATGGGGATCTCGGCCCGTTTCATCCAGCAGCACCGCATCACCCGCCACATCATCATCGAGGCCAACCACGATGTGGCGGAACAGGCGCGGGCATGGGCGAAAACATGTCCGGCGGATATCCTCATCCTCGAAGGGCTGTGGCAGGACGAGATCGCCAGGATTCCCGACAACACCCTCGACGGCATTTTGTTCGACACGTATCCGATAACCGACGTTGAATTCTACCAGAATAATTTCAACTTTTTCCCCCATGCGTTTGCGAAACTCAAAACCGGGGGTGTGCTCACTTATTATTCCGACGAGATCAGCAGCTTTTCCGATGCGCACATCAAAGCCCTGGTCGCGGCGGGTTTCAGGCGCGACCAGATACAGGGGACGCCCGTCCCCGTCAACCCGCCTGCCGATTGCGCCTACTGGAAAGCCAACACCATCCTCGCCCCGGTGATTTTGAAATAACGCGAAAGGGCGGAAAGGTGAAGGAGGACAGGAACCATTTACATGGATTAACAGGATTTTCAGGATTACGAAACACCCCGCGCCGCTCGGAAGCTAGGCACTTCGACCAATTCGACAAGCTCATGGCAGGCAAGTTCAGCGCAGGCCGGGCACAGCACGATGGACACGGCAAAATAGTATCCAGTATTCAGAAGTCAGAATTCAGAATGAAGACCACGGATGGGAGATGGCAGCCGGACCCCGGATGTTAACTACGAAATGCGCGAAAAGACGCGAAAAAAAATTCACCACGGAGGCAGAGGCACGGAGTTTCCGACCAGAAGAGGTCCGACAAATCAGATTTGATCGGACGATTGGTTCCTGGAGACGGAAGGAGGAAGAGTTTTCACGCCAAGATAGTATGAGAAGGCGTAAAGGGCGCAAAGAAGCAGGTAAGAGTTTTAACTACGAAACACCCAGGCTTCGCCGCAGCGGCTACGCCGGCAGGATTACGAAACACCCCGCATCGCCCAGAGGCTATGCGGGGCACAGCGCGAAAAGGCGGATAGGCTCTTAGTCACCGCCAGAGGTATCGACCCACGCAGCAGGGGCGCATTACTGATGTTTTGCCGGATTCAGGCTGTTGATATCCAGTTTTTTGACATCGCCTTCGTAATATTGGATCTCGGCAGGGAATTTAGCCATGAATGAACCGGCGATGGACGGCCAGGCATTGCCCCGATAGGTGTTGTAGGCTTTAATCGAGGTGATCCAGTCATCAAGGGCGGTCTTGCATTCGTTGACCCCTTCCTCCATCGTCTGCATGGCGTGCTGGGAAGTCTCCGCAGCCCTGAGCTGGGGATTGCTCTCAACCGTCGCCTTGATGCTAAGCCAGGCCTGGTTCATTTCGCCGAGCGTCTTCTGGACGCCCTGCGCATATTTCACCTGATCCGATTCGGAGACTTTCCCGGACGCGACGGCGTTCCGGAACTCCTGGATGGCGGGGACAACCGCGCTACGCATGGCCGCGTAATCCTTGAAGGTCTTTGACTCATGGTCCATGTACTGCTGGCTTATGGTCCAGACCCCTTCGATCTTCTGCGGCACGGTGCTGAGCGCCGCCGAATAGAGCGACTTTGCACCCTGGACGGACTGGTAATTCCGGTTCAGCGTATTCCAAACATCAACGGTCATCCCGCAGCCGCCCACGAAAACCATGACCAGCACCGCGATCGTCACCAATAAACCGATTCCAAACCTGCTCATTTTGGCCCCTCCTTTTTTATCTGCGCTGACGCTCCCTGAGTTTCCGGTCCGTTTCCCGGATGATCACCTCAACACCCTTGTCAAAATTGTTGAACGCCATAAAGTCCCTGGCCTTGTCCATGATCCCGGCGGCATCCGCCGATGTGAACGAGGGAAGGCCCCGGCCCCTTGAATAGGTCATCTTGAGTTCCGCATCCGGCCGTATCAGCCAGACCAGCCCGTCCTGACCGCCTTCAACCGCGGCGGCCGCCCTGCCGAGGCCCAGCCACCTGCCGTAGTGCGTCGCATAGTCTTCCGGGTGTTTGACGCCATTCTGGACCAACACGACCATCTCGGCAATGTTGTCCTGCTTCAACCGCTGGCAGATGGCGTCGCCGGCGTGAACCGTCCCCGGGCTGACGATGTGCGCATTGTCGATCACCCAGGACGTCGTCAGCGGAGTGAACGGCGGGTCGCCACCGGGGACGGCCGTATTCGCGTCCACGCCTTTCCAAGTATTCTCCTGCCGGCCGCAGCCGCCGCAGAACCACAGCAGCAGGATTGCCGGAATCCAAAAACGTCTCATGCCACCACTCCCCGCCCACGCCCGCACAGGGGGCAGGAGTGCGTGGTTTTCTTCGCGCAGCCGGCCCCGCCGCCGCCAGCACAGGCGCAGGCACAAGCGCACGAGGCACAGGCGCAAGCGCAACTGAATGAAC
>Ga0073936_10003350_pt1 | contig 23015 bp, 20 predicted proteins | sample AliMusrvi5mmetaG_FD_87041 | JGI IMG/M metagenome (GOLD analysis project Ga0073936, IMG submission 87041) | Freshwater lake bacterial and archeal communities from Alinen Mustajarvi, Finland, to study Microbial Dark Matter (Phase II) - Alinen... | ecosystem: Environmental > Aquatic > Freshwater >... | reverse complement strand
TTTTTTCCGTCCCCCACAAGCAAACGGCGGGATAGCCAAGTGGTAAGGCAGAGGTCTGCAAAACCTCTATTCGCGGGTTCGATTCCCGCTCCCGCCTCTCTCTAAGATACTCCTGTTGAGTGGCTTGCGGAGGCCGCCATAACAACTCAAAAAGACATCCCAAACGGGATTTTTGGGGCTTTTCAGAGGAAGATTTTGTGAAGTGGATTTCGAGAAAGCAGTCGATGTTGGCGGATTCGCTGGAACGGACGGTGAAGAACCGAGAAGAGTTGTGACGGGAAAATGGAAATGGTCTGCCGAAATTTGAAAACCTCCTGCCGATTCTTACCCCGATTTTGTGCTCCCGCTGTCCATCTCCACCTCGCCAGCAATCAAAACCCCGTCTACGGGGCTGCTAGGACTCGAAGATAGGGAGAAAGCCCGTATTCATGAGGCTTGGTGGGTAGGCCCATGATAAATCATATTTTATGTTGGATTGTATCTTTTGTAAAAGCGAAAGTCGCGGTGACAAAGAGCCACTCTGCTAGTCCAAAGCAAAGGACGTAGCGGAAACCGCCCGAGCCAAAGCCATAGCTATGCAATCCTTGTCCTAGCAGGAAGTTGACGCCGTACCACGCCATCAGGACAGTTTGGAAGGCAAGAATGGAGCCGACGGCCAGCCCAAAACTTCCCCACCAACCGGCAATTTTCCCGTGTAACACGACGAGGTAACAGAGCAGGGTGATGAGCGCCCATGTTTCTTTGGGGTCCCAACCCCAAAAGCGTCCCCAGGCAGATTGCGCCCAAATGCCTCCCATAAGAATTCCGATGGCGAGCAGCCCCACACCGATTTGCAGGGAACGATGGAGCGTTTGAGTCAGAGAAACCGACTTACCCCGCCATCGTTGGCAGATAATCCAGTGTCCGCAACCCATGGACAACGCGAACGCGGCGTAACTCAGAGTAATGCTGATAACGTGGGTCACGAGCCAGAAAGGACTGCGCAGAATCGGAGGTAGGGGCTGGAGCGAGGTGTCGAAGATATGCGAATCGGCAAGGATCAGCGCAGCGACAGCCACGGGCAATGCGCATTGGAAAACGCTATGCGAGCGATGGCGGGCTTGAAAGCCCATTGCAAACAAGACGATCCCCAGCGCGGCCCAAAGAATCGACTCATACATGTTCGTGACCGGCGCCCGCCGGGCGATCATCATCCGGCAGGCGAATCCAACGAGCATTAGAGAAAATCCGACGACCACCAAACCCCATGCCGCGACGGATTTCGAGCGGCGTTCAGGCATCCAGAGGACCACCCATGCACAGGCCAGTAAGACCCAAGCCCAGGTGAACGGGTGACAGGTAAAGAGAAAATTCTGTGGATTCATGACGTGCATTACCGAGGGGAGTAGAAAATCATTCCTACAAGTCCAGCGCAAAGGAAGATCGAGCCGATCCATTTGAAAGGCCATCCGGGATCGCGTCGGACCTGGAGTGTTGTTTCTCCCAGATCGCCAGGATTCCATTGGGCCTGCGAGAACTGGGTGTTGAGTCCCAGCGCCGTCCGCCAGAATCCGGTAGGATAATGAACGGGGTGGTTCATGGAAATCACGGTTACCTGCTCATGGCCAGTGTTGGGATCGGTAAAACGTACCGTGCTGTGAAAGTCGGCGGGAGTGTCGGTGCCTTCATCCCTTGGCACGTCAAAGTGCATTAAGCGGACTTGGACGCCGAGCGGCTCAACCCTCTTTGTATCCGTTTCCGAGTTCATCCCGCTGTCTGCCACACGGGTGAGATGAACCTGTAGTGCCGGATTGTTGGGAGCTTCGGAGCGCGATATGGGGCGGCCTGCCTCCATCACAAAATCCGGCCAATAACGCTCGACCTCAATCTGCACGGCGTCGCCTTGAAGCCGAATGGTTTTGCCCAAGACGGCGGAGATGAAAAATATTTCGCGTTGCTGAAGAGGCGTTCCGACGATGATTTGCGGTTCGGCTCCCTTCATCAAAAGGGAAAGGCGAAGACCGCTCGGCGGCCCGCTGTGTTGGACGATGACAGGGGCGTGTTGCTGGAAAATCATCTGGGTTTCGTTCACGGCCTCCGTCGCGTGAAGTCGCAGAAGCGTCTCGGAGCCGAACTTCCGTCCGATCAGAGCCCCGGCTAGGAGGAATACGATCCCGTAGTGCGTTCCAACAAATCCCAGCTGTTTCCAGCGCCAGGGCCAGCGGACCCACGTTGCACACAGGAGGTTCACAGCCAGCAGCCCCAATAGACAGAGGAACCACGGGGCGTCGTAGAACCACACCCGTGCCGCTTGGGGACCGTGGTTCGCTTCGCAAACCGTCGCCCCGGTGCACGCCAATGCCAGCGCAAGCAATCCTAGCACTGCCAGCTGGGAGGAAGCACCTCCACGAATCCAGCACCCAAGTGTTGTTTTTATCCAGGTTGAGGGAGCAAAAGACATTTTTCCGATCCTTAGCGTATCTTAATCTGGCTCGCGGGTCAGCAGTGATCGTTTTTTGAATAGGCGAGGCGGTTTTTGCTTGGCGTAACATTGCGACCAAGAGAGCTACTACATTGTCCGATTTCTCCTGTTCCGATCAGAATGTCGCCTTGGCACTGGCTCCGTTGGCTTGGATTTAGAATATCTTTTTCAAACAGAGATCAAGGAACACGCCCGCCAGCAGCGAAATGCTGACCAGTGCATTGGAATGAAAGAATGCTTTGTTAATGGCGGCAGTATCCACCTGTTTTGCGTAGCGGTGTTCCTGGAACAGACCCGCGACAACCACAAGGCAAGCGACCGCGTAAAGTCCGCCCAGCCGTGCCATCCAGCCAAAGGCGAGGAAACCGGCAAATGCGATGTAGTGAAGGATGCGGGCCAGCCGGAGCGCCGCCGGGATACCATACTTGGCGGGAAAGCTCAAAAGTCCCGCCTTGCGGTCGGATTCCACGTCCAGGGTGGCGTAAATCAAATCGAAACCGAACGTCCAGCAGACAACCGAGGCCGCGAGCATATACGGCTTAGCGGAGTAAAGTTCACCCGTGACCGCAGCCCAGGCGCCCATCGGCGCAAGCCCCAAAGCTAGCCCTAAAAATAGATGGGGCACGGCGGTAAAACGCTTCATCAGGGAATACGACAAGATCACCGCAACCATCAGCGGGCTGAGGTAAAAGCAGAGGGGGTTGATGTTCCACGTCGCAAAAAAGAAGACAACAAGACTGACGGCCATGACCGCCCAACCCTGTTCTTTTTTAATGAGCCGGTGCCGCCCGGAGGTGCGCGGATTCTGTTGATCTATTTCCCAATCCGCCAAGCGATTGAAGCACATCGCTCCTGTCCGGGCCGCAGCCATGCACACCAGCACCAAGCCGAAGAGACGCAGGGGGATGCGCCCCCCGCACGCCACCATCGCGGAAATCAGGGCGAAAGGCAGGGCGAAAATCGTGTGGGAGAATTTTACAAACTCCCCTAGCCGAAAGATAAAGTGCTTTTGATCCGTTTGCATGAGACGATAAGGAGAGGCGACCAATAATACCAACTCGCAGAAAGAAACGGACAGAAGGAGGCAGGGATTTTTGCGCAGGGCAAGGCGGAAGACGAAGTCGCTATCTGTAGATAGCGACTTTGCCTGACAACGCCGCCCTGCACGAAAAGACCAACTCCATCTGTCTGGAGATTGCTGCGATTTGGTATAACACACGCCGCCGTCTTATCAAGCGGCAGCCGTTCCAGAGTTCAAAAATTTCGGATATTGGCTCATGCGTTCAGGTTCCGTTCAGATAATGTCCTGATACTCCCGGTCATGAACGGCGTACTCCAACTGTATCCCGACGCTTCCGGCATTTCTCGATTTCAGCCCGTCCGAGTGGAACAGGCTGAACGCTCACATCCGCCCACCGCGGACCATTGGCATGCCTTGCGCGTTTTGGAGCGGAACGCGCCGGTTCATCGGGCTACGGAGGATCGGCTTGGAAAAGTCATCGCATCGGCCGTCGCCACCCCTGGCGGACTCTTCCGATTTGACCTGACTCGCCAGGCAGCGCGTGCGTTCGGCACCCCGGAAGCACAGGCCGACTCACTGGCCTGTGCGGTCGAATACTTCCACATAGCCTCGCTGCTGCTCGACGACTTGCCGCAGATGGACGACTCGCTGGAACGGCGTGGACGGATTTGCCCGCACCTGCTCTACGGTGAAGACAAGGTGATCCTCGGCGCGCTGGGGCTCATCACGCGTGCTTATGCCCTGCTTGGAGAAGGGATTTGCAGCGTGCCGCTGGTGCGGCATCGCCCAGCCCACGCCCTGGTTGAACAATGCTTGGGGACGGCAGGAATTCTCAACGGCCAGGCGCGCGACCTGAGCTTTGCACAACAAGGAGGCAACCGCAGGGAGGTCGTCTCCATTGCGGCGGGAAAGACGGCTCCGCTGATCCATCTGGCGTTGGCTCTTCCTGCCCTCCTGGGCGGGGCGGATCGCCGCACGCTCACGCTCCTGAGGCGGCTGAGTCTCTTCTGGGGGCTTTTTTACCAGGGCGTGGATGACCTCAAAGATATTTTGGAAAAGAGCGCCTCCAGTGGGAAAACCTCCGGACGGGATCAGGAATTGGGGAGGCCCAACATCGCCCTCGCAGCGGGTGAAGAAAAAGCAGAAGCCTATCTTCACCGACTGAACCACCTTTCCACCGGCTGTATCGCGGAACTCTCCCAAATATGTCCCCGGCTTTCGTTTTTGGCAGAAGGCCACCGGATGCTCGTTGTGCGTTGGGAGGCGCTTGTTTCCTAACAGCCTGTTAAAACAATCAACAATGGACAGTTTGCAGCAGATTTTTGATGTGGGCAAGGAGCCGAGCGCAGCGCCTGTATTCGATGAATACAGGCCCAGCGAGCAACGCCGCCCACAACAAAAAGATGCACAAAATGGACTTTGGTCATTTTTCAACAGGCTGCTAAGGGCATGAAGGGGCATTTACGTTTGATCCTGACCAATCTGCGGCGGCATAAGATGCGCGCGGCGTTCAGTGTAGCAGGCATCGGCTTCGGGGTCGCCGCGATGCTGACCATCGTCTCCATCGTGCTGGGTGCGATTGGCATGTTCCAAAGCATCCTGGCCAAAGAGAGTCATTACGTGGTCTTTGAGAAGAACGTATCGGACCTCTTCTTTAGCAGCGTCAAAATGGAGCAGGTAGCCGCGCTGCGTTTGCTGCCGGGTGTGGAACGCGTTGACGCGATGCTCGTCGGCATTGTTTCTTCGCCCAACCACCCGATCATCACCTGCTTTGGCGTGGAGGCCTCCGATCCCCTGATCCGCAAGGCCCATTGGCTGAGCGGAACCCCCAGCCGTTTTGGCATGGAACCCGGCACGGTTTACGTTGGCCAGCGGGCGGCGCAGTTCCTCAAGGCCGAGGAAGGGAGGAGCATTCGCATCGGCAAAGGGGAATTCCGGGTGGGCGGCGTGCTGAGAACCGACAATGGGTTTGAAGACGGGGGTGTTTTCATGCCGTTGCCTTTGGCTCAAGAATATTTTCACCGGGAGGGGCTGGTTTCCGTTGGCACCGTAAAGCTCAAAGACCCAAGCAAGGGAGGCATTTTTCAAAGGGATGTTGAACACCAGTTCGAAGACCTGGTAGCGCTGGAAAACAAGGAGTTCAACCAGAGCTATTCTCAGTTCCGCATTCTCAGCTTTACGAGCTGGGCTGTGGGCATCTGCTCGTTTTTGCTGGGAGGCATGGGGGTGGCCAACACCATGCTGATGTCGGTGTTCACGCGTATTCGGGAAATCGCCATCCTCCGAGTGTGCGGCTTTTCCAAGACGCAGGTCGCGGGGCTGGTGATGGGCGAGGCCGCAGTGGTCGCCGGGGTCGGCGTGGCCAGCGGATTCGCCGTCGGTCTGCTGGTTTTGAAAACCATGAACACCGCACCGCAGTTCCAGGGGTATGTCCAAGCGGTTGTCCGCCCGGATATTCTCGCGGCCATCGTCGTTATCGCGTTTGCAACGGCGCTGGGCGGGGCGCTTTATCCTGCGTGGTACGCTTCCAAAATTCAACCGGCGGACGCGTTGCGTTTCGAATGACCATGAACACCACAGAACCCGTTCTGGAAGCCCGAGGAGTCTGGAAAAGCTTTGACGCCGGGCGCATCCCCGTCATCCGGGGCGTGGACCTGAAAATCGCACGCGGCGAACTGGTGGCGCTCTGGGGAACCTCCGGCTCCGGCAAAAGCACGCTGTTGCACTTGTTGAGCGGATTGGATGTGCCGGATCGCGGGAACGTCACCGTGCTGGGGCAGAGCATCTCCAGCGAACGAGCCCGCCTCCAGCTTCGCCGGACCCAAACCGGGTTCGTCTTTCAACTTCACAACCTGATCGCCGATTTAACATTGGAGGAAAACCTCCGCATCCCCGCAATGGCGGCCCATAAAACGGAAGGAGAAACCCGTGCGCGCATTGCGGAGCTAACCGATGCCGTGGGACTCGCACACCGCGTGCACCACCGCATTCAAGATTTATCGGGCGGCGAACGCCAGCGGACGGCCATTTGTCGCGCCTTGATGAACCGACCCGCGATCATCTTTGCCGATGAACCGACCGGGGCGCTGGACGAGCAGACCGGAGGAGCCATCTTCGAGCTTTTCAAAGGCCTCACGATTCGTGAAAATGTCACCGTGGTGCTGGCCACCCATGAACGGCGTTTTGCCGAAGCCTGCAACCGCATCTTGCGAATGACTAACGGAACATGCGAACTCTAGAGCAAAGCCGGGTTTCAGTTGAACCGAACCAAGAGTCGGCCTTTGCGAGCTCACTCCAGCAACTCGTGATTCGCTACAGCCTCTCATGGCTGGCGGCGGGATGCACCGCCGGGTTCATGATTGCATTCCTCCTCTTTCACCCGACGTTCGGGAACGTATTGGGCGAGTTTAGCTATGGGCGATGGATGCCCGTTCACCTGAATTTTCAACTCTACGGATGGAGCGCGCTGCCGATGGTGGGCGTTCTGCTCAAAGCGTTCTTGAAGCCGGGCCGGGCTGCGCTAGGACAGGCCCGTTTTGTATTGGGATTTTGGTCGCTGGCGCTCGCAATGGGCGGGGTGAGCTGGTTTGCCGGGGAAACCAGCAGTAAGTTGTTTTTGGACTGGGCCGGGTGGCCTCGCCTGCTTTTCATGGCAGCACTCGCGGTATTATGGGGTATCCTTGGGTGGAATTACCTACTCGGTCTCCGCTCCCCCGGCCGAGACGCCTCCCGCCCGGTGATTCTCTTGAAGGGAATCCTGCTGGCCGGTTTGGCGGTGGTACCCTGGGCGCTCTATCATGTCACTGAACGCACCAACTACCCGGCGATCGACCCTGGAACCGGAGGGCCAACGGGATCAAGCCTGCTGGCTTCCACGCTTGGGATCATCCTCGTCCTGGCGATCATTCCCCACTTTCTCGCCCTCGTCCGCAAACCGGGCGCGAAAGCCGGGGCGTTCTGGATTTGGTATGCGCTGGCCGTGGGGTATTTTCTCGCGATCGACCACGGGAACAGCAGCCATCGAGACTGGCGGCAGATCGGTGCCGTGGCGATGCTGCTCGGTGGAGCGCCCCTGCTCACAAGCTATTTGCGCGGGTTTCGTTGGAATGAAAATTCCGAGCCGTGGCTAAAGGCGACGCTTTGCTGGTGGTGCTCGCTGGTAGTCATGGGCTTTCTGGTCTTTCTCCCAGGCATATTGGATCGCGTAAAGTTCACCCACGCGCTGATTGCTCATGCCGACCTGGCCATGCCGGGGCTGATCACGAGCCTCAACATGCTCATTCTCGCAAACCTTGCAACGCCCCCCTCCCCTGCCATCGGCGTGCTGACAGGCCGCCGGGCCTTTTGGCTCTGGCAGGCGGCGCTCGCCGTGCAAGTGGTTTTGCTCTTGGGAATTAGCGGAATGGAAGCGGTCAACCACGGCGAATTGTGGAAAACGAACGGCTACGCCCAGCTTTTTTTCAACCTGCGACTACTGACCGGCATTTCGATGGGGACCGCAGCGGCGCTTTGGGTCTGGAGTGCCTGGACCGGGAAGGACTATGAACACGCACGATAGCTCAACGCGGAGTCTCAACCTGCGGCTCGCCATTATCCTCATTAGCCTTGCAGCGGGGGCCGGAGATTTCGCCAGCGGCCTCCTTCTCGTGCTGGCTCCCCAGATGGCACTCAAAGCAATGCGGGTTCCGATGATCCAGGACTGGGTTCTGCTTCAATGGATCGGCGTGTTTGTCGCGTGCGTGGGCGCAAGTTATCTCTTGGGATTGATCGCCTGGCGGCAGACCGGTTTTCCTAGCCGCCTTCGCACGGTTTGGGAGCTGACCCTGCTGTTCCGACTCGCCGTGGGGACATTCGTGGTGCTGCAAATTGGCGCGGCGAAACTCCCCCTGGCGTGGATCAGTGTGTCGCTGACCGACTGGACTTGGGCACTACTCCAGGCCGCCCTGCTAAAACGCGGTTTTGTTAGATGATGAGGCGCCCCAACACCATCGCCAGCCTCTCCGGCATCCTGGCCATCGGAGCCGGTTACGTCTACTTTTTGATCTTCGCCCAGTTTGCCTTTTTGCGTCTGGCGCAAGCGGACGGGCTCGGCCCCTCCGACATGCGCTTGATGATGGGCACAATGGGGTTGGCGGGGGTCTTGACCAGCCTGGGAATCGCCCGGGTTTTTGGAAAGCCCCGGCCCCTGCTCCTGGCGGGGTTCGCACTCTGCGCCGTGGCCGCCCTGCTAGCTCTTTCTCCTGGAAAACCAGGGATGCGATGCGGCGAGGCCACGCTGATCGGGATCGGCCTGGGCATCACCACCGTCGGGCTGGCCGCCTTTGCACCGCTCTTTTTTGCGCCTGCGCATCGCGGCTTGCAGATCGGCCTCGGAACGGGCCTGGCCTACGGCCTCTGCAATATTCCGGCGGTGTTTGCAGGCACCCCCGTATTCCAAAGCTGGGTCGCCATCGGGGCGTGCACGGCGGGAATCGCCGCCATTTACTCCCATCCCGACCTTGACGCTTCCAAGCCGCCAATTCCCGACCTGACTCCTTCCCTCAAGGCTCCTCCGTTCGCCCCGCTTGTTGCGTTATTTTTGGCCCTCGTCTGGCTTGATTCCGGTGCATTTTACACAATGCAAAACACCCCGGAACTGAACCGCTATGGATGGGCTACTCCGGGACTTCAATGGACCAACGCGGCCATTCATCTCGGGACCGCATGCATCGCGGGGCTCTGGCTCGACCGCGGCGGATTGTCGGCCCTGCTCGCGACGGCTTACCTCTGCCTCGCCGTTGCCGCCGGGCTCGTCAGCTTCCCTCAAAATCCGGCAGCCCCTGCCGTCCATTGGCTCTACGCCACGGGCGTCTCTCTCTACTCAACGGCCCTGGTGTTTGTCCCCTCGCTCGGTGCCCGTAGTGCTTCGCGCAGAACGGCACTCGTCCGGGCCGGGATTCTCTACGCCGTGGCGGGCTGGATCGGTTCCGCCCTTGGGATCGGGATGGCCCAGGATTTGCACCGGATTCCTGTTTGGTTTCTGGGATTGTCCGGCGGCATGATTTCGTGCAGCTTATTTTACGCGAACCGTTCCAATGAAACCTGAATCCCCCCCCCCGGCTCCCGTCACACGCATTCCGCTCTGGATCGGCGGGGCGGTATTGATAGGCGCGCTGGGAGTCTTCATTTATCGGGATGCCTTATCCCGGACGCGCCTGAACCGCCTGGCCACCAGCGAACCACCCGCCAAGGTCGGACGGGAAGTCTACATCTCCGAAGGCTGCATCCACTGCCATACGCAATATGTTCGGCCCGGGACGGATGACGAACTTCTCTGGGGTCCGGCAGCCGACCCTGCGCGCGTCACCCGGGAACAGCCGCCGCTCATCGGCAACCGCAGACAAGGCCCCGACCTGATGAACGTCGGCAACCGGAGATCGTCCCAATGGAACACCGCGCACCTCATGGACCCGCGCTCCCTGATTCCCGCTTCGCGTATGCCTTCCTACGCGCATCTTTTCGCCCCCGGCGACCGGCGCGGCGAAATGCTGGTGGCCTATCTCCAAACGCTTGGAGCCGATACACTGGCTCAGCGGGAAGCTCAAATCCAGGCGTGGAAGCCCGCTTCCGACGCGACGCCCATCGCGCCCACCGCCGCCGCCACGCTTTTCCATGAATACTGCAAAAGATGCTATGGCGATGACGGAGCCGGGAACGCTGTTCTGTCCAACGTTTTCGGCGGCGGAGCCAAAACCCAACCCGAGCCTTCCGTGGAGTCTGTCGCCCGCGCCATCAAGTTTGGCGTACCAGACGCCTCCATGCCCGGCAATGAGACCTTGACGGATGGCGAAATTCTCGGATTGGTCCACTACATGCAATCCCTGCCCCGCAACAAGGAGACTCCATGAGAATTCTGATCGTCGAGGATGAGGCCAAAGTCGGCCAGTTCGTGCGGCGCGGGCTCGAAAAGCTGGCCTATTCCACAACCTGGGTGCGCACTTGCGCGGAGGCCCGCGATACCCTTGCCGAAAGCCCCTATGACGCCATCATTCTTGATCTCGGGCTGCCCGACGGGGATGGGTTGAACCTCCTTAACGAGTGGCGCAAATGCGGTTTCGGCGAACCGGTCTTGATTTTGAGCGCCCGCGACGCCGTGCAAGATCGCATCAAAGGGCTCAACCTTGGCGCAGACGATTACCTTCCCAAGCCGTTCAGCTTTGAAGAACTGCTCGCCCGCCTCCGCTCCCTGCTACGGCGGCAGAGCGAGAAAAAAACGACTGTCTTCGAATACCGAACCCTCAAGCTCGACCTGTTGGCTCGCACCGTTCTCGTCAATGGCCTCCCCGTGTATCTCACGGCGCGCGAGTTCGCATTGCTCGAATTATTTATGCAAAACCAGGGGCGCGTGCTCACGCGCATGATGTTGGCGGAAAAAATATGGGATTCGCGCGATGACTTGGATGCCAACCTCCTGGACGTCTACATGCGTCGCCTCCGCCTGAAGCTGGAGACGCCGACGGAGTCCCCCTTGTTCAAAACACTGCGTGGTATTGGATATCAGCTGATATGAGATCCATTCGCGCAAGGCTCATTGGCGGCTATGTCCTGGTCGTGACAATTACCGTACTGATCGCGCTGATGCTGGGCCGCTGGCTCCTCGACCGGAACATCGTCCACGGCATCGACCTGCTCAACACAGCGGAGTTTCAAGAAATCCATGACAGGGTGAAGAGTGCGGTGGCGGAAGGCTCTGAATCCGTTCTCCTGAACGAAGTTCGGGAACACGCCGAGCTGGACGAGCCGCTTTACTGCTTTCAGATACGCAAAACCGGGGGCAAGGTTTTATTCCGTTCGCCGAACATGGGCAAGGCCGTCTTCGCACCCAATTCTCCTGCAACGCCGCACTGCACGGCGCTCATTCCCCACGTGGGGGCGGTGCGGATCTCGCAATTCACTGAAGGCCCTTACGAGGTGCAGATTGGCGCCTCAATGGGGCACCCCGGCCAGTTGTCTCACTCCTACATGCAGGTGGCGCTGGTGCTGCTGACCCTTGCGCTTTTCCTGAGCCTTTCGCTGGGATATTGGCTGAGCCGCTTCGCGCTCGCTCCCCTCCGGCACATTGAGCAGACGGCGAACCGGATCACGGCAGATAATCTGAGCGAGCGCATTCCCGTAAGCACGGCGAATGACGAAGTTTCTGACCTCGCCCGGCTTTTGAACCAGATGTTGGAACGCCTGGAATACTCGTTTGGGCGGCTCTGGCGTTTTGCGGCGGATGCTTCCCACGAACTTAAAACGCCGCTTTCGCTGATCCGGCTGCAATCGGAGAAGCTGCTGATCCAGGGAAATCTCACCGCCAGCCAGCAGGAAGCACTCCAGCAGCAAATGGAAAGCGTCAACCGCCTTCACTCCGTAATCGAGAAGCTCCTTTTCATCTCCAAATCCGAGTTCGGCGCGATCAACCCGAACCTCCGCCAGCAAAGCACGCGGGCACTGGTCAACGCCCTCGCCGAGGACGCGGAAGTGCTGTGCGAAGACGCCAAGGTCTGCTTTGAGGTGCGGAAAAACGCCGATATCTACGCCACGTTCGATGCCGTGCTCCTGCGGCAGGTGCTTTTGAACCTGCTAAACAACGCGCTCAACGTCCTTAAACCCGGAGGGAAGATCACGCTCTCGTCCACACGGGAACATGGACAATGGGTTGTCGCGATGGAAGACAGCGGCCCGGGTATCCCCGAAGAAAATCTCCAGAAAATTTTCGAGCCTTTTGTGCGAATGGACCAAGGCATCGAAGGCGGCAACGGAGCGGGACTCGGCCTCGCCATCTGCCGCAGTATTATGGATTTGCACCACGGCAAAATTCAGGCGAAAAACCGCGAAGACGCCACGGGATTGCGGGTCTCCTTCCAGCTCCCGGTTTGATCAGACCATCTCGCTGAAAAAATCGGACAATAGAACGCCGGTATTTTAGGGTTGGGCAAGGAACCGAGCGCAGCGCCTGTATTCATCAATACAGGCCAAGCGAGCGACGCCGCCCAGCACTAAAAGACCAAGTTATATGTCCGATTTTTGATGCGAGTTGGTATCAGACAACCAGCGTTTCTCCGAGACCCAGGAGCCGAAACGCCTCCGCGGAAACCCCGGCGGCCGCGCGCGCTTGTCGAAGCAGCAGAGCAGGCTCGCCCAGCGGTTCATCGGCCAGAAGAAATGCCCCCCAATGCATCGCCACCGATTGCTTCGCCCGCAGATCCAAGTGCATCTGAACCGCTTCCGCCGGGTCGGCATGCAGGGGGCGCATAAACCAGGAGGGGCGGTAAGCACCGATCGGGAGCATCGCGAGGTTGATGGAACCAAAATAATTCCCGATCTCCCGAAACAGTGGCGAATATCCCGTATCCCCCGCAAAAAAGGCCCGCTGGTCCCCATGCTCGATCATCCACCCACACCAGAGGCTCCGGTTACGGTCAAAAGGCGTTCGGCCGGAGCCGTGTTGCGCAGGCATGCAGACAAGGCGCACCTCTCCTACCCAAGCGGATTCACCCCACGCCAACTCCACCACCTTTTGCGCCCCAACGCCGCGCAACGAGCGCCCCACCCCGAGGGGACAATAAATATCCTTTCCCGGAGCAAGGGCGCGCAAACTGCCATGGTCCAGGTGGTCGTAATGGTTGTGACTCAATAAAATGACATCCGTGAGCGGGAGTTGCGAGATCTCCAACCCCGGCGGAGTCTGCCTCCGATACCGAGCCAGCGGCAAAGGAGCACAGTAGGAGCCAAAATGAGGATCGGTGAGAAATTGATGCCCGCCGATTTGCAAAAGAAAGGTGGCGTGCCCCACCCACGTCGCCACGATCCGCGACGGGTCGGGCTGGGAAAGGGTGGCAAAATCCGGCGCGACGAGAGCCGGTTCACAGGCTTTGCAGAGAGCAGGGTCTGCAACAAGCTCCCGGGGCTCCAGGCCCAACTTCCACCGGGCCACATCGCGCCAGCTTGGGATGTAATTCCCGTGGAGATTGCAAAACTGCTTTCCCACTTTGCGTATCGTCCACGGGCTGATTTTTTCCGAATTCAAAGTGGCTGATTTTTCCCAAGCCCTTCCAATCTATCGCTTCGCATATTCGTCGGGCAACACGAAACTGAACGTGTAAGCCGTCTTGACGTTCGTGCCCACGGTCAACACGGCCATGCGGATTTGGGGAAGACCATATTTGAGGGTATCCACGACCGCCTCGCCGCTGACGATGAGCCGATTGCCTTCCCTCCAGCCTTTCGCGGTGCTAGCGATAGGCTGTTTAACCCCATTGAGGGTCAATATTCCGGCCACATTAAATTCAGCCGGTTGCCGGGCATCGGCCGCTTTGCAGTCGCCGCTGACTAGTTTCAGCGATTGCAACTCGAAGACCGCCTCCGGGTTCATGGTAATCTTCAACCAATCGAACATTTTCTCGTCACGAGCCTTGATGAAGGTCGTCAGCTTCGCCGTCTTGAAATGCAGCGTTGCTTTCTGAACCGGCGGCATCGCCTGGGGGTTCACCTCTGCGCTGCCAGTAAACTCCTGGGCCTCGCCGTGGAAGTTGTGCATAAGGGACTCACAGTAAAACTTGAGAGAGCTACCCTTTGGGTCCAAAGGCAAGACATTGAGACTGGCCGCCGGAGCAACTGGATTGGAGAACAAGAGGAGACCAAAGATCAAGGCGGTGAATTTCTTGGATAAGCCTGTTGGTATCATGTGCATGCTTCGGTTTTGTACCCTCAACCTGAAAATATCCTGAAAATTCTTTAAAAAATCCTCCTTAGTTTTTCGCAGCCGTCCCATAGAAAAAGCCGATCTGCGAAGGTATTGCTCCGGCGAGAAAATACTGATTCCAATAAGCGTTCAAGATGAGACTAAGCCGCGCAGGATGCCGGGTGGCTGGCGCGGCGCGAGGAGAGAGCAGAGCCGAAGCTCTGTGACCGACGAGCAACAAAGCCAGACGCGCGGCAGACCAGCGGATTGGGCTCATCTTGAAAGCGACTTGGAATGAGGTGGCAAAGCTATTAGCTACGGGTGTTGATCGGTGGAATCACCGGCTCAACGCCACTATTCAGAATAGCGTTCCTTTACGAAGATCGCGGGCAGCAGGCCAAACAGGGGGCTCTTTCTGGCAGCAGATTACCCCGCATCCGGCCCGAATTTGGGCTTGAGCCGCTGGGCCGCTGCAATAGCATCGCTTACAGCGTCTGACGCTCCCATGAAATATCCCATTTTTGTTTCCGGTTTTCTGCTGCTTTTCTTTTCGCCCTTCGGCTCCCTGCTTTGGGCAGCCGACGCGGAGGCCCCTTCCGCCCCCGCGCCTGCGGTTCCCGCCGAAATCCCGAAAATCCAGATCGCCGCTGCGCCCGAGGCGAGCGAACCGCTCTTTTTGATCCGCCTGATCGAGGAACTCTACATGGAGTGGCCCGAGACGGTCGACCAGGAGAAAAACCTGCAAGCCAAGCTCGGCGACCTGCGTGACCGCAGCTACCTCCATTGCGAAAACATCAAAGGGCGCAAACTCGAGGAGCCGCTCGCGCCGCTGTATGACAAATTCCTGACCATGGTGCGCGCCTATATCAATTCGCTCGACGACGCCAAGTTCATCAACAAAAAAGCGACCGAGGGACGGGGCTGGGATTTTGCCCAGGGGGTGGGCGGCGTCGCGGCCGGAGCGGCGCGGGTGTTTTTTGTGGGCGACCTGGTCACCGGCTATTCCGATGTCACGGGCGGCGCGGCCGGCGCGTTCCGCCCCGGCGGGGCTCGCACGGCGGAGAAAGAGAAGGCGCTCACCGGCATCCTGCGCCAGCGGGATGAAAATCTCTCCAACTTCATCGGCTCGCTCCAGAACGCGGCATTCATGCTGACCGACAAATACAACTGGCCCAAGGGAGCCGCCGGGTGCCTCGCGCCGAAAGAGGACCGGGAGGCATTCCAAAAAATCGTCGGCCTTTACAACCCGGCCAAGCCGCACGAGGCGCAGGCCGCCCTGGCCCGGTTTGCCGAGGCGGCCAAGGCACAGAGGCCCAACGACCCGCTGGTCATCGTCTGGTATGTCGAATTTCTGCCGCTGCTCAAGGAACTCCCGCCCGAGGAGATGCTGGAGAAAGCCGCCGACGCCCGGCGCGCCGCCACGCTCGTCCCCTCCCCCTCCATTTATGACGGCTACCGCGCCAAGCTCCTCTACACGGCAGCAACGCTCACCACCGAGGCGGTGCGCAAGAAGATGGCGTTCCACGGGGAAAGCTGGAGCACCTGCTCCGACCCGGCCACAGCCGCGCAGGCGGTGGGGCTCTGGGATGCCTGTTTGAAGCTCTTCCCGCGCGGGGACCCCACCGGCGAGATGGAGGAGCAGCGCGGCTGGGCACTGGGCGCCTGCGGGCACTACAAGGAGGCGCTTGCGCAAGCACTGGCCATCCAAGGCAAACGGGGCGGAAACGTGGCGTTCACGATCAAATTGGCCGCGTTCCAAAGCCTATCCGGCAAGCTGGACGATGCGAGCGCGAGCCTCGGGCTGCTCTTCGGCAAATACGCCTACCGGGACGTCCTCAAAATCAAGAAAGACCCCGACTTCCAGCCGTTGCGAGACGCCAACAACGCAGCATACGTTGCGCTGGTGCGCCCCCGTTGCGTGCTAAGCATCGACCTTGGCTGGAAAACGGGCCGAACGCTGACGCTGGGGATGGGCTTCGGCACCGACGACGTGATGGTGACCAACAAGTCGCCCTTCCCGCTCACCCACGTGCATGTGACGGGCCATGTGGTGGATGCAAAAGGAAAGGAAGCGCCGCTCGACCTCACGGCGGAATGCATCAAGCCGGGTGAGGCGCACAAGTGGGAGAAAGTCTTCACGCTATCGCGCGGCGAAGCAGACACGCATGCCGTGAAGATAGAGTGCGACCAGACAGAGGGGGACGCGGAAGCGGCCAGCGTGGAAGCCGCGAAGTTGTAACGGGGATACAATAAGGAGTCGCTCTTTGAAGGATCACTCTTTGCCGCGAAGCGGGGATGTGTCGAAGAGGACCCTTGTTACGGCGTCGAGGGAATGGCTGATGCTTCCGTAGGTGTTAATCACCGTATCCATCGCGGCCTCGAATTCATGATGGGTAAAGGGATGCGAGTGGCAGACGAAGACCGTCGGCGTTCCAAGCCGCATCCAGCCTTTCATCATATTGCGCGCGGTGGGGCCATAAAGCCGTGCGGTGCTTGTGCCATAGGAAACGTGCGTACCCATCGAACAAATGATCAGGTCGTAATGACCTGTTTGGACCTCACTGAATAGACTTCCGCAACCGGGATCAACTCGTTCGATAGTCTGCGGACAAATCTCGCAGATCTTCTTCGTGAAACTCTCGAAAATAGCCTTGTTCTCTTCATATTCATTCGCGATGACAACATGAAGTATCTTGGAGTCTTTGGTAAGCTTGAAGGGCAAGATTCCAGCGCGGTCGCGGACAACCTCGAGGGAGCGTTCGGAAATCAACTGGGCACATTGGTCATACGCCTTGGAGTCTGGTTTTTCGGCCAGCCGGGCAGCATCACCGAATAGGTTCATCTGTTCCTTGAACGCGAGAATTCTCTCAACTCTGTCGCGCATCGTTTCGATGGAAAGCTTTCCGTTGTCGAAGCGCTTCTCCATTTCGCGATAGAAAACGTCGTCCGTGTCCTCGAAGAGGAGGCAGTCTCCGCCGTTCTCCCAAAAGGTCGCACAGGCGTCATAATAGTTCATGTAGCTGGCTATACCGCCCATGTTTACCGCGTCGGAGACGATCAAGCCGTCGAATCCGAGTTCATGCCGCAGCAAATCCACCATCAGCCTTTTGGAGAGCGTCGCCGGCGGGCACAACGCAAGGCGTTCATCGGGGACATCAAAGGAGGGCAGCGCGATATGCCCCGGCATGACGGCCATGGCTCCGGCGTCGATCAGTTCTTTAAAGACGCGTCCCGATTTGGCACGCCATTGCTCTTGGGTGAGCGGATTGACTGAAGTCGTCAGATGCTGGTCATAGACGCTAAATCCGTCGCCCGGGAAATGCTTCAAAGTCGCTGCCATCGAGTGGTCCTGCATACCGCGAATGTAGGCACGGGAAATGCGGATAAGCAGATCCGGATCGGAGCCAGCCGAACGGATGCCGAGAATCGGATTGTCAATCTCCGCGGAGAGATCGACACAAGGGGCCAGGGACCAGTTGAACCCGACATCCCGGCCTTCCAACGCTGCGGCCGCCCCCATTGTATACGCCAAGTCCTCATCACCACATCTTCCGCAGGCCATCATCGACGGAAACTTTGTGCCATCGGTGATCATACCTCCCGGGCCAGCCTCCATGTCGGTCGTCACAAGCGGCTTGATTTTACAGGAGCGAACATAAGCCCCAATGCTCTGCTTCAGACTATCATGAGTGCCCGCATGAAAAAAAACTGCGCCGTATTCCTTTTCAGGAGTCTGGTTGCTATCGAAGTGCGGGCAAGATGCATGGTCCAGCAGGGACTTCCAATCCATCGCCGCCGCAAGAGCCTTGACCGCCGCGCTTGGTTTAATGAGGTATTTCATAATGCTATCAAAAAAGGAACAGTGAGCGCTCTGATGTTGATGACATCACGCCCCAGGCACCGCATCAGTCCAGGTGAAACACCTCACTCAGGGACGCTGAAATGGGGCTATGATCCTCCAGGGATGGCATGAGGTGGCTCATAGACTTCCACCACTTCTGGCAGACCTCCGTCTGCGCGATGGATTCCCATTGTTCTTCGTCCTCAATTTCCGCGTATCCAAAAAGCTGGCCGGTCTTCGGCTCCAAAAAGATGGAGTAGTTGGACACGCGACGCTCCTTAAACAATTCCGCCAGTTCCTCCCAAATAGGGTTATGGCGACGTTTGTATTCCTCTTCCTTGCCCGGATAAACCGACATGACAAATGCTTTGCGGATCATTGTTTTCCTCGTGTTTAAAATGGTTTTACTCCCCCGGCTGATTCCATCGGAGGCCCTTTAGGCGCTCTCCCTCAAGTAGGCGACGGCATCGAGAAAGGCACCCGCAGTCCACCCCATCATGGCCGGGGCCACATAGCCCACCTCACCCCTGGTATGCGTGGAGCCGTCTTGCGCGTTATATTTTTCCCAGAGATCACCCGTTGCCGCAAAGCCCCGGCAAACGGTGCTCACATATTTCCAGGCGATGCGCCTGGCGTCTTCGGTATAGCCATACCGCGCGAGGCCGCGGTAGGCGATGATTTGCAGGCACGGCCACGCATTGGGATGATCCCACTGGCAGGTCTTTTTCCTCGGCCCGGCCTCGCAGGTAACGATTGCAAACTCCAGCTCAAGCCGGGGCAGAGCCTTCTCTTTCACAAGGGCCGCCTGTTTAGCGGTGGCTATACCTGTCCACAGCGGATGAAAAGTTGACGCCGCCAGAATCGTGCTTTGACGCCCGTTCACATAGTCATAGTCAAAGAAGGCTCCGGCTTCGGGGTTCCAGCAAAATTCCGTGAGACGCTCGCGGCGCTGGGCGGCACGTTGGAGCCACATTTGCTGCTCCTCTCCCGTGGTCACTCCGGCCAGCAGTTCTTCGTAAACAAAGAGGCTGCTGTTCAAATCCACGGGACAAAAATCCTCGCACCGATGTTCAAACCTGGGGTTAAAGTCCCAGCCTGATTCTGCTTCCGCTAGTGTGTGCGAAGTCTGCTGTCGTTGTTCCGCTTCCCCGGTGGCATCAAGCCCGGCTCGGTCTTTGATTTCCAGGAAAAATTCCCGCGCTTCGTCCGGGGTTGCGTGGTGGCCATGCCGGGCAAGACCAACGACCGTATTGCGGCGGTTATTCCAAAAGTCATATTCCACCTTGATGCCACGGATGGCCTCTGCGGTTAGCTCTTCATCCAACCCATTCTCCATCATCAACTTAACCAAGGCCGCAAAGTAGGGCGGTTGCGAGCGGTCAAGATAGTAGGTCCGGCTCCCGTTGGGGATAAATCCGAACCGGTTGATCAGGTGCAAAAAGTTACGCAAATTGGCGATCACTAAATCCGCACGCCCGGAATGAATCAGCCCGAGACAGGCAAAATAGGTGTCCCAATAGTAAAGTTCCTGGAAACTGTCTTTCCGACAAGGAACCACATAAGGGTGGGGCAACCCGACGACGGTTCCGTTATCCTGGGGAGAAAAACGCACCGTTTCTTCCCAGTGTGATTTGATAAATTTCTCTACATCACTCACCCCGTTCGTCTCAAGATCTATCATTGGTTGCATGGCAAACCATTCTATAGATTAAACCTCATTTCACACGCCAGAATATTCCAGACAAACTGGCAAGATGCTGTCTGTGAGGCATTACGAGCGGTCCATTACGAAGGTAACATCCAACGCCGCACGGATCGTCTTTCCCGACTGCGCAGTGAGCGTGACAGACCGGCCATCAGCAGAAGCCGTGATGCTTTTGACGATGTCGAACCCGCGGGGAATCGCCGCAACCGCCATGACGTAGGAAACGGTAAGCGGCTTTTTCGGGTCGAGCTGCACGCACGTCTCCACCCCCGCCCGGTTGAGCCCGTTGCGCTGGGCGGACGCCGCCAGCCCGTGATCGAAGTATGCCGTCACTTCCTCCAAACCGATGGCGTGCCGGTGCCGCCCATTCCAGGGAGCATAGTGGCGCCCGCCGTTGGACATCCAAAAGATCGTGGAGCGCAGAACGCGCGGATTCTTCAGGCTGAACCAAACATAGCCTTTCTCCGCCACCACCAAGGCCGTCCAGGCAAAGGGAAGGGTCGGGTCGGCGGCAATCAGCGCCAGGTCTTCATAGCCCTCGCGCGAGGGATAAACGGAGAGATCGGCGTTCTGCCCGTCGGCGCGCGGCACGCGACGCAGGGAGGTGAAGGTTGCGCCGGTCTTCAGGATGGAATAGCCGCCCTGGACGGGATCTTCAAACGGGATGGGAGAGACCTGGCCGTAGGTGAACCGGCTGGTGCTGATGCGGCCCGTATTGGCTCCAGGCAGTTTCAAGATGGGATGATGCCCAAGCGACATGGGGCCCTTCATCCCAGAGATCACATGCCGCAAATAAACGGCGCTATGGCCGGGGACGAGCTTGATGGTCTTCTCCACGCGGCCCTTGCGAACGTGCGTTTCCATGGAACAGACGAGCTGGTTGGGCTGGCTCGATTCCAGCGTCCAGGCTTCATTGCACGACTCGCCATGCGGCGGATGCTGCTCGCCCCGGTAGGGCTTGGCGTTGCCGCCAAAGGGGAGGCAGAAGAAATCGCCGCGCATGATACGGAGAATTTTCGGCGTCTCGGGCGCGAGCTTTTCTCCCACCCATGGGGCGATATCGAACGGCTCCACCCATCGGTCTTTCGCGATGCGGAAACGGACAGGTCCTAAATGCCCGCCCTGGCGGGTGAGCGCGGCTTCCACTTCCGGCGTGGCGAGCGTCCAACTCGGTTGACCTTCGATTTTTTTTAAGGATGACATAATGGGAATAGGGTGGGTTACGTTAGGATTGCCGGACGCTACCGCCCGAGACAAAGGAAGCTTCGAATTTCCGCGACCGGGACCGCAGCCCCAACGCGAGATTGACCGCGCAGCCGGTCATTTCATCCAACGGCTGCCGGTAGGTAGCCAGCGACGGCGTGGCGCGCGCGGCCTCGACGGAGGCGTCAATCCCGATGATTTGCACCTTCTCCGGCACGGCGATGCCCGCCTGCCGACAGGCGCGCAAGGCCGTGAGGGCGGCGGAATCGTCCACGCCAATCACCGCGTCCGCTTTTTCCCGCACCAGCAACGCGGCAACCTGCGCGTCGTCGAGCGGCCAAACGGGAGCGGATAGAAAGTTTTTGCCAAAATGCCGGGGCGCAAGCTCGGTGAAGGCAGCCAGGCGCTCCATATGGTCGGGCTCCTCCCCACGGCAGCCGAGGAAAAGAACGCGGCGGGCGCCCTGGTGGCGGAGGCGCGCAAGGGCGTCGTCCATCCAAGCCCGCTGGTCCAGCGCAACGCTTTTCCATTCGGGGCATTCGGCCAAGCCGCCCATCAGGCAGATCACCGGTTTGCGCCCGGCGCGCAGCGATTGGACGATGAGGTCGTTGGGGCGCGGGTAGAGGAGAATCCAGGCGTCGCAACGGGATCGCAACACGGTATGGCGCGCATGCTCCAAGGTGGCGGGCCGGTACCGATCCACCGGGCAGATTAAGAGATCGAGGTCATTGCTGACGAGGTGGTGCGTCAAGGCGGCAAGCACGCGTTGCGCAAACAACGCCCCGGCGCCCTCCACTTCCAGCGGCCAGACGAGCCCCAGGACATCGTGGCGGCCTTTGACGAGCGCCCGGCCGCTCGCGCTTGGGTAATAGCCCATCTGGTCCGCCAGCGCGAGCACCCGCTGGCGCGTCTCGGGCCGGATTTTCTCCGGCTCGTGAAACGCCCGCGAAATGGTGGCGGTGGAGAGCTGGGCTATTTTCGCAAATTCCACAATGTTCATGCAGGGAGTGATTACGAGCATAACGGTGGACGCATTGCAATCAATCCCGTTCCGTCACAAAAATGTAAGGCTTTACTTTTTCACTTGCACTCCGCCTCAACTTCGCGCAAAGCTCTCGCCGTAATCCTTTCTTTTCCTATGGCCAACATTCCCGCCGCTGCCGCCAAGATCACCGAAATTCCGCCCTCGGATTTCCTGATGCCGCATCAAATCGCCACCGTCATGGACAAGCTCCCCCAAGCGGCCATCGCCGTGCTCGGGGACTTCTGCCTGGACGTTTACTGGATGATCCAGACGGCCGCCGGAGCGAAGTCCGTCGAAACCGGCCTCCTCACGCAGCCCGTGCAGAGCCACCGCTATTCGCCGGGCGGCGCGGGCAATGTCGTCATGAACCTCCTCACGCTGGAGGTTTCCAAAGTGCATCTTTTTGGAGTGATTGGCGACGATCCTTTTGGCAAGGAACTGGCCCGCCTGCTCGATCACCCGCGCATCAACAAGAGCGGGCTCATCGTGCAGGAGGCCGACTGGCAGACCCATTCCTACGTGAAGCCCCACCTGGACAGAAAAGAAAGCAACCGCATGGACTTCGGCGATTTCAACCGGCTTGCCGATGAGACGGCAGAACGCCTGTTGGAGCGCTTTGAAAGCACGCTCTCCGAGGTCTCGGTCGTACTCATCAACCACCAGGTGGCGGGCAGCCTGCATAACTCCGAGGCGTTCCGCAAGCGGCTCAACCACCTCATCAATAGCCACCCGGAGGTTTGCTTTATTGTCGATTCCCGGGGCCGCCACGAAGCATATCCGCACGCGATCCATAAGCTCAACGAAGCCGAGGTGCTTCACCAGAGCGGCTGCGAGCTGGAACCTGGCGAAACCCCAGCCCTGGACGATCTGGTCTGCCATGCCCGCGAGCTGAACGCGCTCTGGAAAGCTCCGCTCATCGTCACCCGAGGAGAGAACGGGTGCCTGGTCATCAGCGACGACGCGCCAAAGCAGATCTTCGGCGTCCAGTTGCTCGGCAAAGTGGACCCCGTCGGGGCGGGCGACACGTTCGTTTCCACCCTGGCCGCCATTCTGGG
>Ga0073936_10003349_pt1 | contig 23016 bp, 25 predicted proteins | sample AliMusrvi5mmetaG_FD_87041 | JGI IMG/M metagenome (GOLD analysis project Ga0073936, IMG submission 87041) | Freshwater lake bacterial and archeal communities from Alinen Mustajarvi, Finland, to study Microbial Dark Matter (Phase II) - Alinen... | ecosystem: Environmental > Aquatic > Freshwater >... | reverse complement strand
GAGTGAAGCGTAACGAGTATGGCGTTCGCTGAGCGATTTAGAAAACCTTGAAGCCTGGAAGAGAAACCTGAAACTTGAAGGATGAAACCTGAGGTGAATACAGAAGATATGAAGAGAATACGTGGCCGTGGGGACGGACCGGGTAGACAAGCCGGAGGATTGCCCCGCAGGGGTGACACGCTCGGTAGAGCGGGAATCAAACTTGAAAGCTGAAATACATACTGAAGAACGGAAGAGAGCTTTTCGCATTGCATGAATCCAACATTCAACATCCATAATTCCACATCCCGCCCCTAGGCGGTCTGCCATGTCTTCCCGATCCAAACGATTTCTCATGGGTGTCGCAAGCGGCTATGGGCTGATGGCCGTGAACATCGCCTACACGATGCTCAGCATCCCGCTGGCATTGCATTACCTGGGCAAAGAGGAATTCGGGTTATGGGCTCTCGCACAGCAGGTTTCTGGATACCTCATGCTGATCGATCTCGGCATATCCACAGCCGTGAGCCGGTTTGTGGCCAACCACAAAGATGATGTCAATGGCGGGGAATACGGGAGCCTCTTGCTCACGGGAGGGATTGTTTTTGCTATTCAGGGGGGCATCATCGCTCTGGCTGGAATTGCTTTTTCGTGGCTCGCACCCACACTGTTCGGCCTGCATGGCATCTTCGCTGTGGCTTTTCGCAATGTGCTGATTATACTGACTTCGCTTTCCGGTTTATCATTCGCTTTTCGCAGCATTGGAGCTCCCTTGTGGGCATTTCATCGCGTCGATGTTGCAAATGCGCTTGGGATGTTCAATCTGATCTCAAGCTTTTCTGTGTTGTGGATTGGATTTCATTTCGGCTGGGGCATCTATAGCTTTGCCTTCGCTGGCATTCCATCGTTTGCCGCCGGCGTCGTCATCCCAGCATGGATCTGCTATCGTAACGGCTATTACCCCTCATCAGGTTGCTGGGGAAGACCAAGATGGAACATATTTAAAACGGTCTTTCTATTCGGAAAAGACATGGTTCTCTTGAGTCTGGGATCCCAACTTGTGAGCGCTAGTCAAATTACAATTATCAGCCGAGTTGCAGGACTTGATGCAGCCGCAACGTTCGCCATCGGAACGAAACTCTTTACAATGGGTCAGCAGCTTGTTTCAAAGGTTTTTGAGAGCTCATCTCCAGCCCTCGTTGAAATGCTTGTGCGGGGTGAGAATGCACTGTTTAATATCAGATATTGGAATGTCGCTGCGTTGACTGCACTCTTTGCAACGCTCGGGGCAAGCGCCCTTGTGCTGGGAAACACTGCATTCATTCACATTTGGACAGGGGGAGTAATTCACTGGTCTCTATTTGAAGACGGTTTACTGGCTGCTCTCCTTATTTCCACGACTCTCACACGGAGCATCGGTTCAGTCATCGGACTCACCACTGATTTGCGACCGATTCGCTACACCTATATCATCGAAGGATTAGTTTTCGTTGCTATTGCTATTCCGACAGTAAAGCACTTCGGCGTAATAGGAGTCCTTGCAGCCTCGCTCATTTGTAACATCGGAATTACCGGCGCTATTTTTTACCGCGCAGCCTCCAGGGTATTAAAAACCATGCGCCCGCTCATTCGTTTTGCCCTTGCGCCATGTTTTATAACGAGTTGCGCTTTTGTCGTTTCTGTTGTATTCGTCGCATTTTCTTTGAAACCATTTTTAACTATTGCTTTAACACCCTGCATTGTGGCGATGTTTGCGGGTGTTTCATGGCTTCTCGTTCTACCATATGCCTTGCGGGAAGAAATGATTGCCAAAGCACACATCCTATTCAACAAGTTGGTTTTATCGCGCTCCGCATAGTTTATTTCTCATGATATTTCATTTTCGCCGTATCTTGACCCCATCTCGAGAATCCACTAAGCTCGATTCATGACACCACACCTGTTCTCAAATCGAAAATCGCTTTCACGATTTTTTTTGGACGTATCTGTACCACTTCGGTTGCGCATCGGCTTAACCCGTCCACAAATCGCGCACTGGTGGTGGAAATCTGTTATTCGCAACCACCCACAGGTGCTTACGACAGATTTGTTTCCAGAGGAAACTGAAATACTGTTGAATGCCTTTCGGGAAACACGCCCATCAACTTACCTTGAGATCGGCGTGTTTTGGGGTGGCACTTTCAACAATATTCTCCAGTGCCGCGACAGTTTGTCTCTGCAGACCAAATGCTTTGGATTAGATGTTTGGGACGAAATCGTTGACACCACCTCTAATACGCATGGTTCGGGATGGCCGATTCGGAATGTCGTGAAACGCGCTCTAAATAAGCGGCATCTGCATAACTTTGATCTTCTTTCCGGATTAAGTTCACAGGCTGCACAACTGATAAATTGCGAAATAGAGTTTGCGTTTCATGATGCCAATCATACTTACGCTGCCGTAATTGAAGATTTGGAACTGCTTCATCCATTGATGTCGAATGGAGCATTGATGCTCGTTCATAACGCTGGCAAAGACTACGAACCAGATAAGAGCTATTATTTGGCAGATGGGGGACCGTATCGGGCAATTATGGAACTTGTTAAACTTGGCAGATGGGAATTGAAGGCTCTGGAATCCCGAGTAGCAGTATTGAAGCGCCTACCGTAAACCATGAAGGGCCTCACGACAGGCCCAGATATAATAGTCAACCTAATAATTGAATCATGATCCGAAGTGGATCGTGCACATTGCGATTAATCCGTTTTACGGAATAACATTCATGATACTCGCCACTAGGCACCCCACCAGCCCGGATTGAATCAATATCGGCACGGGTGACCAGCAGGTTCTCTTTCCAATTCATATAGCAGTATGGATTCGCCGGATGAGGGCATGCGGAGGAAAAAAAGTTTGGCTGGTAAAATTCCTCGGTGGGGTAACTAAATTGACCGATATATTTTCTTCGGTTGGGATTCCGTTGCAGCCTATCCATCAGAGTAATTAGTTTTCGGTGGGTGCCGTGCACATACCGGAACGGCCAGCGGATTTCGGCCCATCCGTAGCGCATGAAGCATCGAATAAAATCCTCAAATGCAGCGCGCGGATAGAATGTTCCCTCGACTTGCGATGCGAAACGCGTCGGTGCGCGACCACCTTCCCTCATGACGTTTCTGTAGATCAGGTCATTGTCAAATTCGGTTTTCCACTGGGAAAAACCGATTCTTCCGCTATTGAGGCGCTCTTGAAAAAAGCCGTAGTCGTGCCGAGCGATATAGTGTTCCACTCCCTTTCGCACGAAAATCTCATTGCTTGCATGGAAGCAAAAGTGCGTGAAAGGAAGCCCGACTTTTTGTGCGTAGTTGAAGTTGCTGACGTGGCATTTTAATACCATTCCAAATCCCGTGTAGAGCGGGTTGTCATTGATGACGACATGATCGAACTTGGCAAACTCGGAAGGAAAAGAAGGATATTCTTCTACAAACTGCAGGGCAGGGTGAATTACGACCATCGCACTAGGCACGAATCTCTTGATGTTTTCAATCTGGCTGAGAATGACATCAGGCTTTTCGTGGACAGGAATACTAATAAGAATCATGGCGAGTCAGGCTGTTCGGAGGCTTTAGGAATTTTCTGGGAAAAGATATCAATGTTTCTTAGAAGGGATGGACCATGGTTATGCCGCCTGCGGCGGGGTTTGAGTCGAATTCTTTGAACCACTCATGGAAGCAATGGAGGACGGGGCTGTTGGCCCGGCCAGATAAGTGTCAAATTAGTGGTTAACTTTCCCAAGCGAACATCCCGCCTTCGGCGGCTCACTTCATTGACTGTCCATCTATTATTCACCAGATTTGCGGAGAAAGCCAGTTTGGCCCAGTCCCTGCAAAGCAGACCTGGATCCTGAACATACCGTTCCACATTCAAAGAACGCATTTTTAACACTACTGCAACAGCCGATCAAGCGATGGGTGGGCAAGTGGATCCAACTCGTGCGAGTCGCAGGTTCTGAAGTCAAGGCCCCGGTGTGGGGCGGTAATCAGGTCCCACTTGGAAAGCGGACAATCATAGAGAACGGTAAGGCTACCGAGCCCAAGTTCTGCCAGGCGGCGGTGCGTTATTTCAGCATATTTTGATGGCCTCGTGGAGAGAAAGATCACCGTGTGGCCTTGTTCTGTAAGTTTCAGGATATTGTTGACGGAATCATCATAAGCCTCGGCAGTCTCAAAGGTCGGCTCAAAGAATTCTGACCCCCTCTCAAAAAGATACCCATCCAAAGCGACGAAAAATGTTTTCTTGCTGAGAAGAAACGTTTTCCAGTCATGGACTGTCCCCCAGTCCTGGTAAGCCGTCACCGGATTCCCCTTGAACGGAATGCCTTTAAGGAGCATTGCAAGAATAATGTCCGAAAGATACAGTTCGCCCTTTTCCACGGAGGTGAGGCTGCTCAGGGTCGAATATGTTTCGAGAAATTGTCCCGCGTTGGAAAAATAATAGCCACCGACGCTGAATGTATCGGAAATGACCTGCTTCTCCTTGATATTTATGAGGGTTTTCTGGCTGTCGAGTTGCAGATAGGACTTGTTCCTCGGGTTGATCAAAGAGTGGTTGTTCAGCGAGTCGTAGCAGACATAGTTGCAATCGCTTTCCATCGTCTCGATCCGAAAGCAGTTGTCCGAATCTTTGACAAGGAAGGGTTCGTTGAGTTTTGTATATTCAAGAGTTCGCTCCACTGTTTCAGACTGGCTGCGCGTCTTCTCCGCAAGAAGGATTACCGTCACCTTATCGCCCAGTGCTTGTTTTAGCCCTCGGACAATTTGAAACTTTGTCTCGTGCTCGGCCAAAGCGGCAACGATGATATTCGATGGCATGACATCCAGGAGCGATATCGCTTCGGCGATCATTGGCCTGCCAGAATGGTTGGGCAGCATCCATTTTGGTGGCAAATCCGGGAAACGACTTGAACTTCCGCAGCAGGGTATGATGACTTTCATGGTTTTATGCGCTGAATTTATTGATCTGATCGATGACAAACTTCTGTTGATATTCGTTTGTGATGTAAGGCAGAATCCGGCAAAAATTCAAGGCTTGCATCACATTTTTCACGGGCTCGTAACAAGGAAAGGAATTTTTGACGGCAACTCCGAGCATTTCATCCAAATACGAAATATACGCTCCGCTGATGCGCCTTCCCTTGATGCGGAACCACCCGCCGTGGATATCCTGCGAGAGTTTGACAATATCTTGCAGGGGGTGCTCGAATGCGGAATCAAGAAAATCCACGAACACCAAGTTGCCCCGCGTATCGACCATGATATTCTCTAGGGTAAAGTCACCGTGGCAGAAGCCCTGGGATTTTATTTCCAGATTCTTGACCATTTCCAGTTGGTTCAAAATCAAGCCCGCTTGCTCGTTGCTCAAACCGACATGCTGTTGATGAATCTGGGTCAACTTATATACGGATGCTTCGAAAAGAGATTTGTAGATGCTCGGCAGTCCGATGCTAGGCAGGTGGTTTATTGTCAGCAGGTGCTCCGACAATTGCCTGCCGAAATCCCGCAACTCTGCCGGCGTGCATTTTTCCAGAAACATGTGGCCGTCGAGCCCGGGAATAAATTCCATATCGAAATAGAATCTTCCTTCTTCGTCGGTTCCCGAATCAAGAATCTCCGGGGCTTTGATCCGGCCCCCGAGCGCGTTGAAGGCCCTCTGCTTCTCCATTTGCCGCGATAATCTCGAATCGGATTGCCCGTCAGGCGAGGATTTCCGGACAATCGCTTTGCCGTTTTTCGTCAATACTCGAAGCCTTGCCCCTGACTGCCCTTTCAGATGGACTGGCGTGATCATTGTTGCTGGCTGGTTGTGTTGCCACCGACATCGAAAACCGACATTCCGGCTCGCTTGGCGGAATCCAGCCCGGCTCCCGTGTCCTCAAAAACGGCAAAATTCTCTGGGCTGATCCCCAGTTTTTCTGCCGCCAGCAAGTAGGGCGCAGGATCGGGTTTGCTTCTGGGCGTGTCCTCCCCGGTTACAACCACATCGAAGAAACTTGTCCATCCAAGCCGTTCCAAAAGCTGGAGAATGCCCGGCCTTGCTCCTGAACTGACAAGTGCCATCGGCAGTTTTCCATGGAAAATCGGCAAAAACCTGGCCGTTGGAAGAAGTTGGAGCGGGGCAACCCGAAACAGTTCAACAATGACATCCTTTTTCCTTGCATGGATTTCTGAAATTGTCAGCGGTGCCGGTCTGCCGCGGAGGAACAACGGAATTGCCTCGGTGGCTTTCCCCCCGATATTTTCGTAAAAATCATTTTCCGTGAGCTCCAATTCCATGCTTTCAAATACTCTCCGATACGCCTCGTAATGCAGGTGCAACGTATGAACGAGTGTTCCATCAAAATCGAACGCAACGGCTTGGAACTGTTGAACCCCGAAAACGTCGATTCCTGTAGCGGAACACGGAACGTGTTTCGTAAACGCCGCTTCCGGGTTAAATCCACTTTCAGTGGCGGGTTCACCCAAGCCCACTTGATTGCAAATATCGCTCACAACACTCTATTGATGCCATCCACAGCTTGTCATGGCAATGGCTCATTTCTGCCTTCGTAACTTGAAGATTCTTATGATCTTGTAGGAATCCAACCTTTTGGTGCGATAATAGCGGCTCTTGAGCATCTGCACGCAACGATTCCAAGCGACAACGGATTGACACACAAGTCCCGATCCGAGTATTCCGGTGTAGTGATCGTTGAGAATATTGCTCCACCCGCCTCTGCTGTCGCCGGCCGTTTGAGTGAAGTTGGTTGTATGGATGCGATAATTCAGTGCCGGCGCGCGCAAATACCCCGCGCGCCAAACCGGATGATACATGATGGAGATGGCCAGCAGCACATCAAAAAGACCGATTTCTTTTTCTGCCAGCAGCTTTGCACTGACTTGAGCCCAGCATTCCTTGCTGGTAACGGCTCCTCCGTGAACAAATGGATAGATGGGGCTGAACGCCAGCACGAATTGCCCCCACCGGCGCGCGATCAGACCGTCGCTCGCCTCGAATGGCAGAAATGGAAAGGGAAACCGCTTCTCCCCGAAAACTTCGCCATGCTCGTTCATGTAGGAAGTCTTGGAAAATACCGCGCCGACGGCCATGCCATGCCCCGCCATGTCTTCCATGAACTGAACCGGTTGCGCCAAGGCTGTTTCCGAGGCCAAGGTATCATCGTGGTCCAGAATTTTAAAATACTTGCCGCGCGAAGCTAAAACTCCCTCCGTATAAGAGGCAATGATACTTTTGTTTACCTGATGACGGATGAAATTTACGGCGAATCCATTGCTGCGAAAAATCGGCAGGTATTTTTCGATGGTCGCAAGGGATTGATCTGTCGAGCAGTCATCAATGATTACCACTTCGATTCCATTGCCAGATTTTCGGGCATCATTTATTCCACGTTGGGCGAGAACAGATTCCAGAGTCCGCTCAAGATATTTCTCGCCATTATAGACACAGATGATCACGCTGATCACGACATCAGCGTTTACGGAAACAGGCGCCTCGGAGGGTGCGAGAATTTGCGCACTTTGTTCCTTTCGACGGCCGAGTTTCATGAAAGTGCATTTAACGACATGCGGATAAAATGTCCACTCTTTCGAAGTAGAAACACTGGAAAAACTTCTGGCTTTTTAATGCTTCGCTCAGTAAAAAATGAGACTGGACGGCAACCGTGGTTATTCTAGGTTATACGACGAATGATCTTCTGTCACTTTCTTTATCGACTGCCGAACGCCGGAAAGCGGTCGGGGCTTGCAGATTTGAAATCAGAATCATGAGGATTTTGCTTTGCACATTTACTTTCCCGCCAAATAAGGACGGAGTGTCCGAGGCAGCCTCCGCAATGGCGCAAGCTTTCCTCGATCGTGGCTGGTCTGTGGAGATCGCTACTGAGCCAGTAAATCCAAAGCGAGAAGACTTAAATTGGAACGGTGCAACTATCCACGAGTTCTCGATTATTGGGAGCCTGCATCCTCGAAACCCGTTCCGCGGAGAAGTTGGAAAATACCGGAGTCTTCTACTAAGCGGAAATTGGGACGTTATCATATTTCACAGCTATTCATGGACGCTGTATTTAGCTGCTCCGATTCTCGATTTACTGCCAGGAAAGAAAATCAGCGCGAGCCATGGGTATGGGGCGCTTGTGTGGGTTCCAGTGCCGAGGTTTCCTTATGGCATAGGTGGGCTGGCCATCACTGCAATACACAGCCTGTTGATGTTGCGATGGATCAAAAAGATTGACCGACTGGTTTTTTTGAGCAAGCAACGTGATCTCCTAGCCTTTTACGATCACACTCTGGCTCACATTGCGAGACATAAAGGCATAGAGATCATTCCCAATGGCATTGACCTCGATGAGAAACCGTCCGACCCCGAGAGTTTTCGAAACCAGATCGGGGCCGACGCTGGCAGCATCGTTTTTCTTTGCGTGGCAAACTACAGCAAACGGAAGAATCAGGGTTTTGCTGCGAGGGCGTTTCGAAAAGCTGCGATTTCCGACTCGTTTTTGGTATTTATTGGCAGTGAGTTCAATGAATTTACAGAGGAGTTTAGAAAAGCGGATTTACCGTTTGCGAACGCAGAGACACCAGGTCGAGTCGTTTGGGTGGAAAAACAAAGCCGCGAGGCCACAGTCAATGCAATTGCTGGCTGTGATATTTTTGTCCTTTCGGCAAGTCAAGAAGCGCAGCCCATCGTTTTGCTTGAAGCTATGCGAGAGCGCAAACCTTGGATCGCACGCGACGCGGGCTGCATTTCGGAAATGCCCGGTGGAATCTGCGTCAAAACCGTGGCTTCGATGGCAGCAGCGATGAAAAAGTTGGCCGCTGACCCTGGTTTGTGCGACATTTTGGGATCCGAAGGACGCCGTGCGGTCGAGCAGATTTACAACCGAAGCGCCTACAACAGCGCCTATTGCAGACTCATTGAACAAATATCTTTTGTTCACTAACTGTTTACTTTTTTTCATGTGTATTCCACGGAAACATTGCTCGTTCAGTTACTGCATTAGGATCTCCCACCGGCCTAGATCAGTTTATTTTTATACTTCTCCGGACTGATGCCAGCTTCTCCTGATATATTTTCAGACAGAAGAAAAGATTTTCTTCCACAGATAGAATCTTTTCGTGGGGTTGCGGCATGTGTCGTTGCGGTGAACCATATACTCCTTGCTCTCGAACACCCCAACCCAACATGGGAATGGAGATTTTTAAAACAGCTTTTTAATGGAGGTGGTGCGGTATGTATTTTCTTTGTCCTCAGTGGATTTGTCCTCGGTCTGTCACTTGATGCTAGACGCAACAACACGCCCTTTTTCGACTATATTCAATTCGTCACCAGGCGCCTATTTCGACTTTATCCGGCTTATCTGGCTTCGTTGGTTTTGATTCTTATTTATGTTGTTTGGTGGCATCAGCCTACAGTTTATCCGGCGGCCAGTCCTTGGTTTAACCAATGGTATCAAGCCCTTCCGACCTGGTCCCAAGCTCGGGATATCTTGACATTCAAGGATATTTCTTTGAACAATATCGCATGGACACTGCGATCAGAACTGATCTGTTCCTGCCTGCTTCCATTTCTCCACTTCATCAACAGACGCATCGGCTTGCTCTATAATTGTGGCGTTTTGTTTCTGCTTATTGCGGTCTCCCATTTCGTCTCAGCCCAATTCGTTGGCAACCTTTACTTTTTTTTCCTTGGTTTGATGGTGCCGGCAGTCAATCGCCACCCCTGGTTTGCGAAGACTTCCCCCCCTATCCTCTTCTATTTAGCCTTTTTAGTCTGCTACATTGGCGTCATTCAATCCGGCCGCGATGACTGGGCTGCCTATTCTGTTCTTCGCGTGCTACCAGGCTTCGCGGCATTTGGCTTGGTCTGCCTCGTCGCCTCAGAGCGACAATCAACTATTCACAAATCCCTTGGTTCCGAACTGGCACGTTTCTATGGAAAAATCTCCTATTCTTTTTATCTTCTCCATTTCTTTGTCTTGTATATAGTCACGACCAATCTTTTAAAAATCTGCTCTTCGGACACAATTACCTCTCAAAATTATTTATTTACTGGCTATTTAGCGGCTGCAACATTTCTCATTACAACTCCACTGGCATGGATTAGTTGGCGATTTATTGAACTGCCCTCCACCAAAATCGCCAAGTGGCTTTTCAACAAAAACGTCTTTAACAAACCAGCTTAACATAGATTCCACAATTGACCGATATCTTATATAGACGACATGTTCAATCTTTTGCATCCATTTCAAGTATTCCGGGCAGTTTACTACGGGCTACGCTGGCGTAGTAAACGTTTTTTGCGAATTCCAGACAAACCACACAATCCTGTTGTTGGTGGAGACACGACAATGGCATTTGATCGGCACTTGCGAATATGCCATCTCGTTAGCCCTATCTTAGACGAAATCAACTTTGTCAATCGCACCGTTGCCTGTGAAATTGGTCCTGGAGACTGTTTGGCGACAGCAGATCTATTTTTAGGATCAGGATTCGAAAGGGTTTACCTTGTCGAGAAAACACCTATTTTTGTTAATGAACGACAGTATCAACATCTGAAACGTCTGACGCAAATAGACGGCCTCCCGAATAAGCTGGACGCACTTGTTGGGGACAGCCAGCCGCAAATTAACCAAACACGGGTACGGGTCGTTGCAAATTATTTCGAGACTGCCACAATCCCAGAAAAGGTAGATTTTCTTTTTTCGCATGATGTAATCGAACATGTGGAGGATTTACCCGGTTTCTTCTCCGCATGTGCTCGATCTTTGGCCCCCGGCGGCGTGATGGTTCATAAAATTGACCTTTCGGGCCATGAGTTCTTTGAAGATCCACTCCCGCCACTTGACTTCCAAACGTATCCCAACTGGTTATACGACTTGATGTTTCCAAAGTATCGGCGTGCATGCCGTTGGTTTTTAGATGAAATCCTAAAGACCGCTCAAGATGCTGGATTCTCGGCACCAAGTATCACATTAATACGATCTGCTGAATACCAATACATGCAGCAGATATATCCATTCCTTAGAAAGGAAGCCAGAGCACGCACTATTTCACAACTAGCACCCCTCGATGTCGTCGTGACTGCAACACGCGATGCTATTTAGTCTTATGCTTTTTCCAACTTAAACAGCATGGTTATTGCAATCCTTACTACGGACAATCGGCAAGTGTTCCGTGATTATAGGAATCCGACACCCTATTTTGGCACGGCACCACAGGGGCTTTTGTCTGGCTTTGCTTGCATGGCGGAAGGCCATGAATTACGAAATGGAAAATGCGAAATGGGGAAAACCAGCGCGGGAGCGCTATGCGCGAAGGGATCAGGTCGGATGTTTGGTGCAGGGCGCACAACCGGAGCGAAGCGGAGTGATGCGGAAGGTCCAAAACCTCGCCACTCGCCCCCGCTTGAAATCCACGTTCTCTCCTGCACGCAGCAGCGCATGCAGTCCCCCGAGAAACTTGCCGAAAACATCTGGTTCCACTCCCTGCATGTCCCGAAATGGGGCTGGCTCAGGACGGGGTATCTTGGGTGTATTCTGGCTGTCCGAAAACGGCTTCGGGAGATCCAGCCGGACCTCGTGCATGCGCAGGGGACAGAGCGAGACTGTGCAATCAGCGCGATTTTCACCCCGTATCCGAAACTTCTGACGATTCACGGGAACCTTCGACTGATAAGAAAAACGGTCAAACTCCATCCCTTCCTCCTGCTCCAGAGCTTTCTCGAGGGTTTCGTCGTGCCAAGATTTGACGGTGTCATCTGCATCACCAACTACACGAAGAAAGCAGTGGAGCACGAAGCGAAAAGGACATGGGTTGTCCCGAATGCGGTCGATCCCGCGTTTCTTGAACTTGGAGCAAAACGCGGGGTAGTAGAAAGCAGACAGCAGATAGAAAATGGAAAACCTACTCCGACCTCAGGTCCCCGACCTCCGACTTCCGATCTTCCAACTCCGATCTCCAATCTCCCGTCTTCCCCCCCCCTTCCGGTTGTTTTGGTCGTCGGAACTGTGGATGCGAGAAAAAACCAAAATGTGTTCATCCGCGCTCTCGACTCATTTGTCCGAGAACTGCCCTTTCTTTTGAAATTCTTCGGTCGCTGCGGGGACGATGAATACGGAAAGGAATTTCTGTCGCTCATAGCCGAAAGACCCTGGTGCCATTATGGCGGTATGATAGGGCGTGAGGAGTTACGGGAGGAATTTGCAAGTGCAGCAATTCTGGCCTTACCCTCCCACGAGGACAACTGTCCAATGGTGGTCCTCGAAGCCCAGGCTGCGGGAATTGCGGTGATGGCCTCGAATGTCGGTGGAGTTCCTGACTTGATAAAAGATGGGGTCACAGGACTTCTCACGGATCCCAATCGCCCGGAAACCATGTGCCATGCAGTGAGTCGTCTGGTTGGAGACAAGGTGCTCTCTGAAACCTTGATACGGAACGGGCGACTACAGGCCGTGCAACGATTTCATCCACGGGTTGTTGCTGCTGATCATTTACACATATACAGAGAAGTCTCTATATCCAAACAGTAACGTATAAATGAAGATTCTTGCTTTTATTCCACTTGAGTATGCGCAACATGGCGAGTTCTGGCAGAGGGATCTTGGTTTAGTTATTCTGGCCCTGAGAGATCTCGGTCACGAAGCGCTTTTTGTTGCGTTGGGAACATCGCACGACGATCAAAAAACATACCCGCTTCTTTTGATTACTTACCAGACCGCGTCCGACCCCACCTGGTGGTCTGAACAAGACGCCGACATGGTCATTTTAAATACCTGGTCTGCCCCGCGCCACCAAGGCATTCGCTCAGCCGCTCTGGCATCGAAATCGCTAGTCGTCGAGAAACTTGATACGGATGGCGTAAAATCGCCGAGGATTTATCCATTTCACAGCCTTCGCCGCTCGTGGGTAAGCTATGATCTTACATCACCTTGGCATTCAAAATTACGAGTCTGGGGCGAAGCCACTGCACGATTCCTGGTTACATACCTGTTCCCGGCAGCATTGGATCGCAGGATGGTTCGCGGAATGCAACACGTGCCCATATATGTTGCCGAGACCCCTGTCGCTTCAGCAAGGGTGCGTCGGTTCCTGCGAATGTATCAGGCTAATCCCATGCCGAAAGTCGTCACAATTCCACATCCTGTCCAGACCGACGTCATGAACCTGCCTGAAGGCATTATAAAAGAGAATGTGATCATTTCGGTTGGGCGGTGGAACGATGCAGTGAAGGGGTGGCCACTATTGCGCGACACTGCACGCGTTTTCCTTCACAATAGGTCGAACTGGACTATAAAAGCTATCGGTAAAGGCGCTGAGGTTGAGGGAAATGCGCTCGCGCAAGAATACCCGGGGCGGTTCTTAATGATGGGTCGCTTGGAACATGCGGAACTGCAGCATCATCTACAGACTGCGAAAATCTATTTCCTTCCATCTCATTCGGAGACTTTCAATATCGCCGGAGCCGAAGCACTTTGCTGCGGTTGTTCTGTGGTCGGTCCAGCGCAGATTCCAAGCTCGGCGTTTTTTGCCAGCCATGCCTCTGGAACTGTAAGTCATATCAGGAGCCCCGCCCATTTGGCTGATGCGCTGGAGGCTGAAGCATACGAGTGGAATGTTAATGCCCGATGTGGGAAACATATATCGTACACATGGACTGAGATCGTCGGGAAAAGTGCTGTCGCATTAAAATATATGAAATTAATTGATGAACGTTTGGCTATTGCGAACCACTAAACGCACAAAGTTATGATTTCAACCGCCAACGTTTTTGTTACTTTTTACTGCTGGTGGCACGGCAGGCTTCACTTGAGAGGGGCGGGCATTTTACTGGAGCGCGCCTCCAGATATATTTCAGAATTGCGAGACTATCCGCTATTTGTTGAAGGTATCGGTTTTGTCCATGTCGATTTCTCTGATGTGTCAGGCATGGCCTGGATAAATTATTCACTCGGCGAAAGCGGACACGAAGACGGTTTGTTGATATGCTTGAAAAAGCTAATATCATCGCCAAAGTGCATTTGGGAAGTAGGTGCAAATGGCGGTTATTTTGCAGCTCAGATTCTAAAAGCCTTCCCTGATTTTGAACATCTCTATTTATTTGAGCCCAACCCTTCAATGCATCGTATGCTGGAATGTGTCACTAAGGCGCGTTCCGGCATTTTCTTATGCCCATTCGCGTTGGGAGATTTCAACGGTAAATCCATGATATCATTTGAACCCGGAAACAGCTCGCTGGCATCATTTCGTGGTGCTGCGAGTGGTCTGCATGTCGAAGTTGAAGTGAGAACTGGCGATGCTTTTCTTTCAAAAAGTCCCGATGCAATCTCTGAAGTTATTATTATTGATGTTGAGGGTGCTGAAAATAGCGTACTAATTGGAATGCACGACCTACTCAAAACACGAAGGCCAATTGTTGTCTTTGAACAGATCTTTTTTGATCCATCAACTCTTGATGCTCTTATGCCGGAAGGATACACGAGATTTACGATTGATGATAAAAGCGGAGAGTTGATAGCCGGATTCCACCTAAATCTGGGTCATAATGGCATTTTTATACCAAATTAGCAACGAAAAGCACTCTTAATGAGTTATATGGTCTAGTGTGCCACCGATTCACGTATCATTTCCGCCCATACTATATACCCCTGCCCATTGAGGTGGAGGCCATCATTTGTGACGCTTCCAAGCAGCTGATTATTCTGGGACAATCTCGAGTTAAGGTCAATGAAAATAACAGCGTGCTTTTTGCACCAATCCGCCAGCATTTCGTTTGTTGTTTGAACCTTTTTGTTGAGACCCATTTTGAAGGAGTCTCTGACAAAAAATATGCTTTGAACAACCGGTCTGATTTTGTGGGATTGGAGTATCCCGACGATTTTGGCGATGTTGCCGCAAACCTCACGAGGAGAGACCTCGGATGCAAGATCGTTGATTCCGCACAAGATCAAAACCTTTTTCGGTTTTCTAGAAATAATCTCATCAAGTCTGCCAAGCATGTCTGAGGTCGTTTGCCCAGAAATCCCGCGGTTGAGAATTCGCGCATTTGGAAACAGTTCGGCCCACTCGCCATTGTCGGTAATCGAGTCGCCGAGCATGATCACATCCGCACTGGCGGTTGATGCCTCGTAAATCGATTTTTTGCAGGCTCCATAGCTTTCCATGGCTGCCTTCGCATTGCCGGAAGGGTAAATAACCGACTTGAGAAAGTTGTATGGCGGAAGGTGGAGCACTCCAGCCGAGAATCCAACTGCCCCACCAAACACCAACGAAATAGCCACGAGCAGCAAACGCCTCATGATTCTTGAATCATTTACACCATGGCGGTTATTGTCCATGCTACAGTGAAAGAACCTTGCTCATTTTCTCGCACCACGATACACACTTCGAAAGAGTTGTAAATGCCAGATGTATAACTTTTTACCAGCACCAGATGCAAAATACTCCGAAGAACATACCACAGCTTACCGGACTTCGGACTATCGCTGCAGGCGGGGTTGCCGTTTATCACGCATCAGGCCTCTTGCCTCTGAGCGAAAGCGTCTTGGCGATATGCCATCTCGGAGTTCCATTCTTTTTCGTGCTGTCGGGATTTATTCTTTCGCACGCGCATGCGCAGGTCAAAGCCACATCTTCAAGGAGATCGTTTTGGTTCGCGAGATTTGCAAGAATCTGGCCGCTGACGATGGCGTGTCTCGTTCTGACATTTTTGCTTATCCCATTCTCAACCATGACCGGTCACACGGTATGGCCCGTGACCATTCCCCTGAATATTCTGTTGCTCCAAGCATGTTTCCCTATGGCAAAAAGCGCATTGTCTTTCAATGGGGTTGCATGGACGCTTTCTGTTGAGGCATTTTTTTATCTGCTTTTCCCATTTCTCAGAAACATCTGTCTCAAATCCTCCAACATCCTATTTCTGATTATTGTTTCCGTCAGCCTGGCTCCCATTTGCGCAGCAACGCTCGCTCACCTGCCATTGAACAGTCCAGAAGGGTTTCTGAGCGTGGGTTCCATATTGACTTTTTTTCCACCTTGCCGCCTGTTCGAATTCGGCATCGGGTTGATTTCCTATAAACTCTGGTCAGATCATAGGCACAGCATTCAATTTGCGCACAATTCAATACTGGAACTCTTGTCAGTTGTGCTGGTTGGAGTGATTGCAATTGTCATGGCTCCCGCATTTCCCAAGAATGCCATCGGCATGTGGCTGTCGGCTATGACACCCGCTCTCGGATTTGGGGTTCTTTTGCCTGTCTTTGCTAATGGAGGCGGCATGTTGAGCCAGGCATTTGCTTCCCGTCCAGTTGTTTTTCTTGGTGAAACTAGCTTCGCACTTTATCTGTCGCATCAATTGGTTCTCCGGGCGTTATCCAACTGGGGGTTAGTCACGCCTCAATCAATGATTTCCTCCGTATTTGTCTATTTCGCAGCAGCCTACTTGGTATCTTGGCTCTTGTGGAAGCATGTGGAAGTTCCCTCGCGGCGAGGGCTTCTTGAGCTTTGGAAAAAGCGTTTTTCCTAAGGATGAGTTTTCCTGAAACAATGCAACTTGAGCATCATGATTGAGCTACTCCGAACTTGATTTTACTACGAATCCCCGATTCAACAGTTTGGATTAGCCACACAAGAGCTCTGAGTAGCTGCCCGCCGAGGTTTCTGCACTTCGTATCACCGAATTTATATCTTGAAACTAGCGACGGGGCACCAGAATCGAAAGGCGGTGCTGAATCAATAAAGCGCAATCCCCGAAGTCCATCTTTTACACAACACAGCGTCAGGAGGGATTGATCATGTCGATTTTCTCGGAAACCGGGTAGTTCCCCTAATCCGCACACACTCGCATCATCGCTTATCAAGCGTCGCTGAGAGCACAAATTCATCCATTTTTCTACAAACTCTCGGCTTTTTTTCCCGGAACGCCAAAAGGAGAATCCAGCCTGGATAATCGTAGCGCTATGAACCTCTGCTCTATCCATTTGCGTATAGAACAAGGCGTCCCGTTTCGTCCACATAAACACTGGACCATCCCAAGCATTTTCAACACCCGGCATGATTTCCTGTCCCTGTGAGTCCATCCAGTTTAGAAATGGATCAATCGGCTGATCGAGCAACTTGAAAGGATATTTTCTTCCCACATCGCAATAAAATACAATGTCTCCATCCGGGACTTCGGCGAGGCGCCTCTGGATGATAAATGGTTTCCATGACCAAAATCCGGATCCGCGCTCATCTAGGTGGATATCCTTCACCCTCTGCTCGAATCCCGTAGTATTTAATTTCTGTGGCGACCAAGTGGTGACAGAATCCACCACCTTATTCAGTTTGGCAGATGCGCCAAGAATGATTTGACGATGTCGAAACCGAGGTGTCGCATATGTAACCAAATGGATTTTCATGGGAAGAGAAAACTGAAAGAAAAAGGCGGAAAACCAGCGCGGAATGGCTTTTTGGATTTGTCAATAGGCAAAGACTGCCCCCTCATTGACCTCTACATCATAACTTATTTATCAATCTGTTTTTGATTGCCTTGAGTAAAGTATCTCCTTTTACGGGATGAACAAGTGTGCATTTAGTCTCCTGTAATGCTATAATATCGTCAATCGAGTAAAATGGCCTGTATCGCACCGTCTCGAGAATATCAGAGTTGGTATCAATGCTCAAAAGTTGACCGCCAGCGGCATAGGCGGCTGTCGGAAACATGACCTCAAAATACAAGCCTTTTGTTTTTTCACACTGCTTGATCATTGCATCGATTATCTTTTTACTAACAGCAAAGAAACACCCAATGCAGTGAAAATATTTCGTCTGGCCGAGTTCTGGATTGTTCGCCGTGGGGCCAACGAGATCCGCTCCAACTGCTGTCGAATAAAAAAGGCAGTTTCCTCCTGTAATATCACGGATACACTTTCCTCCAAAGTCGGCTTGGAAAACATTCATTTGTTGGACAATTTCGTCCAAATAATCAGCTTTGACAGGAAGTAAATCACTTTCGGAGAATACATAGTAATCCGGTTCATCAAATGTCCTGCGGAAAAAATCCCGGGCTGCGGTTAGAATTTCATAATGGCTCATCAAATGGGAAGGGCCTCTGAGGCTCTGGCATTTTATAAAAACCTTGTCTTCAAAAGATATTTTCTGATACTGTTCGCAAGATCCGCCATAGGCGAGAAGATGCTTGTAACTGGGCCCAAGCGTTTTGGCATGGTCATTGATTATTTTTATCTCTTCGGCATTTTGGTGACCCAAAATAATATGCGCAATGCTTGCCTGACGTTGTCTGTTACCCGTCAAAAAACTTTTTCTTTCCGGAGAGGATACCACAGGGGAAGACCGCAGCCTCAACGTGTACTGATTGGTAAAATCCGCTTGAAGGAACTCATGCTCGGCACCCATCAGCAAAATCTTACCGCACCAAACCCATGGGAATATTTTCAGCGGATCATTTCTGCCTGTAACATAAATGCGTGATCCGAACAATCGAGTTAGTCCGATTCTCAACCACCAGCCAAGCCTGTGCTTTGTAATGGGCCGCCCCCTAAATGTGAGATTCATATAGTATAACACCTTGAAGTTGAATGGGTCAGTTCTTGCTCTGTGACATTTGAGAAGTTTTCAGTGTTCGGTGATTCAGTGCTCAGGAAAGATTGAAAGCTGAAACGCAGGCGAGTGGCGAGGGGCGGAAGAGAAACTTGAAAGGTGAAAGCTGAGACCTGAAAAAAGAAAGCGGAAACTGGAATAAATTACTTCTTGCGCTTGACGGTGTGCTTGAACTTCAGGACAGCAAAGTTGAGTTCGATTGAGGTTTGCCTCGTTCGCTTCCCGCTCATCTCGCCTTTCAGGCTGCCATAGGCAGGCTCCCCCACGCAAGCCCGCTGCGTCGGTGGTCGGAGTCGCTGGTTTGCAGGCTCTCATCAAAAATCTCCGAAACAATCTCGCCGCTTCGCTGCATGAGCGTTTTCTGCACAGCGTCATCTTTGGCTGTGGAGAGCGCCTTGATTGTGGATGAAAGTTCGCGGATTTTTGCGAACGTGTCGATGATGGCAAATGTGGCCTGTGTGGCTTTCGCGCTTTTTAGAATTGTTGCCAGCATGTAGAGACCTCGTTCGGGGAACCCCACCGGGAGTTTCACCTTGCCGCCTCGGTTTGAAGTCGAAAATTTCGACTTCAAAGCATCCCACTCATTTTTGGTGAGTTGCAGGAGGTATCTCGCTGGAAATTTTTCCGGGTTGTTCTTTACAGCCTCATTGATCCGCTTGGTATCCACGCCGTAAATGCGCGCTACATCGCTGTCGAGCAGGACTCGTTCGCCTCGGATTTCGATGAGCAGCGACTGGATTATTTCTGTTGAGATGGGGTTCATTGAAAGGGGCTTGCTCTGTGACATTTTGGGAAGTTTTCAGTGTTCGGTGATTCAGTGCTCAGGAAAGAAGCTTGAAACCCGATGCGTGGAAGATGAACACCCGCAGGTTGAAAGCTGTATTGAAAGTGGAAAGCGTGAAAGCGGAGGCGGGCGAGAAGGCGAGAGTCGAGTGGCGGAAGAGAAACTTGAAAGGTGAAAGCTGAGTCCTGAAAGGTAAAAACCAGCGCTGGAGACTAGAGGCGAAGGAAAGATAGCTGATGGCGGAAACCTTACGGCTTGGCTCGCTTGGTCTGCCCTTCGATCATGTCATCCTGCGGATTTTTCTCGTCGGTTTTCATGCCAATTGCAAGCCGTCCTTCGTGATTGAGGCATAAAAACCTCCTCCTTCGGCCAGACGCTTTTTATGTTCTGCAGGTGAAATCAACAACAGTTCGAAGGGAAGTCGAAGGGGTCAGTTCTTGCTCTTTGGCATTTTGGGAAGTTTTCAGTGTTTCAGGGACGGAAAAGCAGTTCTGCGTTCTTGGTTCTTCGTTCGGGCGGAAGAAAAAGCGGATGACGGAAAAGTGAACGGAAGAAATCAGGCGGCTTGCTGATTCCAATCCTGAGCGGCTTTTATGAAGTTTGATCGGTGCAGTTCCCAGTCATGAAGAATAGACGGGTCGAAGTCTGCCCCGTTCGGCCAGACAGGAACACCTGTTTCGGGATCAATAATTACCTGTGAAAAAAGAGTTTCATCACGAAGAGGACCGTAGAGAGCGCCCGCAAGAACTGGTCCGAGATCAACGATCCGCGATTCGCCATCATTAAATTGCAGTTCGAGATTGTAGGCAGGCAATGGCCGACAGGAAACGGCACGGTAAATTGGATGAATCATAAAATTACTCCAGTGGCTTGATGGGTTTGACGGTATGGCCAGCCAGAAGGCTGTTCCAGTCATTTTTCAGCTCCTCCAGGTGGATTTCTCAGGCTGCCAGAAGGCATTTATCCTTGAGCAACTTGTTCATTGCTCGTTCGAGCGCTTTTTTCTGAACCGCAATGGGTTCGGTGGGTTGGAGCAATTTTTCCAAGCTCAACCCTGCTTTAGGATCGCTGATTCGGAGAACCCGGCGGTTTCCAACCAATCGCACCAACTCGATGATATATGGAGTGCTATTCATAAAATCCGTATGCCTTGAGGAAGGATACCACAGTAGTCGGTGAAGCAAGACCGAATTTCCGATGCGCATCCCGCCCGGCCTGTTCAAAATCTGCTTCGTTCATCAGCATGACTGGTTCAGGCGGTGTATCAAAGGCCACAGTAAGAGCCTCAAGCATCTCGTGATAAATTGAAATCGATTGTTCTTCCTCTGACTGGGATGTCAGGAAGATGGCGATACTTTTTCCTTGGATGACCGATTTCGCCAACGCTGGTCGCCCAAGGGGATCAATCAATTCGGCGGGAGAAAAATGAATCCCCTGCACGAGAAAGTTTCCCGGAAGCTCAAAGCCATCAAATGCGCGGAGGTTCATTACTTCGGTGGAATCAAGGTTTAACAAACTCTCGGATCGTCCGGATCTCGGCGTAGGTTTTCAGCGGCGGGCGGCGGATGATGTTCACCGCCCCCCCCTCGCCCATGGTCAGGTGGTGCGGGGGATAAAAGGATTGGGTCGAAAGGTCGCCTGTGGGGGCGACCAAATGCGCAATGGGTAATGTGGAATGATCCGGATGATCGGGTGAGTGCCTGCCTCGGCAATTTTCAAGAGGTGGTCGAGCCCGAGTTCTTTTGCCATCTCGACCGGCATGGAAGCCGCTCGGGAGACTGCCGGAACGGCAGCCCGCAGGGTGGAGCACAGCGGAATCAACCAGGAGCGAGCGAGTCAACACCAGTAGAGCGTGCAGCCGGGGAGGCAAACTTGTCGGCGAAGGAAAAGTTTTCATTCAAGGGTCTGCAATGGAAGTCGCACGCGGATATCCCAACCGCAGCAGTTCGGATTTCACTCCGCCCCAAACGCAGGTATCCAGAAGAATCTTCACGCCGCAGCGGGCACCGGAAAGGGAGCAACCGTTTCGGCAGAAACCGCAGCTCGGGCATATTCTAGGCAAGCGAGCACATCTTCACGCTCCAGCCAGTGATATCCTTCAAGAAGCGTCTCAATCGTGTCGCCGGCAGCGAGTTGCCCGAGAATGTGCTCTACCGCAAGCCGCCGACCGCGAATGATTGGCTTGCCGCCAAATAGATGCGGGTTAAACGTGATACGGTCGAGCAACTTAGCTTTCATGTTGGAAATTTAACTCTCAAGGGCCGGGCAATCAACACCAAAGTCAAATCGCGATCAACTTGAAGGGGGCAGTTCGGGGCGGCAAAGGAATACGGGCTCTTCCGCAAATTCTGTGCATAGAAGAAGGGCAGGCAGCCAGGCGGCGAGGGGCAGCCGCTCGGCAGACTGCCGGAGGCAGCCCGCACGGGGAGACGCCGGGAATGGCGCGCCTCAACCGATATGGATTGAGCCGCCTGCGGCGGGGTATTTCAACGAGAAAGTTAACCACTTATAGACACTGATCTGGCCGGGGCAATAGCCCCGTCCGCCGGTATTGCCAGAATAGGAGAAGAGGCGCGGATCGCGAAGCGACTCCGGGTCTGTGTGGTCGGGCGATCTCGCAAGCGAGTTTGCAGAGTCGCACGACAACACAGACTGCGAAACCGGCCAGCCGGTTCCCGCCTCTTGTCCTCAATATTTCCGCCCGCGTGAGCGGGCATCTGCCGGAGCCATTGCGCCCGGCACCCATTGCATTCATGAGTGGTTCAAAGAATCCGACCACGTACCAGCCGCAGGCGGCTTGACCATTTTTGGCATGCACGGATTCTCATGTGCTGAAAATCGTGCAAGGGGCTTCTGATGTCAATTTGTTCGAGGGCGGATCCGGTGGACCGGTATCGGGCATGAGGGCTATTCTCTCGGATGTTTTTGGAGTGCGAGGGCGGCTGTGAATATCTCGTAAACCAGAGAGCGATGTTCGGCAAAGATACAATCGATTTCCGGTCTTCCGTTGCGGACCTTGCGGGCAAAAATCACACGATGGGAGCCGGACCTCAGACGCTGAAACCCAGCCAGCTTCCCTTCGAGCGATTTGATGTCGCCCCTTTCCTGTTCGAGCCGGCGCAACGCGAGGCGGAGCGATTTTCTGGGTTCCGGGGCCAGTTGCCCGAAAAACTCAACAACCTGCGAGGAAAGGTTTACCTCTGTCACGCGTCGAGATCGGCGAGAGGGTGAAATTTTGTGAGGCCCTTCTCGTAGTCCCGGATCGCGCGCATCGCTTTGGGGTTCGCGAGGATTTCCATCGTTTCGATGATTGCCTCCATGCGCCCGGGGGAGAGCAGGTAACCCACGACCTCATCCCTTCGCGTGATGGTGATCGGCCTGTCCTGGGAGGCCCGGACCAGGGCGGGAAACTTCGCCTGCGCCTCGGTGATGGAATATGTAGATGTCATGCCTGATATATGTAGCACCGCATTTCTGCGCCGTCAATTGTTCAAGGGGCGACACAGCTGTTCCGAAAGATAGGACATTGGAGTTGTTTTTTCCGCTTGTTGACAGTGATTTGAGAGGGAGGCGGTGCTGCCGGAAGGAGCCAGCAGATTCGCGGAGGGGGTGGGAGCGGGATTTTT
>Ga0073936_10003348_pt1 | contig 23018 bp, 10 predicted proteins | sample AliMusrvi5mmetaG_FD_87041 | JGI IMG/M metagenome (GOLD analysis project Ga0073936, IMG submission 87041) | Freshwater lake bacterial and archeal communities from Alinen Mustajarvi, Finland, to study Microbial Dark Matter (Phase II) - Alinen... | ecosystem: Environmental > Aquatic > Freshwater >... | reverse complement strand
TTTTAAAGAAGGACAAAGTATAACACGAATTAGCGTGCAAAATTAGTTTAAAACTAAGGATTTCCAAGTCAAAAGTAAACTTCTGTGCCAAAGCTAATTCCTATTGGTTATTCGGGATTCCTGAAAGCGGACAGGGGTTATTGTTGGCCCATACTTAATGTTTACTTAATGCTAATTAGTTGCATTTATCAACTAATTAGCATTCTTTTGTGCAAAATTTAATTGAATAAATGGGATCAGGGATACCATTGGGATATATGTTAAGCCGAAGCCGACGGGTATTCAAACACCAAATGGCTGCGGAATTCAGGAATAAGGAAATTGGCCTGTCGTTTGAACAATTCGTAATCCTGAAACTTTTAAATTCCAATGCTGAATTCATTCAACAAGATCTGGCTGACCTCTTACAAAAGGACAAATCAATCATTGTTCGACATATCAATTGCCTGTTAGATCATCAATTTGTTGCCAGGCTTACCAATAAAGAGGACAAACGAAAAAAAAATCTTACACTGACAAACAATGGGATCGAAATCCTGAACCGAATGAATGAATTAGCTGTTGATGTATCAAATAAATTACTTTCAGGTGTAACAGAGAATGAACTTGAAATATTTAAGTATGTATTGACAAAGATTCAGGAAAATGGCGAATTCGGCGAAGAGATTTACAATTGCGGGAATAAATAGAAATAAACGGGAATAAGAGAAATATATAGAAATAAATAGGAACTAAAGAAATATTTAGAATCATATAGAAACGACAGAAACAAAAAAACAATTGAAACAAATAATACACACAATGGTAATGAAGAATCAAATCAGGAGTTTTATAATCATATTGGCATCTCTGATCGCGGTTTCGTGTGCCGATCAGCCCAAAGGGGGGCAACCCGGAAGTGCAGGAAAAGTAAAAGAATATCCGGTTATCGCTGTAAAAGCTCAATCAACCCGTTTATTTAAAGATTACCCTACTAAACTTCAGGGTCAGCAGACCGTTGAAATCAGACCAAAGATTACTGGATATATCGAGAAGATACTGGTTGATGAAGGTGCCTTTGTAAAAAGAGGACAGATTTTATTTCGTCTGAATGCAGATGATATTCAGGCTACAGTACGATCAGCCGAAGCGATGGTGAAAGTTGCAGAGGCAGATGTCAAGATTGCTCAGGTCAACGTCGAAAAGACCCGTCCACTGGTTGAAAAGAATATTATCAGTAAATTTGATCTGGAGTCCTTTGAATCGACTCAAAAATCAAAGGAAGCTCAGTTGGCCCAGGCCACTGCGAATCTGGAAAACGCCAGGGCAAATCTGCAGTATACTATAATAACCAGTCCTGCAGAAGGAACTATCGGGAATTTTCCATTCAGGGTGGGTAGTCTGGTAAGCAGTACAACCTCAGAACCACTGACAACAGTCTCAAATACCATAAATATGTATGCCTATTTTTCGTTTAACGAGAAAGAATTTCTAACTCTTACCAAAGGGTTGGAAGGGAAAAATCAGCAGGAGAAATTCAGCAAGTTACCCCCTGTCGCCCTGGTTCTTGCAGATAATTCGGTATACTCTGAAGCCGGTCGCATTGAGACTGCCAGCGGGTTAATCAATTCACAAACCGGAGCAGTAAATGTCCGGGCAAGTTTTCCCAATGGTGAAGGTATTTTGAGAAGCGGAGGAAGTGGAACCGTACGTATCCCTCAACTGATTGATTCAGTTATTATTATTCCTCAGAAAACCTCTTATGAACTACAGGGAAAATACTTTGTATTTGTGGTTGGTGCTGGAAATAAGGTCAGGAATACCGAAATCGAAGTATTGGAGGGGAATCTGAAAGACTCATACGTTGTAACAGGCGGACTTAAGGTTGGTGACCAGATTGTCTTTGAAGGAATCGCGACTTTACGTAACGATACTGAAATCAAACCGAAACTTTCGGAAATTGGTAATCTCTCCGAAAACATGACTCCAGTAAAACCGGTTAAAAATTTAAATTAGGAAACATGTTCAGAAGATTTATAGAACGACCGATTCTTTCTGCTGTAATATCCATTATTATTGTAATTCTGGGGGTTCTCGGGTTAGTTACCCTGCCGATCGAGCAATACCCTGACATAGCTCCTCCAACAATCCGGGTAACGGCATCCTACACCGGGGCCAATGCTGAAACTGTTTTAAAAAGTGTAGTTATTCCGCTTGAAGAACAAATTAACGGGGTCGAAAACATGACCTACATGACCTCCACGGCGAGCAATGACGGTTCAGCGACGATTGAAGTCTTCTTTAAACAGGGGATTAACGCAGACATGGCTGCGGTAAACGTACAAAACCGGGTGGCACGTGCCACCAGTTTACTTCCGGCTGAAGTGACCCGGGCAGGGGTAATCACTGCTAAGCGCCAAAACAGTATGTTACTCGTTTTTTCACTCCGAAGTGAAAATGGGGAATTCGATGAGACCTTCCTCCAAAACTACAGTAAAATCAACCTTCTTCCGCAAATACAACGGGTAAACGGTGTTGGGGAGGCGATGGTTTTTGGGATGAAAGATTACTCGATGCGTGTCTGGCTAAAACCCGATGTGATGACCTCGTTTGGATTGATGCCATCGGATGTTATTGCAGCACTGAATGAACAAAGTCTGGAAGCAGCTCCCGGCCGTCTTGGGGCATTAAATGAACAATCTTTTGAATACGTCCTAAAATACAAAGGGAGGCTCACCCAACCTGCAGAATTCGAAAATATCGTCATAAAAGCTGATAAAAACGGCAATATACTGCGGCTAAAAGATGTTGCACGCATTGAACTGGGAGCAATGGACTACTCGATTGCAACCACCGCAATGGGTAAACCCGGTATTGCGATGGCTGTCTTCCAGGCCGCAGGGTCAAATGCACGGGATGTAATCATCAATGCTAAAAAAGTCCTTGAAGAATCTTCAAAGACTTTCCCTCCGGGTATTAAATACCAGATTCTGGTCGATGCGAATGACTTCCTCGACAGCTCAATAGAAAAGGTGCTTCATACCTTGCTTGAAGCATTTGTCCTTGTATTTATTGTCGTTTTTGTATTTCTTCAAAATTTCAGGGCAACCCTGATTCCGGCTATTTCAGTACCGGTTTCGATTATCGGAACTTTCTTCTTCCTGAATCTGTTTGGTTTTACCATCAACTTACTGACCCTTTTTGCGCTGGTTCTTGCCATTGGGATTGTGGTGGATGATGCCATTGTGGTTGTGGAGGCCGTCCACGCCAAACTCGATCAGGGGGCAAAGAATGCCCGTGAAGCGGCCGTGTCGGCGATGAGCGAGATCTCGTCTGCGATTGTTGCGATCACACTGGTCATGGCAGCGGTATTTGTACCGGTAACCTTTATGAAAGGAACCACCGGCGTGTTTTACCGGCAGTTTGGGATAACCCTGGCAGTTGCGATCGTCATATCTGCCATTAATGCATTAACGCTGAGTCCTGCACTTTGTGCCATCTTCCTGAAACCACACTCCCAAAGTTCACTCCATAAAAAAGGGGTCATGCAGCGGTTCTATACTATTTTCAACAGTGTTTTCAGCACGATGACAATCCGTTATAAAAAGACAACCAACCTTTTAATCTCACATAGGTGGGCAGCAGGAGTGATTATTCTCCTTTTCTCGGGTGGATTATGGTACCTGATGGAAACCACCCCGACCGGATTTGTGCCCACCGAAGATACCGGTCGTATGTTTATTGATATCAGTCTTCCTCCGGCTACTGCCATGGAACGCACCAAAAAAGTGGTTGAGTTAGTAGAAGGAATTGTGAAAAATATTCCAGAGGTTGAAGCCAGAACAGCAATTGTTGGTAACTCATTGATCAGCGGCAGAGGAAGTTCCTACGGGATGTTGATCTGTAGTCTTATACCTTTTGATCAGCGAAAGGAGAAAGGACAGGATATCAATACCATAATCGGAAAGCTTTATATGCTAACCTCAAAGGTAAAAGATGCCAAAATCATCATTTTCACCCCCCCGATGGTCCCGGGATTCAGTATTTCAGGCGGATTTGAGTTGAAACTTGAAGATAAAACCGGGGGAGACATTAAACAGTTTGAACAAAATTCCCGGCAGTTTCTCGGTGCACTGAATCAGCGCCCGGAAATTCAATATGCCATGACCTCTTTCAATTCGAATTTTCCACAATACCAGGTAGACGTCAATCCGGCAAGATGCAAACAATCAGGCATTACGGTAAGTTCGGTTTTATCAGCTTTGCAGGGTTACGTCGGCGGATTTTATGCCTCCGATTTTAACCGGTTTGGAAAACAGTATCGTGTTATGGTTCAGGCAGAACCAAATTTCCGGGGAAATCCCCAGGATATGGACAATATTTTTGTCATGACCTCAAACGGAGAGATGGCTCCCATTACTGAATTCATCACGCTCAAAAGGGTTTTCGGTCCGGAAAACATTACCCGTTTTAACCTTTACACTTCGATAGCGGTTAACGGTGCACCAAATTTCGGGTATAGCAGCGGGGATGCTATTAAAGCCGTTAAAGAGGTAGCCGCTCAGACTTTGCCTATCGGTTATGGATATGAGTTTTCAGGATTAACGCGTGAAGAGACCTATTCAGGTGCCCAATCAATCATGATCTTTATTTTAAGTGTTATCTTTGTCTTCTTCCTCCTGGCTGCCCAATATGAAAGTTTTGTCTTGCCATTTTCAATCATCTTCTCACTTCCGATCGGAATTTCAGGGGCCTATATCTTCGCTAAAATAATGGGGGTTGAAAACAATATCTATCTCCAGATTTCGCTGATTATGCTGATCGGATTGCTCGCCAAGAATGCGATCCTGATTGTTGAATTTGCACTGCAGCGACGTCACCGCGGGATGTCGATTGTACAGGCTGCCATTGAAGGGGCAACTGCCCGTTTGAGACCTATTCTGATGACTTCATTTGCTTTTATTTTCGGACTGATTCCGCTTGTTATTGGAGGAGGTGTGGGAGCAAAGGGAAATCGTTCAATCGGAGTCGGCTCCGTTGGTGGGATGTTTATCGGAACCATGATTGGGATCCTGGTTATTCCAACCATGTTCGTGATTTTCCAGACCATTCAGGAAAAAATAAAGAAACCGGAAAGTCCCGAAGTTTCAGGGTTAGATGATATGGAAGAATAATTTACCCGATTTATCAGAAAAGTTTAAAATGAAAAAAACAATAAAAAATACTATCCTGCTTTCCGGATTCTTCGTAGTGTTCTGGTCATGCACCACTCCCCAACATTTTCATCGTGAAAATGTGGATACTTCAGGACTTTACGGAAGCTATGCGACAGCTGATTCCGCTGCCTTAGCAGACAAACCCTGGCATGAGATTTTTGCAGACTCTCACCTTCAGCAACTTATTCAGGAAGGATTGAAAAATAATCCTGATCTTCAACTAGCAATCCAAAAAGTTTCAGAGACTGAGGCCTATTTTAAGCAGAGTAGGGCATCGCTGTTACCCGATTTGTCATTATTGGCAAATGGTTCCTACACCCGAAATCCGGCAACGCTTTATCCTGTTGGTCCGTTTAATGTGGGCACCTATGAGCTTGGAGCACAGGCAAGCTGGGAAATTGATATCTGGGGAAAGCTGCGCAGTTCAAAAAGGGCGGCTTATGCGAACCTGCTTGCCAGCGATGCAGGTAAAAAAGCAATACAAATACGATTAATTTCTGACATTTCAACAGCCTATTACGCCCTGATCGGATTAGATGCAAAATTAGGAATTACCCGTGAGACCGTTAAAGACGATGTTGAACAGGTTGAAACCATGAAAATACTCAAGGAAAGCGGCAAAGTAACCGGTGCTGCAATTGTACAAACTGAAGCTAATCGGTACGCGGCACAGGTAACCATCCCGGATCTGGAACAGCAAATCCGCGAAACGGAAGCCGTTATCTGTCTGTTAATTGGACGTGTTCCCGGAACCATCAATCGTGGCAAAATTGAAGAACAGATACTGCCAACTGTTTTAAAAACAGGAGTTCCCGCCCGTCTTCTGGATAATCGCCCTGACGTTTTGCAGGCCGAATACGGACTAATGGCAGCCTATGAAACAACCAACAGTGCCCGTGCCAGCTTTTATCCGTCACTTACATTGACAGGTTCAATAGGATTTGTAGCTGCAGATTTAAACCACTTTTTTGATCCTACAACTTTTGCAGCGAATATTGTTGGTGGACTTGTGCAGCCTCTTTTTAACAAGAGAATCAATACAACACGCCTTAAAGTGGCAAAGGCACAGCAGGAGGAAGCATTGATCAGTTTCAGAAACACTTTATTAAAAGCAGGCCAGGAGGTTTATAATGCATTAGGCTCCTATGAATGGTCAGTTCAAAAAATTGCGCTGCGTAAGCTACAGATCGAATCGCTGGTCAAATCAGTTGATTACACTAAACAATTATTAACTTATGGTTCAGCAAATTACACTGAGGTTCTTACAGCCCAGACAAGTCTGCTTTCTGCTCAACTGAGCAGCATCAATGACCGCTTACAACAGTTAAATGCGATTGTAACCTTTTACCGGGCAGTTGGCGGCGGGTTGAAATAAATGAAGTTATGTTTATGATTAAGAGGAGATTAGCTATGCAGTTGATCTCCTCTTATTATTTAATTCTGGTGTATTACACTTAAATGATGCCCTCCTTCTCACGAAAGAATAATTGCCAAAATTTTATACCTCTTTATTTATTTTATTGATGAATTATTAATAGCTTTGATCTTATTCAATCAGTATAGAACTTATATTCCGCTTTATTTTAAATATTTCAGGAATAAACCGGACAGCTAAAACGAGCAGCCAATCGTTGATCCACCGAATTCAATTCTAAAATTTGTTTCCTTGAGTGAATCGGTTGATCCGAATTTAATCGAATGAAACCCTCATGAACTGGTAATCACAATATAGATTGTATAAAATCGATGAGGATTCATCAAGGATCAGGAATTTGATTATTAGTAAGTTAGTTTAATATTTTACATGTAAAAAACCCATTGGTTTATGGAGGATGAACATTTGAAATATGCTGCTGATATGATAACTGATGGCCTTTGGGATTGGAATTTTAACACTAATCAGGTTTTTTACTCAAAGCAGTGGAAAGAGATGCTTGGGTTTACCGATTCGGAAATCGGGGAGTCTGCTGAAGAATGGAGTAGCAGAATCCACCAGGAGGACCGGCCGGAAGTTTTAAATTTTGTGGATAACCCTTTACCTGGTGTACCGGAATTTTTCACCTCTGAATACCGCATGCTTTGTAAGGATGGGAGTTACAAATGGGTATTGTCGGAGGGGAGAATAGTATCCTACGATCCTGACGGGAATCCAATCCGGATGGCGGGAATCCAAAGAGATATAACAAAACTAAAAAATACCGAGTTTATCCTTGAGAAAAGGGTGAAAGAATTGAATTGCCACAACAGGATTTCCGAAATCCTAAGCGATGCAAATCTTAGCCTTGAAGAAGTGTTCGAAAGTGTTGTTCAGATTATTCCCGGTAGCTGGCAGTTTCCCGATATTGCCCGGGCTGCGGTTACAATCTATGACAAAATCTATAAAACGACCGATTTTCAATCAAGTCCCTTTGCATTAAGTCAAGAAATAAAAGTCAACGAAAAGTATATCGGCAAGGTTGAGGTTATTTATCCGGAAAGCAGCCATTTCCCGGCGACCCCAATTTTCCTGCCTGAAGAATCGGTATTGCTTTTTTCAATTGCTGTAAGGGTTGGTCATTTTATTGAAAAAAGCGAAAAGAATTTTGCGCTGCAGAAAAGCGAAGAGAGGTACCGAAATATCATTGAAAACATCAATGAGGTCATCTTTGAAATTGATGATCTGGGCATTATTACTTTCATAAGTTCCCCGGTTATGAAAATATTTGGTTACTCTGCAGAGGAGATCAGGGGCAGGAATTTCATCCGGTTTGTTGGCGAGAATGGGCAGCTTCTTTTGAAAAGATTAAATGAACTCTGTGAAAAGATTGAATTAAAGAATGAATATCAGATCCGGACAAAAACAGGAGAATCCCGGTGGATACAGATGTCTACCAGAGCAGTACACTCTTCGGGAAACTTTAAAGGGGGTACTGGTACGATTATCGATATCACCCAACGAAAACTGGCAGAGCTTGAGTTCCAAAAAAGTGAATCTCTGTACCGGTCCGTCCTCAATGCATCACCAGACGCAATAACCATCGCCAATCTCGATGGAATTATCCTTTATTCCTCGCCCCGGATGTTGGAAATGTTTAGGTATACCGATACAAATGAAATAATTAACAGGCCGATATTTGATTTTATAAACAAATCTGACCATGAAAAGGCAAGATCTAATATTGAAAAGCTTTTTCAAAGAACTCTTTTGAATGCGGAAGAATATATTGGGATCCGGTCGGATGGCAGCCTGTTTTATATTGAAGTAAATTCTGAGATTATCAGGGATCCGGAGGGAAACCCGACAAGCATGCTTTTTGTAACCAGGGACATTTCTGAACGGAAACGGGTAGAAATAAAACTGAAGAAAAGTGAAGAGAAATACAAATATATCTTTGATAATGCGATAGAAGGAATCTACAGGACATCAATAGAAGGAAAGGGTACATTGGCTAATCCCGCGCTGGCAAAAATGCTTGGATATGATTCGGCCGAAGAGTACCTGAGAGATATAAATGATTCTGCCCGTCAGGTTTGGTACAATGCGGAACAACGTTCAGAGTATATTGCCCTGCTTGAAAAATGCAGTATAATACAAGGATACGAATGCCAATTAAAACGGAAAGATGGGACTCCGATTTGGGTATCGCTTAATTCAAAAATTGGGCAGGATGAAAATGGCAAAAGTATTTTTTTAGAAGGATTTGTAGAGGAAATCAATGAACGAAAACTGGCGCTGGAGAAAATAGAGAAATTAAACCGGCTATATTCTCTAATCAGTCATGTAAGTCAGGCCATTGTTCATGTCCGGGATAAGTCGCAGCTCATGGATGAAGTTTGTCGCATTGCCATAGAATATGGAAATTTCAGAATGGCCTGGATCGGCTTAATTGATGAAGAGACTAAAATTGTTAGGCCAGTTGCTAAAGCTGGCTTTGAGGACGGGTATCTCTCTGTTATCAGTCAAATTTCAGTGAGCGATGATATTCCGGAAGGAAGAGGGCCAACCGGAGCAGCCATCCGGAATTGCGATCATTTTATTTGTGACAATATTGAAACAAATCCTATTGTAGCACCCTGGAGAAGCGAGGCATTAAAACGGGGTTACCGCTCTTCCATAGCACTTCCTCTTACTCAAATGGGGAAAAATTTGGGAGCCTTTACCATATATTCATCCCAACCCAATTTCTTTGATCAGGAAGAAGTCCGGTTACTCGATGAATTTGTCAATGAAATTAGCTTCGCGCTCGAAAGCATTGAGACTGAAAACGAAAGGCAGAACGCTGAAAAACAGCTAGGGAAACTTTACCGTGCGGTCGAACAAAGCCCCGTAAGTATCGTAATTGCCGATCTGGATGGTAATATTGAATATGCAAATCCAAAAGCTAATTTAACAACCGGCTATACCTTCGATGAACTGATCGGAAAAAATCTACGAGTTCTTAAATCTGGCGAAACTCCTGATATTGAATACCAAAAACTTTGGGAAGATATCACCTCCGGAAAGGAGTGGCACGGGATATTTCATAACAAGCGAAAAAACGGAGAACTGTATTGGGAGTCCTCATTAATTTCGCCAATTACGGACCATTTCGGTAAAACAACCCATTTCCTGGCGATAAAAGAGGACATTACAGAACAACAACTGGCTGAACAGGAGATTTTAAAATTCCGGACTATTGCAGATCAGGCAAATTATGGATCAGCAATTACTTCGCTGGAAGGAAATATCCTTTACGTAAATGATACATTCGCCCGGATGCACAGTTATGAGATTAACGAACTGCTGGGAAAAAACCTGTTTATCTTCCATAATAATCAACAATTACCTTTGGTCAGTGAACTTATTAATCAGCTGAAAATTAACGGAAGTTTTTCCACGCAGGAGGTTTGGCATACCCGAAAAGATGGAACGGTATTTCCTACGCTGATGAACGCTTTAATAATATGTGATGCGAAAAAAGTTCCTCAATTCTTATCAGCTACTGCCATTGATATCAGTGAACTTAAACAAAAAGAATTGGAATTGCAGCGAAGCGAGAATGAATTAAATAAAGCCCAGGAAATTGCGAGTATGGGGAGTTGGGAACACAATTTAATAACCGGTGAACTTGTGGGTTCAAAAAACTATTACCGGATGTTGGGATTGGACCGGATCAATGCCGGTATAAACCAGTATGATTATTTTCTCAGTATTGTTTATCCCGGTGATCTTCCGGTAATCAATTTTTTGCACAGTCATTCATATGCTGAAAATGAAATGCAAGTTGTTGACATTCGTATTCAGCTTCCCGGTGAGGATATAAGGTGTCTTCAAAACAATGTTTTACCAGTTTTCAAAGATGGTCATTTAGTGGCGCTCAGGGGAGTCAATGTTGATATTACTGAAAAAAAGAAAATTATAGAAGACCTGATAAAGGCTAAAATGAGTGCCGAAGAGAGTGACAAACTGAAAACCGCGTTTTTGAATAATATGTCACACGAAATACGAACTCCTTTTAACGCAATTCTTGGGTTTCTCTCCATGTTTCAATACGACGATCTCACTAAGGAAGAACAACTTGAATACATCGAAATGATCAATCAAAGCGCTGAAAGACTGATGAATACAATTAATGATATTGTCGAAATATCACAAATTCAGAGCGGACAAACAAAGATTGCCTTATGCCCGGTGGATATCAAAAGTGTTATTCAGAATCTTGAATCCCGTTTCAGAAGGGAAAGTGAATTTAAAGGCCTGGAATTCAATGTTATAATAGATGTTGACCAATCGTTAGCAATCATAAATAGTGATCTTCACAAACTGACGACCATTCTTGCCCATCTGTTGGGAAATGCTGTAAAATTCACAAAATCAGGGCAAATTGACTTTACAATACAGACAAAAGGAACTAGTATGGAGTTTTGTATAAAAGACTCCGGTATTGGTGTTGCTAAAAATAAGCAACAATTTATTTTTGACCATTTCAGGCAGGCAGACAGTTCTAACACCAGGCAATTTGAAGGCTCAGGGTTAGGTCTGGCAATCGCGAAAGCTTACACAGTAATGCTGAACGGAAAGATTTGGGTTGAAAGTCAGGAGGGTGAAGGTTCTTCATTTTATTTATTAATTCCACCCTATGAAACACCGGAAACCAATGCTCCGGTTCAAATTATTCAAACTGAAAATATACCGGAACTACAGACGAAGAAACTCAAAATATTAATCGCAGAAGACGATGAAGGTTCTGCAATTTATATTTCAATTGTGATCAAATCGTTTGGCAAAGAGATTATCATGGTTAGAACTGGAACAGAAGCAGTAGAAGCCTGTCTTAATAATCCTGACATTGATCTGATTCTTATGGATATACAAATGCCGGAAATGGACGGATATGAAGCCACACGACAAATCAGAACGTTCAATTCTGAAGTAGTAATTTTTGCTCAAACTGCTTATGCCCTTTCCGGGGATGATGAAAAGACAATCGCTGCAGGTTGCAATGATTACCTGACTAAACCCATTAGGAAAGAAGAGTTGGTAGCGCTTATTCAGAAATACTTTCAGGAAGAATAGAATAATTATTTAATAAAACTCAATTACCCAACCAAATCATTTCAACGATTTTATTCAAAGTCTTGGAGGAAATTTAATAGTGGAAAGCGAGGAAGGGAAAGGGTCTGCTTTCCGGTTTAATCTGCCATTAAAACCGAAGGATTTATCAACAGGCTAATTATCTGATACATATCCGAATTGTACTTTATGATGCATTCTTTTTTTGAAATTATTTTGGCACAGAATTTGATACAAATTCGTCATAAAATATAGCTGAGACAATTAATTCCTTAATGCAGTAGAACCATGAAAACAAAAATTATTTATTTGACCATGTTCCTGGCAGGACTTCTTTTTTGGAGCTGTAACAAATCAGCAACCAGTACATCACCATCAGTGCCGGCAGTATCGCTTAAATCAGCGCTCACACAGGGGGTACAGAATCTAACCACTGCAGTAAATTCAATTTCCACTTCAACAGGCTATCAGGTTGTGACAGGACCAGCTGATCTGGTTACCAAAAGTGTTGAATTAACTCCGCTGGATACAGTTTCTCATAGTATTTTATTGGCAAATATTGCCGGGGTTTATGATTATAAGGCGACCTTCGTTAAAATTGGAAGGTTTTCTTTTATATCCCGCTTCTTTAATAAAACTGGGGATAGTACCCTGATGGTGGTCCGTTTGCCACAATCCAAGGTGGCCAATTCCCGGACCCTCCTGAAATATTCTCCAAGTGATACATTACTGGCTAATGATTATGTCATTACACTCTCCGATTATGATTTCACCTACAGATTACGGGGTGGTTATGATTACCGGATGGCTTCATCAACTGCAATCCAGGGTGTAGCAGCAGGAACTTATAAGATCCAATCCTCACACAATCATACCACAAATTCTCACTTCTCAGCAGAATATGATTTCCCTAATGGATACATTACCAAGATCACCTATGCACCAGGCGATACGGCTGTTTCTGATTATTCAATTTCTGATGGGAAAAACGTACTTTATGAGGAAAAATATACATCGATTCGTAGTGATTCACTGCAACAAAGGAGAGAAACAAATTACTCCCTGACTATCGGGAATGTTGAGATAGTAAGACAATTGGGTCAGGGAAAGAGTAGTTTGGACAGCGCAAAGGTTTACGTGGGTGGTGTTCTTGAATCTAAGGCAAAAGTCGCTGTTGTTACTAATACCGCCGGGACAGTTGATAATACAGTTACCAGTAAGAAACGTGATTTATTAATAACTTTTGATGATGGTACCACTGCAACAATCTCCTCACTTGCGAGTGCAGCTATACCTACTATAAGTGCTATGTTTACATCCTTACATCAGGCAAATTTTGCAACTGCTATTGTAGATTGGATTGCCTGGGAGGTTTATTACACCAAGCCATAGAATACACATTATTAGGCAATCGCGCGATGTAATTGTTGATAGCCAGGATCACAAAAGAATAAATAGTATATCGCTTAAGCAAAATGAAAGAGGCTTTCTCAATAATAGGTGAAAGCCTCTTTCATTTCTGTTTTACAGTTAAGATTCTTCAATATTTAGTTTCATTTATTTAATAATCAACTGCTTAAATTTTTGAGTGCTCCATTTATCAATCAATTCCCTGAATTCAGAATAATCCTTTTTTGCTATGACCGGACTAAATATCCTAATCTTCCGGATCGCCTCAATAACGCTTCCCGATTGCTTCAGACTAATAATAACATGGCCAATTCCCGGTTTTAAAAACTCAATATTTACGGGATTAACAAGTTGCCAGTTTGCCGGTAAATTAATGGTATAATGATAAGATTCGTCAATCGGAGTGCCTAAGTAAAGTGCTGAAGTTCTTGTAAATGGCATTGAGACAAGGTGAAAAGAAGAGATCCCTGATTTACTTTCTTTCAAATCTAAAAATCTAAAATCTCCCCGGCTAAGCAGTTGATCCATTTTTTCAACCTTAAAGGAAACATTTGCCTGATCAGCTGTCAGTTTCCCAGTTGAACCTGTAAAATCAGATAATAACGGAGGACATTTCCCCTGATTCCTGATTATCTCAAAATATGGGTTGAATCTACCCGAAAATTGTCCTGTTAGTTCTCCCTGTAATTTACCATCCCTGCTAATGATAAGCTTGCCTTCGACATTGATAATGCCTGTCGGTTTGTTGACAGAAAATACCTTATGAGCCGCATTCAGCGTGAGAATTCTGAATGGGGGAATTCCCAAATCTAAATTCCCGGCATTAAGTCTGTCCGCAGTCAGTAGCATGATTTCACCGTTTACATTATCTATTTTCACAATTGGTTCTGCAGCCAGCAATAAAGGGCGCTGCTCTTCTAGCAGATCTTCCGGAATATTTAGACAGACATCAGCATTTAAACCTTCCAAACGGAGTAGATAAGATAGTAAAAACGCTTTTTCAAGAACTGTTCCGGAATTGGATTTCCAAACCTCTTCTTCAGGCCTTGCCTGAAATGCCACAAGCGAAGCAGGAATGTGAAGTGTTTTAAGCTCATTCACAACTATTTTCTGAATGGCTAAGGCTTTCTCCTGTAAACTTTTCTTGTCTTTAATAGCAGTATCGACATACTTTTTGATCTCCTTATTGATTGAATTCGGAGAAGATTTCGATTTTAGAACCCAATTTATTGCAGCAGATATATCCTTCTGAGTGGTAAAAAGCAAAGTTGGAATATCTTCACATACTGAAGCACTCCGGATCTCTTTGCGCCGTTGAGGCAGATCCTGGAAATTCCAGGTGTAGGTATCAAAATCCTTTCCTTGATCAATTATTGGTTCAGAAGTTAGGTTAAGCAGTTTGTAATGAAGCTTCATCTTTGGTGGAACTTTGACAACAATCGTCAGATTATCGATAGGGCAATCGGCCTGAAGCTCCTCCATTCCCATCAGAAACGGAGTCTTACCTGAGGCAGTAGTAATGTTGTAGGTACATTTAATAACAGCATTTCGTTCCAGCCCCGTATGAGAAACGACCATCTCCCGAAGATTGCTGTATGCTTTTGAATCCTGGCAAAAGGTCGGCAATACCTCATTGTACCCATTTTCAGGTGTATTAATAGTTTGATTCTCTGCGTTTGTAGTATATGCTTCGCTGACAACAAGTTTCTGAATTTCCGGATTGTAAGGAATTCTTGTTTCACCATATAAACTTTGAAAAGCCCTGTAAGTGAATAACTTCTGCCTTTTCTCTACTGAATTAAGAACACTTCCATCTTTATTCAGAACAAATGTTTTTGTGAGACTCAGATAAACGGCATCAGCTTCAGGATAGCTCTTTTCTTTCGGAGCTTTGCACGAAAACAACATGAAAAACGATATTCCCCAGACAATCTGTATGATTTTCATAAGTTTAAGATTAGAGAGTTAAAATAACCGGGTTTTCTGAAATTGCTTTCTGCATTTTCGCAGCATTTCTAAAAGACGGCCAATCCTCAGGAGTGTAAATTCGTTTATAGTATTCAGCCTTTTCATTAAAAAAAAGCTGAGTCCCTTCCAATGAATAGGAGGCTTCAAAGCTTGCTCCGGTCCCCGTAGATTTCTCAATTTTAGGAGTCCACGATAATTTATATCCTGAAGGGAAAGTGGTTTTGTCAGTAATCTCAATACTTCTGGAACATGCGTCATGAAAAGGGAAATGCCTGGTCTGAACCTTTAGGTCAATGGACAGGTTTCGCATTGCTCCTGAAAAAATACCGGAAGCAGCCAATGGAGTAAAGAGGATTGCACGGTCTATGACAGTAGCATAATCAGGTATCTCATAAGATATTCGCAGATCGATTGGCCCGGACATATAATTATAAGGGTCATCTCCATAGTTGATTTTAAGGATTTTAGCCTGAGGTGCGATCTTTAGCAATTCATTTTCCAGGTTCATCTTCCAGTTCGCCTTGAATGATCCGGTAAACATACGGCGGAGGCTCGCATCCGATTGCCCTTCAGCAGTTACGGAGATTTCTCCGGTCAGGGTTCCCTCCTTGCTTAGCTGTGAACTGGCATTAATTTTAACAAAGTGATTTTTTGGTAAAGAAACAGGTGTTTCCAACAGATCGGAACCTTCAGGAATTCCGGGAAGATAGTTCTGCTGCTGTTCTGCACTTGACCATAACTCGCGCACAAAAGGGACCCAGGTTGGATCGAGCAGATGAAGTTTCCCGTCTGAAAGTTTTACCACAACCACAGAATGGTTGAACTGGTCTGCCGGAATCCGGTCAATCCGTGAACCAGCCATCGTCATTGAAGGATATGCCTTAAATCCGGCTGAACGGAGCATAGTAACCAACATTCCTGCCTTGTCTTTGCAAACGCCGCAACGGTCAAGAAAATCCATACTCCCCCTATGTAAGGTAAACCCTTCACCTTTACCCATTGACAGTCCGAGATATCTTAATTCATCAGCAACCCAATGAGTAAGTCTGCCAACTGAATCCAGTTCAGAAACTGAACCCCTTAGGATCTCTTTAACTTTCTGATCGATTTTCGGTGTCGATTTGAAGCTTCCATACTCTTCATTTACATTAAAAAACCATTTCGATTTGGCCTGCCAGTTTGGTGCAGTTGAAATCAGTAGTTTTGGCGCCACATCGGATTGTGCAACCATGTTAGGTTCGGAAGCAAAAGGGTTGATATTCGAAAGAGAAAATGTAAAAAGCGAATTTTCTGAACCTTTTTCTTTTCGGATATTTAGGTTTCCATTATACACATGATAATTCACAACCTTTGAATTTGGGATTGCCAGCTGGTACACTTTTATCAATAGTGGGGCATCAGACCAAAACGGAACAATATCATAAAAATGACCTCTCATCGGAGGAATATATTTATCATCCTCACTTTGAGCGTCCAGCAATGCATAGGCAAACCCTTTTTTATCTTCAAATACTTCGAATGCATCTCCGGGTTCAAGCCTTCCAAGCTCAGTCATTTTTTGTCGCGAACCCCAAAGGATAGTTCCAGCAGGAGCCGGATAATCTATTTCATCCTTTTGATTCAATTCCTTTTTTCCCCCACTTTTATAATAAACAACAATCTTCCGGATCTCAACAGAGGCCGTCAGGGGATCATACTCCGATTTAAAAACATTAAAACTCTTTCCCCCCTCGGGAGTCAGAATTATAACCCGCTGGTGCTCCTGATAATAACTAAGTCCGCTCTCCATCATTTTCACTTTCGTACTGTCAAATAGCGTAACATACTCCGCAGTAGGAAATCTTTTAATCAACCCTTCAATTGAACTCAGATTGCGTATTGGATTGGCAAAAGTCAACGGAATAATTCCAATCCAAATCCAAAACATAAATAGGGACCTTTTCATAGCACAAAGTTTAAAAGTAAATTTTAAGCTGGTTTACTGTTCTGTATTTTTAGAGAAGATTTTATAAATTATTAATAGCTAAAAAGGTCGGTGTAAATTACGACCGACCTTTTAGTGTGATTAACGGACTACCCCGTCTGAATTTCAAAATCTACTTTCTTAATCTCTTACCTGCCAATTCAGGTTGATAAACAGAGAGTAAATTATTTAACCTTTTGGAGATATCTTCGCTCAATTCCTTCTCTCCGTAGTGTTCTGAAAGATTGCTCAACTCCTGCATAATATAGAATGAACGTTGCAGCTCTTCCTGAACGGATGCCCGGAAGCGTGGCTCAAGGGTGAAATAATATTTCAACTCCTCCTCGCAATTTCGGGCCATTACTTTCGCCACCTCATTCGCCTTCTTAGTGGCTGCAGGAAAGGTATTTACTTCGAGAGATAAACTGTCCAGGGTTGCGTTTTTTACCAGATTGTGGGCTGCCCTGTAATATGATTCAACCATCAGCAGGTTAAAGTAATTATAGGTCACCTTTGAATTTGGAACCAATTCGTTGCAACGATCGAGTACGGCAATGGCAGAATCTCGTTTCCCCTGATCGAGCAATCCATCGGCCAATCTGACAAAACTGTTCCGAACATTCATCGACATGCGAATATTGTTCTCATCCAGGTAAACCTTTGGATCGTTCATATTGCCCCATTTGAACTTATTGATGATGTTATTGTACATCACATCGGTACGGATACCTCCAATTTGGCCGCTGCCGGTGGATGGTGTTTTAATTGGAACCAGGCGGTAGGCAAATCCTTCTACCTGAAAATAATCCTGCAAATTCAGGTATTTCTCCCGTCCGACGGTTATGGCAAAGTAGATTGGTCGTTTCCAGTTGTTGTTGGCAATTATATCCAGAATCATCAACTCATCCTTGGTCACATAATTCCCGGTCAGCTTGATCTCCATCTGGGGAACAATCTTGCCGGCGTCTTTCGGGTCGATCACATTGTTGGCAAGAACAGCAGCCCTGTCAACCGGATAAAATAACTGTTTGGAGGGGATAAAAGAGGCATTTTCAGCCTGCTCCAGTTTGGTCCCCTGGTCATCGGACCGGACAAAATCCATTGCTTCCTTCAGATTCACCGGACGTTTGATCTGATCCAGTACATAAATGACATCGCGGGTTCCCTGTACATACTGGTTGTGCTCAAATTTGATGGGGAGAGGATCAGATTCAAAAGCCTTTCGCTTCATCTGATCAACATACCAGTCCGTCTGAAAGTAACTTAAATTACATACCCGCACATCCGTCCTGACCCCTTCAACCATCTGGGCATACCATAAAGGGAAGGTATCGTTGTCACCATTGGTAAAGATAATGGCATTGGGGGCACACGACTCGAGATAGTCTCGCCCGAAATCGCGAGCAGTAAAACGACCGGAACGGTCATGATCATCCCAGTTCTGATTGGCCATAAGACATGGAACAGCAATAAGTGAAAGGGCTGTGGCTACAATAGCGCTTGTTTTGGCAGGAGAGACCTTCATTAAAAGCTGGTATAACGAGAGGACTCCCAGGCCAATCCAGATGGCAAAGGCATAGAAGGACCCGACATAGGCATAATCCCGCTCACGGGGCTGAAGCGGTTCCTGATTCAGGTATATAATGATAGCCATACCTGTCATTACGAATAGGGACACCAACACCCAGAAATCCTGTTTCCCCTTAGGTCCGGAATTAAATTGAAAAAACAAACCAAGTAACCCAAGAATTAAAGGGAGCATGTAATACTTATTCTTTCCTTTATTTTCGGCCAGTGCCTTTGGAAGGTGGCTCTGATCACCCAGCCGGATAGAGTCAAGGAAATTAAATCCGGTGATCCAGTTCCCGTTTAAAATATCGCCATAACCCTGGTTATCATTCTGACGTCCGGAAAAATTCCACATAAAATATCGCCAATACATCCAGTTGATCTGGTAAGAGAAGAAAAAGCTGAGATTCTCCATGAAAGTAGGCTTCATAATCCGTTGGGGCTCCCCTTCCCTGTTGGTAACCTGAATAGGGGTCCCTTTAATATTTGCCCAGTTCTGATACTCTTTGACATGATCCGGCGTAGAACTGAACATCCGGGGGAAGAAAGTCATAAACCGGCTATCATAATTTGCGGCCTGCTTATAATCTGATATTTCGTATCTGCCATTGCGTTCTACATAGTTTGCACTTCCCTTGGAGTATGGATTCTCTGTATTTAGAGGCGCATTGTAGTATTGACCATAAACGATTGGTTTAGCACCGTATTGTTCCCGATTCAGATAGGTTAGTAAAGAGAACGGGTTGTCAGGACTATTCTGGTTCATGGGAGGGTTAGCCATTGATCGGATAACGATTACAGCATACGAGGAGTAACCGATCAGCATGACGGTAAAGCCAAGTATTATGGTATTGGCAAGTGCTTTTTTCTTTTGAATGGTATATCGCACACTCCAAACAATTAAGCCAATTAGCAGAAGAATATAGATAATTGTACCGGTATTGTAAGGGGCACCAATACCATTCACAAATAACAGTTCAAACCATTGGGCAAGGATAACCACCCCAGGAATAAATCCGAAAAACACGAATCCTACCAAAGCCATTGACAGTACTAATGCAATAACAATCCCTGCAGGAGTAGCAGGATATTTTTTAAAATAATAGACCAGTACAACTGCCGGGATAGCCAATAGGTTAAGCAGGTGAACACCTATTGATAGCCCAATCACATAGCATATTAAGATAATCCAACGATTTGCAAATTTCTCATCTGCTTCGTTTTCCCATTTCAGGATACACCAGAATACAAAGGCAGTAAATACCGATGAAGTTCCGAAAACTACACCTTCGACAGCAGAAAACCAGGCAGTATCAGAGAAAGTATAGGCCAATGCGCCAACAGCTCCCGCACCTAAAATAGCGATCATTTGTGGCAGGGAAGGATCAGAATCCCTCTCTCCCATTATTTTACGGGCCAAATGGGTAATTGTCCAAAAGAGGAACAAGACAGTAAAGGCACTTGCAAGGGCCGACATAATATTAGCCATAACTGCCACATGTAAAGTATCACTGGCAAACAAGGTAAATATATGCCCCATGAGCATGAAGAAAGGAGCGCCAGGGGGATGCCCAACCTGAAGACTAAAAGCATTTGTAATAAATTCCGGACAATCCCAAAAACTGGCAGTTGGCTCGATTGTACTCAGGTAAACGATTGCTGCGACAAGAAATATAACCCATCCCACAACGGTGTTATAAAACTTATACCCTTTTGTCTTCATATCAATTTTAGTGTATATTATATTTTATGGCACTCCATTATCTTCTGTAATGAACAGAATCACAAAATTCAAGCGAAGATATTAATAATCTTTATAACCCAACAATCAAAAGGCTTACAATGTCACAAATTAATTTCTTAGGTAATAAAACCCATGATTTAATGTAAATTATCGGTTGTGTTAAAAGAAAAAATCCCAAGGTTTATCTCAGGATTTTTTGGGTAAGTTCATTGGGTTTCCCCCGAAAACTTCTATTTCGGGCTGGGTATTTTAGGATTATCACCTACTGCATGCTTTGGACAGGTTTTCATAATACTGTCATTTTTCATGCAGTTTTCCTTTTTCTCACCGGGGCCTTTGCACATGCCGGTAGGAGGTGGACAACACATACCGTCGTGCATTCCACGACTACAACCTTTCATCATCATCTCCTGTTTACAACAAGGATGACCTGACTTATGACCATTAGTCTCGATGCAGATAACTCCAATGAAAAGGATGAAACCCACAACAATAAAGAACCAGGAAACAAAGGCAAAAATTTTGCCAAGCTCTTCTTTTCTGGTTTTTGCCAGTAACAATGTTCCGGCAAGGATTGCAAGTAATGAGATAGGTAATAAATGCATTATTTCAAGTATTAAAATCGACTACTCTTTTAACGGTTTTCGTCATCCCCGACGATCATAAATCCATTACGATAATGAGTTCTAAATCAAGACAAATATATATTAAATTTTCTTTTTTGGTTCAATACCGAAAGTGAACCCGGCTTTGACCCGTTCGATCAATTCCGGAAGAATATCCTGGTAGTCGCCGACAATCCCAAAATCTGCATTGTTGAAAATGCTTGCCTTAGGATTATGATTCACAGCGATTACTTTACCTGACTCTTTCATTCCTGCAATGTGTTGAATTGCACCTGAGATGCCCACTGCTACATATACTTTAGGCCGAACAGTTTTGCCGGTCTGTCCGACCTGTCTTGCATACTCGGTAACACCTTCGTCCACTACAGGACGACTGCAAGCCCATTCCGCATTCACTCCCTGATTTTTCAGAGCCTCAGCAAGGGATTTTATAAGTGCTAAACTATCATTGGTTGTACCTCTGCCCCCTGAAACGATAATGTCAGCATCAAAAAGATTTTGCAATCCCCCTTCACCGCGGACGGTTTTGATAATTTCAACAACAAAATCTTTTTCGTCCAATACAGGGCTGAAACCTGATACAATACCCTTCCGATCTTTGATACGGGGCGGAACTTCAAATGTGCCGGCCCGGGCAGTTGAAACCTGCGGACAAACAAATCCAAGGATAGTAGCAAGTTTACTTTCTCCATAAGTAGGCCGGCGTGATTCCAGAATTGGTGTAATAATCACTTTTTGTTTCCGGTCAATATACTCTCCGATTTCAAGTCCTGTGCAGTCAGCGGTGACTCCGCTACTGGTTCTCATCCCTATTCTGGGAGCCAATTCCCGTCCGGAAGTAGTTGCAGCAAAAAGAGCAATTTCAGGATTTCTTTCCTTAATGACTTGTGCGAAGATCGATGCAAACGGAAGAACCAGGTACTCCTCAAGCCTGTCATTTTCAACGCAGATAACTTCATCTGAACCATGTTCAATCAGCGTCTGCGCCAATGCCTTGATATTTTTCCCGATCATCAGGGTCATTACCTTTGTCCCATGACCCAACTGAGTGGCCAGGTTTCTTGCGGGAGTTAACAATTCCAGAGAAGGTCTTGAGATATTCCCATTGGTTATTTCAGCCCAGGTAACAATTCCGCTTGCTCCGTTTCTAAAGTCTTTTTCGGGAAAGTCAGGGCGTTCGCTCTCCTTTTTAGCAGCTGTCTCTTTCTTTTCTAAAACATTTCCCCCTTTTTTCAGGTTAGCAATTAAACTATCAACCAATGACACTTCGTTGTGTCCTTCTGACAGGGTTATAGGTGGCCTTTCACTAACCATATTAACTACTTTTGCTACAATGGTTGGGGATCCGCTTATTCCGATTTTTTCGGTTCCTAAGCCAATATCATCAATTCCAAAAGTCGTAATTTTCAGGTTTCGGGCTTTGATTGCACCGCTCAATGAAGGTTTACGGGGAGGTATGCCAGTTGGAGTTAATGAAATAACGCAAGGCATAGGTAATTTCATCATTTGATATCCACCTTCAATAATCCTCTTTGCAATTACGCTGCTAGTCCCTTCTGATTTTACACTTTCAACAAAAGTGGCCTGTGGAATTCCCATATTTTCGGCCACCTGTGATGGAACGTGAGCAGTGTCGCCATCACTGGTTTGCCGGCCGGCTAAAATAATGAAAGGGTCTTTCGAGTTTTTTGAAAAACCAAGATGCTTAAGCATAGTTGAAATTGCCAGGCCTGTAGCATAAGTATCACTTCCTCCAAGTTTGCGGTCAGATAAAAGGTACGCTTCGTCATAACCCATGGAAATAGCCGTTTTTAAAGAGGCTTCAAACGATCCAGGTCCCATTGAACACACTATTAACCGGGCATCCGGATGTTGTTTCCTGAGTTGTAATCCGGCTTCGAGTCCGAATTGACAATCTATATTAATAATTGATTTTGCTTTTGTGCGGTCCATCAACCCATCCTCACCCATTCTCATTTCGCTGGGGACCGGAACCTGCTTTATTAAACTG
>Ga0073936_10003346_pt1 | contig 23020 bp, 19 predicted proteins | sample AliMusrvi5mmetaG_FD_87041 | JGI IMG/M metagenome (GOLD analysis project Ga0073936, IMG submission 87041) | Freshwater lake bacterial and archeal communities from Alinen Mustajarvi, Finland, to study Microbial Dark Matter (Phase II) - Alinen... | ecosystem: Environmental > Aquatic > Freshwater >... | reverse complement strand
GCGGTTTTCCGCAAACGCCATTGTTGTTTATGGCAACCGCTATCACTGAGCTTCACCGGAAAATACCCCAATGAGTGACGTCGCCATCAAAATTGGAAATCTCGGGAAACGGTACCGCTACGGCGGTGCTGCGTCGGTCAGCTACAATTTGCGGCAAGATCTAACGGATTGGGCGCGGGGCCTGCTGCGCAGGCCAGATCATAGACCACAGACCAAAGACTCCAGTCTCCAGTCTCCAGTCTCGCATCCAACGCTTCACGAAGTGCAGGAAAAACATCTGGCGGAAGATCCGAATTACTTCTGGGCTTTGCGGGACATCAACCTTGAGGTGCGCCAGGGCGAAGTCGTCGGGATCATCGGACGTAATGGGGCCGGCAAAAGTACACTGCTGAAAATCCTGTCACGGATTACCCCGCCGACTACCGGTAAAATCTCTTATCACGGCCGGATGGCCAGCTTGCTGGAAGTTGGAACAGGGTTTCACCGGGAACTGACCGGGCGGGAGAATATTTTCCTGAATGGCTCGATACTGGGGATGAAGCGGAGTGAGATTGCGAAGAAGTTCGATGAGATTGTGGCGTTTGCCGAAGTGGAAAAATTCATTGATACGCCGGTGAAGTTCTATTCAAGTGGGATGTACGTCCGTCTGGCGTTCGCCGTGGCGGCTCATTTGGAGCCGGAAATTCTGGTGGTGGATGAAGTACTGGCTGTGGGCGATGCCGGGTTCCAGAAAAAGTGCCTCGGCAAGATGGGGGACGTTGCGAAAGAGGGTAGAACGGTGCTGGTAGTCAGTCATAACATGATTGCTATCCAAGGTCTTTGTACGCGTGCCATTTGGCTGAACAACGGGATGGTTCAAAGCCAAGGGACGGTTACCGAGGTAATTCAGAACTATCAGCACAATGCGATTTCATCCTGTGGCGAACAAATCTGGCCAGATCTGTCGACTGCTCCAGGCAATGAAGACGTACGTCTCAGTCGCGTGGCAGTTGTACCTTGCGAGTATTCTATTACCGGGGCTATTACAATGCAGACACCGGTCAAAATCGAAGTTGAGTTTTGGAATTACTCACACAATGCGCAATTGGACGTGACTCTCCACCTCTTAAACGACCAAGGTGTGATTGCTTTTAGCACCAGCACCGTGCATCGCAAGGAAACCTCCGGCAGGTTATTCTCTAAAGGCCGTCACGCAACTACGTGTTATATCCCCGGCGATCTCCTTGCGAGCGGGATGTCCACCGTCAAGATCATAATTGTTAGGGATCAGGCACGGGCTATCTATATACATGATGATGCTTTGGCTTTTGAAGTCGTTGAACTTGAGCGCCAACACGCTAATTACGGCAAGCGCCCCGGGGTTGTTGCCCCACGATTGAATTGGGACATTCGAAATTGCAATTGAGGACCCCGATGACCTCGCAAAAGATAAAAGTTTTGGTGTTCCCATGTGGTTCAGAGATCGGCTTGGAGATCAATGCCGCATTACGACACTCACGGCTGCTCGAGTTGTGGGGAGCTTCGAGTGTGTCCTCCAACCATGGGAAATACGTTTATGAGAATTATGTTGAGAGTTTCCCCTATATTGACGCCCCGGGGTTTCTCCCCGCATTGCGAGCTTTTATCGAAGCAAAAAAAATCAATTTTATTTTTTCCGCTCACGACTCTGTGGTGTTGGAATTGGCCCACCGCCAATCCGAAATACCCTGTAAAGTCATAACCTCACCGTTTGCCACGTGTGCGATTGCTAGGTCAAAGCGAAAAACGAACGAGCTCCTGTCGAAACATGGGATTAGAGTTCCAAAAATTTTTGAACCGTGCGAACCGCATCTGCGATTTCCAGTTTTCCTGAAACCAGATGTTGGTCAGGGATCAAAAGGCACATTCAAGGTGACCTCGTACGAAGAAATCCAATTCTATCGATTAAAGGACCCATCACTGTTGGTATTAGAATACCTCCCCGGTAAAGAGTTTACAGTGGATTGTTTCACAGACCGGCATGGCGCGCTTCTTTTTGTCGGTGCAAGGGAACGTCTTCGTATTCAGAACGGAATCAGTGTGCATACGAAGCCAGTGTCGAATTCCAGTTTCAACAACTTGGCAAGCCAACTGAATAAAATCCTGACATTTCGAGGGGCTTGGTTCTTTCAGGTCAAAGAAGATGAACAGAATGAACTTGCGGTTTTGGAATTGGCCCCCCGCATTGCTGGCAGTATGGGCTTGTACCGCAGTTTGGGTGTGAATTTTCCACTGCTGAGTATTTTCGACGCAATGGGACAAGATTTAAAAATACTCTGCAACTCCTCCGAAGTTGAGATGGATCGCGCTTTGGCTAGCCGGTTCAGGACGAATTTGAACTACAATCACATCTATATTGACTTGGATGACTGCATTGTTTTCGGCGAAAAGGTAAATACAGCAGTGATTGCCTTCCTTTACCATTGTCTTAACCGCGGAAAACGGCTCCACTTATTGACCCGGCATAAGGGAAATGTGCAAGAGACGCTTACGCAGTTCCGGTTGAACGGTTTATTCGACACTGTCGTGCACCTCCAACAGGCAGATTCCAAAGCCAATCACATCACATGCCGGCCCTGCATCTTTATTGATGATTCTTTTTCAGAACGTGCCGACGTGCAGAACACGCTAGGAATCCCAGTCTTTGCTCCAGACGCGGTGGAAAGCCTGATGGATGTCGACCGTTGATGAAGGCAGTCGAGTGGTTAAATTGCTGTCCGATCCGATCACAATTCACCTTGATTCCAAGCAGAAACATGTCAATGGCCACAAACAAACAGTTGGAGAATAATACATGAATGCGTGGCACGTTTATGCTCGCTATTACAATTTTGGAGACTATGCGCTTGGTATCGGAGTCCGGAATCTATTCCATCGATACTTCGATTCGCATATGCTGTTTAAGCCGCACGATACGCATACGTTGTTCTTCAATCGTGATTTTGTCAGAACACTTAATCGCGAAACCGATCTTCTAATAGTCGGAGGGGGCGGGCTGATCCACCAACTATATGGCGATTGGATGTTTCATTTGCCAGACAAGCTGGTTCACAAGGTTAAAGTCCCGATAATCATATTTGGAATTGGGTATAATCAATTTCGTGGCGAACCAGTTCCGAGCGCAGCAATTCTAAAAAACTTAAAACTATTGAAGGATCATGCCATGGGCTTTTCCGTCAGAAATGACGGCACGCAAGATGTACTCGCAGGTTTTGGACTCGCAGTTGATGAAATTCCGGATCCGGGCTTTTTTGTCGATGGTCCATATCCTCGTCCGGACATTGATGGGCCATATGTTGTTATTCAGTTGGCGAATGACATGCAGGAGTACCGGGGATTTCAACTGGATGAATTCACCGCGAAGATAACGCAAACTATTTGCGCAATTAGAAAGCGCGGCTACAAAGTCGTCATGGCGCCCCATGTAAAGGCCGATATTGATTTATCCAAGCGCGTGATGGCCTTACTGGAGCAACCCGAAGATGTTGTCATGTGGGATTTCGACACAATTCTACGGGATGAATTCAACTATTTGGGGCTGGCATATTATAAACACGCGTATTGTGTTCTTGGAATGAGGGGGCACTCCCAAATTTGCCCGATTGGCATGGGTGTACCAGTTCTGACGCTCGGCAATCACAACAAACATGCGGGTCTTCTACAGAAATTACACCTTTCAACAGATTATTATGTGGAAGCGAATGATCCACTCATGGATCGTAAACTGATCGAGATGTTTGACCAGCTAGTTACCGAGCGAGACAACATTAAGCAGTTATATGTCAGCCAAATGACCCAACTGGAAGCGCGCGCAGCTGAATATATAACAGGGTTGCGCAAGAAAATGGATGCGCGCCCTTCAAATCAAGCAAAGGACGGCAGCTCTAGGCGGATCTTTCAAAAGGTACTGCGTCAATGTGTCAGTAAATGCCGTGGCCTTGTCGGCCATGGTGGTTAACAACAGCATTATCTTGAGACAATCGCCGCAAGGGATTCGTGACGAACTCTACATGCTAGCTTTTTTTCCATGAAAACGAAAATCAACGACCTAGCCATTTTGGGCGGCCCCGCTGCCTTTGCGGAAAAACTCCATGTTGGGAAGCCAAATATCGGCAACCAACAACGACTGTTGCAGCGCATTACAGATATGCTCCAACGCCGGTGGCTGACCAATAGCGGCCCATTCGAGCAGGAATTTGAGCAAAAACTGACCAAACTACTAGGCGTTAAACATTGTATCTGCATATGTAATGGTACCATTGCCATGGAAATTGCCAGCCGTGCGGTCGGTTTATGCGGCGAGGTCATTGTTCCCTCTTTCACTTTCATCGCCACCGCTCACGCCCTGCAATGGCAGGAGATTACGCCGGTGTTTTGCGATGTTGATCCGCGAACGCATTGCATCGATCCCACAGAAATTGAAAAACATATCACGCCACGTACCACCGGAATTATCGGTGTCCACACTTGGGGCCGCGCGTGTGATGTCGAAACACTTGCCGCCATTGCGCAGAAGCATAAATTGCAGCTTCTCTTCGATGCCGCGCACGCATTTGCTTGTTCGCACAAAGGGAAGATGATCGGCCAGTTCGGCGCTGCTGAAATTTTCAGTTTCCACGCCACCAAGTTCTTCAACACGTTTGAAGGCGGTGCGGTCGCAACCAACGATGATGAGTTAGCGGCCAAGATTCGCCTCATGAAAAACTTCGGTTTTTCTGGGTTGGATAGCGTCAGTTATATCGGTACCAATGGCAAAATGAGTGAGGTTTCGGCGGCCATGGGACTAACAGGTCTGGAATCTCTCGACGAATTCATTGCTGTCAATCGCCGTAATTATCACGCTTATCGGCAAGGACTTGCCGGGGTGGCCGGTGTTCGCCTGCTCAGTTACGATGGGACAGAAGAATGCAATTACCAGTACATCGTTCTGGAGATTGATCCCAACATTTGTGGGTTGACGCGTGATATTCTCGTTAAGATCCTCCATGCCGAAAATGTTTTGGCCCGGCGCTATTTTTACCCCGCTTGTCATCGCATGGAGCCATACCGATCTTATTTCCCTCATGCCGGACTCCTCTTGCCCCACACTGAAAAACTCACTCAACGTGTGATGAGTTTACCCACTGGAACGGCGGTCAGTGAAGAAAATATCGCCACGATTTGTGGTCTGATCCGGTTGGCCCTCGCCGAAGCCACCATAATCACGGAAAAGCTTTCCTGAGTCGATGAGTTCGCCCACGCGAAATATGCCAGCGTTGACTCGTGAACAAGCCGATGAACTGATTCGCGGCAACACGGTTGAACGGTCAGTGATCCCTGCCGGGGTGCGCCCCAAAATCAGCGTCTGCATGGTTACCTATAACCACGCGCGATTCATCAACCAAGCTTTGGATAGTGCGTTGGTGCAAAGGGTTGATTGCGCATTCGAAATCGTCATTGGAGATGACAGTTCGACCGATGGGACGACTGAAATCCTTCTCAATTATCAGCAGCGTCACCCCGACAAAATTCGCGTCCTTCTCGCCCAAAAAAACCTTGGGCAGTTTTGTGGCCGGACTGGTCAATTTAATTTTATCCGCACCATCAATGCCTGTCGCGGTGAGTACATCGCTCTACTTGATGGTGACGACTACTGGACAAGTGATAGCAAACTACAGCGACAGGCCGATTTCCTTGATCAGCATCGAGATGGGGCCGGCTGCTTTCACAATGCGACAGTAATTGGAGAAACGGAGTCGTCGCGCAAGGCGACTTGGTGCCCGGAACATCTCCCGGCGATTATCGAATTTCCTGCTCTGCTTGCTGGCGATCCTGCCCCCGCATGCGGCATATTGTTTAGACGGTCGCTCCTGCCACCACTGCCTGATTTTTTCTATCGCATGCCCATGGCCGACTGGGCTTTACTGCTTTTGCTTTCGGAGAAAGGGCCATTTTACTACTTACCTGATGCACTCGGTGCCTACCGATTCCACAGTGGCGGGATTCATTCAATTCTGGATGAGACCGGCCATTTACAATGGTGCGACGATTTTTATTCTCAAATCGAAGAGTACTTTAAATACTATCGTGGGGAAATTAAACGCCATCATCTTTTGAATCATCTTGATCTGCTAGATCATGATTTGATTTCTGGCAATCGAGCAGCTGGCCGGCTTCATTTGATGAAGTCCATCCGTCTGTACCCATATGTGAAAGGGAAAGATTTCACGCTTTTGCGGCGGATTTTGTTACTTGGTTTTCAGACATATGCGCCGGGATGTTACCGAATGATTAAAACAGTGTATCGCAACTGACTTTCTTGAATGATACACAACGCGACGATTTGATGAAACGATTCCAGGTTACACACGCCGTGACGCAAGCAAGCCGAGTCTGGACTGTGCCTAAGATTATGACGGCTGTCGCAAGCATTGTCCTTCTTGTTGCCAGTGTGTGCCCTGCTACGCTTTTTGCGCAGGCGGGAGTGGAACATGTATTTTACGTGGCCCCCCATGGCAATGACACCAATACCGGTGATGAAGCGGACCCATTTATCTCCATTGTGCAGGCCCAGCAGGCTGTGCGCGAAAAAATTGCGGCTGGGCTGACCGGTAATATCCGGGTGCTCGTTCGCGGCGGGGTCTATGAATTAGGCAAACCACTGGTCTTCACACCGCAGGATTCCGGAACGGAGAAGTTCTCCATCACCTATGCGACGGTCTCCAATGAGATGGTCGTGGTCAGCGGTGGTCGACGGATTGCCAACTGGACGAAAGGCGACGGAAATATTTGGACCGCGGAATTGCCGGAAGTGAAAGATGGCCAATGGTATTTTCGTAATCTGTATGTGAATGGCCGCCGGGCGACGCGTGCCCGCAGCCCGAACGCCAAAGATTCCGCTCCGTATTACCGGATTAAGGGGTTTGACAAAAACACTTGGGCGCTGACGCTTGGCGCTGGGCAAGTCTCCGCATGGAAAAATCTTGGGGATGTGGAAGCGGTTTACATTGGGTCATGGTCGATTTTTCGCAAGCGGATTCACTTTGCCGATCCAATCACATCGACGCTGGTCCTTGAGCCACCCTATCTCCCAACTTATGAACTACCCAGCGCTGGTAGTGAATGTTACCTGGAAAACGCCCGTTCCTTTCTTGATCAACCAGGTGAATGGTATCTCGACCGGACAAGTGGAATCCTTTCATACTGGCCCCACGCCGGTGAAGATCTTGCGACGACAGTCGTCGTTGCGCCACGGCTGACAACCCTGATGGAAATCAAAGGTGCGGCGCGACAACCAGTGAGAAATTTGCATTTCGTTGGACTTACTTTTGCCAACACCGATTCCTTACTGCCAAACCAGGGGTATATAGGTGTCGGCCATGGAATGTTTCGGATATCTGAGAAAGAACCGGCGCACCTGATTGATAGTGCCATGCATTGGGAGTTCGCGCACACATGTAGTGTCGAAGATGGGTGTTTCACTCAGTTGGGTGGAAACGGTTTGCTCATTGACAAAGGCTGCGCGCAATCTCTTATTCAAGGGAATCGCATTGTTGACGTCGGTGGTATTGGCATCACGCTTGGCATCCACCGAAGCGCAATCCCCCAAATCTGGCCCAGTCAAACAGAACAGCCTCAGTCGAATCAGATTATCAACAATGTCATTTCCCATTGCGGTACGGTGTATCACGATGCGACGGCAGTGCTGGTTCGGATTGCCAACCAGACCCTCGTTGCGCATAACTTGATTTACGATTGCGCACACCATGGCATCGCTGTTGCGACGCTCAGAGAGACGCTGCCGGCGGGTTGGTGCGTTGGATACCAGATTGTGAACAATGACATTAGTCATGTCTGTCAAATGATGAGTGATTCCGGCCCAATCTATGCGGTTGGGAGACAGGTAGGGAATGATGTCATTTCCGGCAATGTGGTTCACGATACACGGGCCTACGGCGCGGTTTATTTCGATGATGATTCGAGTGGGTACCGTGTGGAACAGAATGTAATTTACGGCATTCAAGGTGACCTGACCCACTTTACTAATTGTCGTCGTGAGTCGTTTGTGGTTCGTGATAACTACTGGCAGGGGACAAATGGCTTTGTGCGAGGCAAGATCGGCTATGCGCTCTCGTTTACCCCGGACCAGTTTCTTGATTTACCGCATCAGACGGCGATGGAGTCTCCCCAGTTGACCGTGGAAGCTTGGGTGAATCTCTACAAGCCCCCAACTGGAACTGACCCGAGTGCGTGGGTGCTCTGTAAGAACGGACATGAACTAACCGATGGGAATTACGCGCTGGTTGTCAGTCACAATAACGTCGGCGCTTACCTCAATATCGGCGGTGGTCGCGAAAATTGCTATGCAGCTTGGAGTTTAACCGGACCGTTACAACCGGGAACTTGGCATTTGCTGGCCCTGACCTACGACGCAACTAATTTGAGTGTGTTTTGCGATGGCAAACTGGCCGGCACCACTCCCGTCAACCGGCAACGCACAACTGGCAGCGGTCCCTTGCGTCTTGGGAAACGGAGCGATGGCTACAATCCATCGTTCCCGGGCTTGATCAACGAAATCAGCTTATACAACCGGGCTTTGTCTGCTGATGAAATCTCCGCGCATTATGCGCAACCGAAAATTGATAACCGACAACTGACCCCGGATGGAGTTGGACAAGCCTCCGGTGTACCCCCCGCCCTCGCTTTTCATTGGAACGCGAATGACACGTATTCCGCACTGGAACAGATTATGTCGCACGCCGGTCCCGAAGAACCGTACCGGAGCAGATTCATAGAACAGAAGTCAGAGGTCAGCGGTCAGCGGCCAGAGGTCAGCGGTCAGAAGGCGGATGGTGGAGGGGGAAAGTAGAATGCAGATTAGAATTCGATAACCCAATCGTTATGGATGCCTCAGTTATTCTTTGTACCTATAATCGGGCAGCTAGTTTGTCGCGCACCTTGCAGACTTTGTGCGAACTCGTTCTGCCAGTAGATCTACAGTGGGAATTGATTGTCGTTGACAATAATTCCACTGACGACACCCGGCAGGTCTGCAACGAGTTTACCAGCCGCTTACCGTTTTGTTACGTTTTTGAGGGGCAACAAGGGAAAAGCTATGCGCTGAACCATGGCATCACACTGGCACGTGGTGGACTCGTCCTATTTCTTGATGATGATGTTGATGTGGTCAAAAATTGGCTGGCCAGTTTCTGGGAGGAGGCCGACCGGCATCCGGAGGCTTCGTTTTTCGGTGGGCGGATTTTGCCGAAGTGGGAGAAGCAGCCGCCCCGCTGGCTGGCGGCTCATTCCCAATCGTTGCTGAGTGGCGTCACAGTGCATTTCGATTTGGGTAATGTTACCCGGCCCATCAACGATAGTGATCCGTGTTTTTATGGAGCGAATTCCGCCTATCGAAGTGCCATTTTTGCGGCAGGTGCCCGGTTTGATCCGACGATCTGTCCTTGCCGTGACAATCAGGTTCGTGGTGAAGAAGAAGAACTCATTCAGCAACTCCGGGCGCAAGGCCAGATCGGTCTGTATGTGCCGGAAGCAACAGTGCACCACCGCAACCCGGCGGAACGCATGACAGAGAAGTATCTGCGCGCTTGGTGCATGGGGTGCAGCATTGGGGATCTGCGGCGGGGCAACATCAAAATGGTGCATCTCTGGTTTGGAGTTCCTCGGTACACTTGGAAGCAACTCGTGATCGGCACGATTACTTATGGGGTGCTACGCTGGATTGGGCCAGATACAACGTGGATTCGCGCTGAGAAACAAATGGCTTCAGCGTATGGCGCGATTTGTGAGATCTACCGGGCTCGCCGCGCAAGGAGCCAATAGGAAATCCTGCATGCTATTTTGCTCAAACTGTTTGCCAAAGCGATCGATTCTCCATCTTGATTGATTATCCCTTCGTTCCTTTTGGTGCAGAATTCTAATGATTCGAAAACTTTTGCTTCGCAATACAACGTACGGGATGGCAGCCCAGGCAACCGGTGTATTGAGCGCACTATTCGTTACGCCGCTCATCATACGCTTTCTGGGACTCAGCACGTATGGTTTGTGGACTCTGGCTACCTCGTTTGTGGGTTTTTTTGGTCTGACGGACTTGGGACTGCGCCATGCCATTGGCCGGTTCATTGCACTGCATAACAGTCGCAATGAGAATGAGAAGATCAATCATGTCATTGTCACTGCACTGGCAATTCTCACCGGCTGTAGTTTCTTCATCGCCATGGGCACCTTGGTTGGCACTTGGTTGTTTCCCTATATTTTTCACATTGCTGCGGATCAGATGACAACTGCTTCGGTGCTTGTCTTGCTGACGGGGTTGTCCGTGGCCGTTAGCATGTGTTTCGACGTATTTGACGCGGTACTCGTCGGGTTTGGCAGGTATGATTGGCTCTACCAAATCGAAATTGGCGCCGGAATCGCGCGGGTGGTCGCCGTGGTGGCGCTGCTGCTGACGGGAAACGGCGTGATTGCCATTGTCGCCGCCAATGTTGCCGTGAGCATTGCCGCCGGATTTGTAAAGGTGTGGCTCGCATTTAAACAATTTCCGCCACTCAGGCTGGCGTTATCCAACTGTCAACTTTCAACGGCCAAGGAGCTTTATGGATTGGGCATTTGGTCATTTGTGAATATGCTTTGGGTCCGTCTGGCCTTCATGACCGACAACGTGGTGGTGGGCTGGGCGTTGGATACGAAGGCCGTTGCAATTTATTCCATTGCCGGCCGGCTGATTGCGTTGGCCGTGTCAGGCGCGGATGCATTCAGCAATGTTCTCATGCCATTCGCTGTTTCCTTCCACGGGACTAACGATGACGCCAAGCAACGCCGGCTCTTTTTGGAGGGCACAAAGGCTAGCTTATTTTATGTCTTGTTCATCGCTACTGTCTACATCGTTTGTGGCTCGTCGATCATTGAGGCGTGGGTGGGGCCGAGCTTCCGCGACTCCGCCAATGTGCTGTGCGTCCTGACTCTGCCGGTGATCTGTTTTGTGGCCGCGAAACCTGCCAGCATTGTTCTCTTCTCCATGGGATCGGGCACGTACCGCTGGGTGGCGGCGATCTATTGGGTGGATGCTGTCGCCAATCTCATCTTGAGCATCATCCTCGTCAAGCTGTGGGGAATGATCGGCGTGGCATACGGCACAATGTTCACCATGACCATCTCGTTGTTTCTCGTGCTGCCCCTGTTCACGTGCCGGGTGCTCCATATCTCCTATTTCGAATATCTGCGGCGGACATATCTGAGTGCGGTCGGTGTCATTGTGCCATTGAGCGGCTTGCTGCTCGGTGCCATGTATCTCTGGCACCCCGTCCGGTTGATGCCGCTGACCGCGATTTTGGCCGGTATCGGCGGAACCTATTACGGCACGGTCTATTACTGGTACGCACGCCACCGCCCCGCTGCTGTGACCCAACCCGCCGCCGCGCCGGGCTAATCATTACTTGGACGGAAATTAGTGACCGAACGCAAGCGCAATGTTATGGAACCATTACCAAATAAAAATCTGACAACATCAACTCCTCCGGTGCGGATCGGAATCGTTGGCTGTGGCGGTATTACGCGGGAAGCACACCTGCCGTCGATTCTGGCCACCCCCGGCCTAAAAGTGACCTGCCTTTGCGATGCCAAGTTGCGAAACGCCACGCTGACGAACGCCGAGTTTCGACTGGGCGCAGCAGTTGTCTCTACGCCGGGCGAATTGGCCGGGCTGGTGGATGCGGCGGTGGTGGCCGTGCCACCGCGGTTCCACGCGCCGGTCACTATTGATTTGCTAAAACACCGCATCGGCGTGTTGTGTGAAAAACCATTGGCAACCTCCGTTGCGGACGGACGACAAATGCTGGAAGCGGCCGACAGTGCCGGGCTGGTGCTGGCCGTGGGATTTCAACAGCGGTTTCACCCCAACAACCAACTGCTCCGGGATGTCCTTGCGTCCGATTGGCTCGGCGAAATACAAGAGGTAAATGCCGAGTTTGGCGGCGTTCTGGATGGTTTCCTTGGTGCGCCAACCTATGTGAGCCGCGCCATGACAGGTGGGGGCGTGCTGTTTGACATGGGGATCCATCTCGTGGACCGGGTTACGTGGTTGTTCGGCGAACTCAGGGAGATTACCCTGGAGGACGACTCCTACGGCGGCATCGAAACTAACGCCAACTTGGGCGGACAATTGACCATCCACGGCAAGTGTGTCCCGTGTTCGATGGCATTCAGTTGGACACATCGCCTGAGCAATCGGATTTTTGTGCGGGGCAGCAAAGCCGCGATCGAAGTTCGGATCGCCGAACCGACGCTCGCCCGGCTGCGGTGCGATCTTGCCGGTCACCAACGCACGCTGGTTCTCGAAGCTGAGGAGGTCCCGGCCAACTTCACCGCGCACACCGCACAAATGCAGGATTTTGCCGCCGCTGTTCGTGAGCGGCGTCCGCCCTTGGTCAGCGGACAATCAACGCTCCGTTCCCTTGAAGTCATCGAGCAAGCCTACCGGGTGCGGCGCCGGCTGAGTCAGCCGTGGGTTGAGACATGGAATCGCGCATGAATAATACACCAGTCAAAATCGTCGTCACCGGGGCAACCGGGTTTATCGGTAGCCGCCTGTGCGAACTGCTATCGCTGCATTACCAGTTGCCATATCGGGCCTGTGTGCGGAATTACTTTCGCGCATTCCGGATCGCCCGCCTTGATCCGGAGATGGTTACCGTGGATTTGTTGTCACCCGACTCGATGGATCAGGCCGTGGCGGGCTGCGATACGGTCATTCACCTGGCGCACGCGGACGATGATCGCCTCGGGCCGGCGGTGACCGCGAACGTGGTCCGTGCGGCGGTCCAACACAAGGTCCGCCGGTTCATCCATATCAGTTCCTACGCCGTGCATGGTCTGTCACCCAAACCGGATTGTGTGACTGAAGATGGCCCACTGGTGCGGCGGTCGGGTGATACGTATTGTGACTCCAAGGCCGCCGAAGAACGGATTGTTTGGCGAGCCATCCACAAAAACGGGTTGCCGGCGGTGATCCTGCGGCCGGGGATCGTCTATGGCCCATATAGTCCCTTTGTGCTCCAAGTGATCAATTCGGCACGGCGCGGAGTCATCAGCCTGATTGATGATGGTCGCGGGACCTGCAATGCCGTATTCGTGGATGATGTTTGCGGGGCCATTCATGCCGCGATTTTCAATGACCACGCCCTGGGACAGGCGTTCTTTGTCAACGCTAGCCACGCTGTCACATGGCGAGATTTTATTATGACGTTTGGCAATCTGGTGACACCGTCCCCCCGCGTCGAGCAGTTTACAACGAAAGAAGTGGAAGCAGCACAACACGTGTCACTGGTGAGGGAGAATCTGCAGACACTGCTGGGATTAGTGAAATCCTCAGACTTTCACAGGCAACTTGGCAGCGTCCCCGTTTTTCGTGCCATCATCGGTGGCGTGAAACGCAATCTGATCAAGTGTCTGTCCGAAGAAAAAGTGCTGGCGCTGAAAGCCCGCAATCTATCACGGCCAAGCCCCACGGCGGAAGCGCGAGCGACCCCCATGCCGAATCTCGGCCGGTTAAGCCGGGAGACGATGACCATCGAGTTTTCTGTGGCACGCGCCGCGAAAACCTTCGACTGGAGTCCAGCGTACGACTTCACACGCGGTGCCGCGGTCACGCGTTCGTGGCTGGAATTCGCCCGTCTGCTAAAATGACGACAGATTCTTAAGACAATTATGAGCGCAGGTAAACCATCGGTCAGCGTCGTGATTCCAACCTATAACGCGTCGGCCTTCATCTGTGCGGCCATTGAGAGCGTCATCCAACAGACACTGCCACCGTTGGAGATCATCGTCATTGACGATGGCTCGACCGACGATACCCGGGAACGACTGCGAGTTTATGGGCAACGAATCCGTTATTATTTTCAGGAGAACCAAGGGATTGGTGCGGCCAGAAATATTGGAATCAGCGCGGCCCATGGGAATTGGATTGCGCTTTTGGATGCGGATGATCTTTGGCATCCCCGCAAGCTCGAATCGCAATGTGCCGCAATTGCCCAGAATCCCGATGTCGCGTTAATTGGGACGGAAGCTTTTCTCATTGACTGCGATGGGATAAAAGTCGGTGGGGCGCATTCAGAAAAAACCGGATTGGAAGCGGAGCGGATTTCTTTCCGGCGCTTTCTGCAGGCGCCAGTTTTTTGCCCAAGTTCGAGCATGATCCGCCGGACCTGCCTCGAAGCTGTTGGCGGATTTTCAACGCAGGTTCAAGGCAATGAGGATCTGCTCATGTTCTGGACAATTGCGGAAGCGTTTCCGACTCTCAAATTACGGGCGGCGCTGACTGGTTACCGCCGGCATCCCAGCAGTATCAGCCACCATTATCAAACCATGGTGCTGGGCAAAAAGCGGGCGCTCAAAATTGCGGTCATTACCCTGCCGACATTGCGAACGCATCTCGGGTTGCGTTGCCTGGCGCGGGCGCGCGTTTTTCGTGAAGTCAGTTGGGAACGCCATGGTGGCGGTAATCATTGGCGCGCGATGGCCGACGTGTTGATTTCGATTGTGAATTATCCGTTGGCCATGGTTTCCTCCCAAGGTGTCAAGCTGCGGTTGAACCGCGCAAAAATATTTTATCGGTATGTCATGTCGGCAGTTCGCCAATTGGCGAACCGGTGATCCCGCGAATTGGTAGTGGCACAGTTTGCTGTAGCGGCGCTCTGCGAGCGTCGAAATCATGAAGCACGGCGGTCATAGACCGCCGCTACAATTTTCAAACTGTACCACTACCGGCTTGATTAACCACTGGACGAACAGCGGGCGAGACAGTAACTATTAGCGGCAGCGTTCAGTCGCGGTCATTCCGTCGAAAGAAAGGAAAAAACAATGGATAAAAAAAATTCGTCGCAGATATGGAAGAACTCTTGGAAGTTGATGGAGGCACGCTTCAGGCAACCGTCGAGCTAAAAAGTCTGGAGCAATGGGATTCGCTGGCCTTTGTGAGCTTTCTTGCCATGGCCGACTCCAAGTACAGCGTGAAGGTTGCGCCGTCTGAATTGCGGGCCTGCAAGACCGTTGGCGACCTGATGAAATTGGTCAGCAAGTAGGCCGCACACCATGGCCACCACCAAAATCCAAGGCGTCCGGATTGCCGGTATCGCCAGCGCCGTACCGAAAACGATCCGTGATATTGCCGATATGGCTGACAAGTTCGGTGTGGAGGATGTCCAAAAAATCATCAAAAGCACCGGTGTCGAGCGGCGGCATGTTGGCAGCCCGAAACTCTGCTGCTCCGACCTCTGTTGTGCGGCCGCGAAAAAGCTGCTGCAAGACTTGAACTGGGAGCCAGCGAGTGTGGAGGCACTAATTTTTGTTTCGCAGAGCTTTGACTTTCTCTGCGTACCGGCGACCAGTTGCGTTTTGCAGATGCGCCTCGGCCTGCCGAAAACAGCTGCCGCTTTCGATGTTGCGTTGGGTTGTTCGGGGCATGTTTATGGGCTTTGGATTGCTGCAAACTTAATGGCTGGTTCAGGTTTCTCACGAGTCTTACTGCTTGCCGGCGATGTATCCAGTCGTTTCGCCTCTTCACAAGATCGTTCGACGGCATTGCTATTCGGGGATGGTGGAACAGCAACCGCACTGGAAAAGGACGCCAATGCGCCAGTATTGACATTTTCCCTCGGAACCGATGGTTCAGGGTGGAAAAATCTGATTGTTCCCGCCGGTGTCCAGTGGTCGCGCATCCCTCGAAATGCTGATACGCAGATTCGCCAAAAAACGGAGGCCAACAACTGGCGCAGCCAGGAAGATTTATTTATGGATGGCGCAGAAGTTTTTGCTTTCACGCTCCGGGAAGTGCCGCCGCTGATCAGCAATGTGCTGGCGGCTTCTGGCTGGACTCGTGACGAGGTGGATTACTTTGTGTTCCATCAGGCCAACAAGTTCATGCTGACCCATTTGGCCAAGAGCATGAAACTGCCGCTTCCCAAAGTCCCTTTCTCACTGAAGGAATACGGTAACACCAGTTCTGCCTCCGTCCCCATCACCATCAACTCTGAACTGGCTGAAGCCATCCGAACCCGCCCGCTCAAGCTGCTCTTGGCCGGCTTCGGCGTCGGCTACTCGTGGGCGGCGTGTACGGCGATTTGCGGCCCTATAGTGGCGCCACCGGTCATCTTGGTGAACGAATCGGAAGCATGGCAATGCTGAACCCGCTGGACATGACGGGCAAGACAATCCTCGTCACAGGTGCCTCATCAGGGATCGGACGGGAGACGTCAATTCTGCTGAGCCGACTGGGTGCGCGGGTTGTACTCGTGGCACGAAACCGGGAGAAGTTGAACGAAACCCAAAAGGAGCTCGAAGGATCCGGGCATAACGTGGAGGTTTGCGACTTGGGTGCATACGAGAGGATTCCCTCGTGGATGCGGACCCTGACCACCACGTGCGGCCCGCTCGATGGGCTGGTGCATAGCGCCGGTTTGCACTATGGGTTGCCGCTCAAAGTAATGGAAGTGCATCAACTGGATTTGCTGTGGCGGGTCAACGTCTCTGCCAGTCTCTGGTTAGCCAAAGGCTATCGCCAAAAAGGCGTAAGCCGGCCCCAAGGTAGCATCGTTTTCCTATCGTCGGCTGTGGGACTGGTGGGACAACCTGCCCTTTCCGCGTACTCAGCCTCCAAGGGCGCTGTCATCGCACTCACGCGTTCGTTGGCGATGGAATTTGCACGCGAGCAAATTCGCGTCAACGCAATTGCTCCAGGATCGATACGAGGTGAGATGTTTGACGCCTTCACCAAGGGGTTACCTGCGGAGTACCTCGCCGCGATTGAGCGAGACCATCCGTTGGGCTTTGGCGAACCGGTGGACGTTGCCTATGCGATTGCCTACCTGCTCTCGCCCGCTGCGAAGTGGATCACCGGCACGACGCTGGTGGTAGATGGCGGTTACACTGCTCACTAATTTGCCGATGCAAGCTGTCCTGAAAGCCATCGAGTACCACGTGCCGGAACGCGTCCTGACGAACGCGGAACTGGCCAGCCAGTACCCGGAGTGGACGGCGGAAAGGATTGAGAAGAAACTCGGCATTGTCGCTCGGCACATTGCCGCCGAAAACGAAACCGCCGCCGACCTCGGAGTCAAGTCCGCCGAGTGCTTGTTCGCCTCCGGTGCCTGCAAGCCGGCTGACATTGATTATCTACTGTTCTGCACGCAGTCTCCTGACTATTTCCTACCCACGAGCGCCTGCGTCATGCAAGACCGGCTCGGGATTTTGCAAACCGCCGGGGCGCTGGACTTCAATCTTGGCTGCTCCGGCTACATCTACGGCCTCAGCTTGGCCAAGGGATTGATTGAAACCGATCAGGCCAAGAATGTCCTCCTTGTGACGGCGGACACGTACAGCAAATTGCTGCACCCGCAGGACAAGAGCGTGCGGACCGTGTTTGGCGATGGAGCGAGCGCCACCTTAATCCAAGGCGCAGATTTACCCACACCAGTCCTTGGGCCCTTTGTGATGGGCACCGATGGTCGTGGCGCTAAGAATCTGATTGTCGAGGCCGGTGCCTTTCGGAAGCGGGTGTCGGCAAATCAAGTGCATCTTGATGACAATGGCAATCCACAATGCGATTCGTCGCTGTACATGAATGGGGGCGAGATTTTTACATTCACACTGGAAACCGTCCCGAAGGTGGTGACCGATCTGCTGGTCAAGGCCCGCTTGAAGCAAACCGACATTGATCTGTTTGTGTTCCACCAAGCGAACCAGTACATGCTCGATTTTCTACGGAAAAAGTGCGGGATTCCAGAAAGCCGCTTCTATGTGTGCCTGCGTAATTTTGGCAACACGGTTTCATCAACGATTCCAATCGCGTTGAAAAATGCCAGCAATACCGGCGCGCTCCAACCCGGAAGCAGAGTGATGCTGGTCGGGTTTGGGGTGGGTTATTCTTGGGGTGCCACCATCGTTCATTGGCGCGGCGATCAATAATCATTGCTGCTGTTGTATGGGCTTACATTTCACATCGGGATTGGATAAAATCCACCGGGAAGCCTTGGAAGGATTGATCTTCTTTCATCCCCAGCAAGGACGGTTTGCCTCCAGTCTGATCAAGACGATTGAACAACACGGATCGCCGCGAATCGTCGAGCAGGACGGGAAACTGCGGATTGAAATCCAGCGGATTCAAGGAATCCAAACGCTTTATGCCATCATTGATGATGCGTTACAGTGGGAACTGGTGGGAATGGTCGCCTATACACGAATTATCCCAGAGGAGCTGACAATTCTCCACATCTCGGTGAAAGAAGAATTTACGGCGCACGCTCCGAAAGGCGACCAGATGGTCGCCTACAATTTGCTTGAAGAATTGCGGCGGATTGGACATCGCATCCAAGGCATTCAGGGGGTGCGGCTTGCCTATTGTCGCAGCAAGACACTGCTCACCACCCTGCAGCCGGTTGCGAATGGTCCCGCTCGATTTGAAAAGTAGTGCCATGGACATTGAGATTCAATCGCTCCCGAAAAAGAAAATTTCTGAGTTACACGACTTTCTCATCACAGGCTTTCAGCAGCCCCCCGATGCCGAATTCGCGGCAGAATCTGTCCTGGAGTGGAAGTATTTTGATCCGCTGGACAGTGCCACTGCGCCACGGGCATTTATTGCAACTGTGAATGGTCGGATTGTGGCGTGTGTGGGAATCTGTCCGACTCGTTTAGTTGTTGGACTTTCCCCGCAGTTAGTCACCGCCAGTCATGGAATCGATTGGCTGGCCGATAAGAGCGAAGTGGCAGCGGGTCTCATGGTGGGCCAACAAAGTGAAGAAAATTTTGATGTTCAATTCGTAATTGGCGGCACTCCGCAGGCAATTAAAATCAAAAAAAAACAGGGGTGGATATTTCCTCTCCAAGTCCCTACATTTTGCAGAATTTTACGGCCGATTTACCGCTTACAAAGTCCGCGGCAAGATGCCCTTTGGAAGGCAGCCGTCAAGGTGGCTAGAGATTATGGCCGCCGAATGTTCTGTTGTAGACGGTCGCCGAAAACTGCTCTCGTCGTCCGTCAAGTTGAGGTCTTCGGTAATGAAATCGAGCGGATCACCAGTGCCTGCCAGATGCCCGATGTGCATACCTTACGGACGCCGGAACTACTGAATCACTACTTGCGTTATCCCAAGAAAAACATTTCGGGGTGTTTGGTCATGGCGGGTAATCAGGTGCGCGGATTTGCTCTGCTGAGCATCGTCCAGCGGCAAGGGATCCGAATGGGGAAAATTGTCGACTGCTTTTTGGACTGTCTCGATCAGGATCTGTGGCACGCTGCCTTATTTGCACTCACGAACCAGTTGCAGGCGAATGGAGCTGACCTAGTAGTCTGCTATGGAAGCACACCGTGGATGGCGGCAGCACTCAAAAATAACGGATTCTACCAACAGAAACAGTCGCCGCTTTCAGTGCGCGATCCAAAGAATCTGATTCCCAATAACGCAACGTTTTATCTGACGCATTTGGAGGCGGACCATGCCTACTAAGCGCGACCGATTGGCCCACCAACTCGACCGCTACGGCGTTCTCCGCATGTTGGAGCGCATTGCGCTTCGCCGTGGTTTACTCGTGGTCAACTATCACCGCATCGGAACAAGTGACGGCAATGTGTTCGACGATGGGGTGTTTTCGGCACAACCCGAGGATTTCGAGGCGCAGGTGGTGTATTTGCGGCGGCATTTTCGGCTTTTGAGCCTGTCCGAATTACTCGGCTTCTCCAGTAATGGATTTCATTTCCCGGAGCCTTGTGCGCTAATTACTTTTGATGATGGGTACCGCGATAACTTTGATCTCGCTTTTCCAATCCTGCGCAAGCACGCCACCTCGGCGGTTTTCTTTGTGCCGACCGACTACATTGAGAATCCTCAGTTAACTTGGTGGGATCACATCGCCTACGTGGTCAAGAAGACCCAACGCCCAACGCTTTCACTGCAAACTAATCCGCCGGTTGAAATCGACTTAACCAAAACCTCGCGGAAGAATGCCATCTTCCAAATCTTGCGCGCTTTCAAGTCGGCCAGCAAAGCTGACGAGGCCGGCTTCCTATCGCAACTCGAAGAAGCAACGGAAGTGCAAGTGGATCGAGCAGCCTTGGGCCGCGAACTGTTTATGTCGTGGAGCGATTTGCGAAAAATGGATGATGCCGGCATGAGTATCGGCTCGCACACGCACACTCACCAGATTCTGGCACAACTGCCAGAAGCTGATCAGCGGCGAGAACTCAGCCGATCACGCGATCTTCTGCAGAAACACCTGACGCAACCGGTCACGGCGATTTCCTACCCGGTCGGCGGGCCAGATAAGTTTACTGCCACAACACAAAAGTTATGCAGAGAATTAGGTTACACTTTAGGATTTTCTTTTTATGGGGGCATCAACCGCCCTGGCCAAACCGATCCGTTTGACATCAAACGCATCGGAATCGATATCACGGATTCCGCCGGGTTGTCGCGGACCCGCATTGTGTTCACGACTGCATTTGGGAAAACCTTTTAGCCCGACCAGATTCAGATTCAGAATTCTATGAATGTTTTTCTGCTGGGGATCTACATCATCATTATCATGATCCGGCCCATGGAGTGGTGGGAACCTGTTCAAGGATGGCAATTAATTAATATTGGCGCCATTGCAACATGGCTCGTGGGCGTTCCGGTATTCCTCAACCGTTCCCGAGCGATTTGGCAACAGATTCCCCAACTAAAACTTGCAATTTTATTCTGGTTTACGTTGATGTTGTCGTTTGCTTTGCATGGCTATCTAGGCGGAATATTGCTGGTTTTTCAGGAACTCGGCAAAGTCATCTTCTTCTTTGTGCTCCTCGTGGTGTTGGTCGAGGATCTAAAGGGATTTAACACACTGCTCTGGGCACTGCAGGTGGGAATCCTTTTTTTGGCTGTCCACGCCATTTTACAACATAATACCGGAGTCGGCTTTGGCGGGAAACTGCCTTCACCGCGTCCCAATGAGTTGACCGGTGAGATCACGTATCAAGCCCGAGCGTTTGGGACATTTGACGATCCCAATGACCTGTGTTTATTGTTGGTGGTCGGGGTCCCCCTTTTTTTTGTTTTGTATAAAATCGGGGCAAATCCGCTTCAGAAAGCGTTTGCCATTTCGGGGTGTATTTTGAGTGGCTACGGTGCGTGGTGTACCAACTCGCGTGGTGGCGTCGTTGCGGCGTTCGGCATGATTGGCGCCTTCGTTCTGGTTCAGATGCGCGGAATCAAGCGCTACCTAACTGCCGGATTTGCCTTTAGCGTTGTGACCGTGCTCGCGCCGTCGCGATTTGGCGGCGGCGGAGGATTCATCGGGAAAGACCGGTCGGAGTTGTGGGGCGATGGGCTGAATATGTTTAAGAGCAATCCAATCTTTGGAGTCGGATATCATGAGTTCGTCGATAATACGGCCCGTCATCAAGTTGCGCACAATTCATTTGTTCACACCCTCGCGGAGGGCGGGATCGCGGGTTATCTGCCGTTCTTTTTATTGCTATACCTGACCATGGTTCAATTGCGCCGCCTGATTAATGAAAAAAAAATCATGTCAAAACAAGACTATCATATTTTATCTGGTGTTTTTGCAGCTCTGGCCGGAGATTTCACTGGCATGTACTTTATCTCGCGCCAGTACCAACATATTTTCTACACGCTCTTGGCTGTTTCAATCACGCTAACATATCTGGTTAGCAAAAAATATGATTTACAAAGCCTTATTTTTGGCCAGGCCAGAAAAGATATCCGCATGGGAATGCTTTTCGGACTCGGGTCAATTGTTGTGATGTGGATTACAATCCGACTTGCCAATGTATTTGGTGGTGGTGGTTGAGCATCTGAGTTGCATTGCAGTCCAGCCGACGGATAGGACAAGCGCATGCGAATGATTGACCGAATATGAGTCGTTATTCTCATCTTTACCGGTGCGTCTTTTGGCCGAGTTATGAAATACTTCGCGGCCGGCAAACCCACAAATTCCTGGTCGAAGCTGAAGCCCGGCAATGGTGGCCGACTGAGAAATTGCGCGCTTGGCAGCAACAGGAATTCGCCGCCTTGCTCAAGCAGGCTGGAACAAATTGCCCGTGGTATCGTACGCATCTTTCTGAAAATCAGATGCTGACAAAAACTGTCATCCGTGCCCACCGGGAAGAGCTATTGGCCGGTAACTACCGCGACAAGGTCTTCGTCCACAAGACTGGCGGTTCGACTGGTGAGCCGTTGTCGTTTTACATTACCCGTGAAAGCTACGAGTGGCGCAACGCCATGATGTTGCGGGGTTATGGTTGGGCGGGCGCGCACGAAGGCGAGAGGACATTCTGGCTTTGGAGCATCGCTGCCGGCAATGTTTCACGCGGCACCCGGATCAAAACTGCGCTGCACGACTGGTCATTACGACGCACATTTTTTAACAACTTTCAACTCAGCCGCGCGACCTTGCCAGACTGTCTCGCGGCGCTGAATCGCTTTGCTCCGCGTGTGCTCATCGGCTACACCAGCATGCTCGAGTTTCTCGCCCGGTACATCAAAAAGTACGGCGGTCTGCACGTGAAATTGCAATCCGTAATCACCGCCGCAGAAGGGGTCAGTCCCGGCCAGCGGGAACTGCTCCGGGAAGTTTTTAATGCCCCCGTCTTTGCCTCATATGGTAGTCGTGAGTTTAAACTGATTGCTATGGAATGCGACCACGGTGGCCTGCATCTCAGTGCTGATAACCTGGCCGTCGAGGTAATCCGTAACCGCGAGCCTGCCGCGCCCGGCGCACTCGGTCAACTGCTGATCACTGACCTTCACAATTTCGGGATGCCGTTCATCCGGTATGAAATTGGCGACGTCGCAACCGCCCGGAGCGGGGTCTGCCCATGTGGACGCGGCTTACCCATGCTTGGCGAAATCCACGGCCGCGTCACGGATATTATTCAGACTCCCAGCGGCAAAGTGCTGACCGGTCTTTTTTTTCCGCATTTGCTCAAGGAATTCGCCTGGATCGAGCAGTTTCAAGT
>Ga0073936_10003342_pt1 | contig 23037 bp, 18 predicted proteins | sample AliMusrvi5mmetaG_FD_87041 | JGI IMG/M metagenome (GOLD analysis project Ga0073936, IMG submission 87041) | Freshwater lake bacterial and archeal communities from Alinen Mustajarvi, Finland, to study Microbial Dark Matter (Phase II) - Alinen... | ecosystem: Environmental > Aquatic > Freshwater >... | reverse complement strand
GGTAAAACTGGCATTCCCTTGTTTCCACAAAGTCGTGATGAAGGTGTTGTCGGCCCTGGTCACCCAAACGACCGCGTAGTGTCTCGATCCCGATGCGGCTGTAAGATCATTGATCGTCGCCGTCAGTTCGGCACCGCCCGGAGTTGAGGCGGCAAACGCATCGAGTGCAAACAGCCCCGTGGCAAGCATGAAGGCGGACAGGAATTTCGTAAGGGTCTTCATATAGTTTTTCGTGTCAATTGCGTTTAGCCAGCTTGGAAACAATCTTTCTCCGGTCGGGGCAACCACCCCTCCCTGTGACCGCCGGCAAATGCCCGGACGTCGGGTTTCTGCTCCGCGCTGGCAAGCCAAGCACTACGCATTTTCCGCTTTGTACCGCAAACTACGATCTCCGCACAAGCCAAATCGTGCTATTTCTATGACAAGGTACGATAAGTCATAAGAATATCCCAAAATAATCCTTGGTCGCGTAGACTATTTGCAATCATTAGTATGGCCTGTGTGACTCCTCTCCCACCGGGCGTAAGCAGCGCTCCGGCTCGTCCCCATGCATAGTACAATACTTGGTAATGCCATGCCAACGTACGTGCGGTGCCACATGTTGTATATTTATCGTTTACATGAGGCGCACTATTGATTAGAGTTACCAGGAGAATATAGAAACATACGTTATGAATAATCGTTTCCTTACCCCCGCCAACCGGCGCAGCTTAATTTTCGGGGCCAGCCTGCTTGCCCTCGCCCTTGTCCGCGATGTCAGCCAGGCCTATCCGGATTACAGCGGTTGCGCAACCTGCCACGGTGCCTTCAACGACTCCACGTCGCCGAAGGGCACTGTGTTTCCTTCCAGCAGCAAACACGAGATGCACCGGGCCAGCACCAGCATGGCCACCGCCTGCACCTTGTGCCATATGACTCCTGGTTCAGTGCCGGTCTCCACCTTCCTTTCCGGCGGTACCGCCAACAACCCCGGGCTGGGTTGCGTGGGTTGCCACCTGGGACCGGGACTGCGCGAGCATCACAATATCAACGGCATTACCGAATGTTACGATTGTCACACTTATGAGGCCCCCGCCCCCGAGAGCGCGTTCCCTGTCTATTACGGCACCGTTGATACCAAAGCGAACAATCCGGGCAACGTGGACCCCGTGGCCAACACGAACGAGAACTGGTCGGTCGACTCCTTCCTGGGTTTGGATAACGACGGAAACAATCTGTATGATGCGGCGGACTTTGCCATCACCCCATACCGCATCTCCAGCGCCGTCAGGGAAGGCAACGATATCCGCATCACCTGGATAACTGCTGGCGGGCGGAAAGATACGGTTCAGGTCTCGGACAATGCGGGCGGCATCTACTCAAACCTTAGTCCAGCGTTGTCCATCCCCGGTATAGGCCGGATCACCACGAACTACCTACACATAAATGGAGCTCTGAGCACCACGCGGTTCTACCGGCTCCATCTCACGCCCTGAGCACCGACTCGGGCAAAGGCAGCTTTGTATTTGCAGGCAGGGCCGCCCAATGGGCGCGCTGCCCAATCGGTTGAACTGGCAGGTCAAGCGCTCCGCGCGTGTTGCGAGCACGCTCGCCTGACCGACCCGCCAGGCTTCGAGCGAACTCCGGCGGCGAGCCGTAGACTGCGCGACTTGGCTTCAATTGCGCCTGCGAGTTGGGCACTACGCCCAACCCGCAAATCGTTCGCCTTTTGCTTGCCGGCGTGTCTGGCGATTGATTGGTCCACTTGCCAAATAGCGGAAGCTGGATTACCTAAAACTCTATGTTCACGATCACCGCTAATGCCACCCTTCCCTGCACCGTCACAGGCTCCTGGCCGCGCCCGCGCTGGTTCGACCTGAGCATGTTGGGCCAGCCTCTGGATACCTGCCTCATGGACGTGCACTACCGCGAGAAGTTCCAGGATGCCTTGGCGACCGTGATCAGCGACCAGGAACGGGCTGGACTCGACATCCTGACGCACGGTGACTTGCACTGTGACGACGACATGGCCGGTCGCTCCTGGCACCACTACCCGTTGCAACGCTGGGCGGGGTTCGACGGCGATTACCTGCAGTCGGAGGACACACGCTCGCCCTGGCTGCGTTATCCGCCTGGCACCCTGCTCAATGAGATTTACACCGGTTGGCGATGGCCGCGAGTCGTGGACAAGGTCGAACACCGACCGCTGGACTACGCCAAGATCTGGCGGATGGCGCAAAGCAAGACCGACCGCCCAGTTCGCTTCGGCACCTGCTGTTCGCAGGTCATGGGACTATTCCTCGATCTCTACACACCCAAATATAAAGACCGTCACGAAGTGATCTGGGACATGGCGGTTGCGATGAACAAAGAACTGCTGGCGCTGCGGGACGCCGGCTGCAAATGCATTCAGATCGAAGAGCCTACCCTCCACTTCTGGGCCAACACCTTTGGCCGCGACCACGAAGAGGTGAAGCTGATGGTCAAAGCCTTTAACCGCGAGGTTCAGGGCCTGGACGATGTCGAACTCTGGATTCACACCTGCTGGGGCAACCCCAATATGCAACGGGTGATTGAAAACGACAGCTACCGCGAGTCCTTCGAACTCTATCTGAACGAATGCCGCGGAGATGTGTGGACCATTGAAACCAAGGACCGGAACATGCGTGAGATCGAACTATTCGCGCCCTTGAAGGGCCAACTCAAGAAGAAGATTTGCATCGGGGCTGTCAGCCATCGAACCCTGCAGGTTGAGCGACCAGAGCACGTGGCAGTCACTATCCGCCAGGCCCTGGCGCACGTCGCCCCCGAGCAACTCATCGTGTCGAGCGACTGTGGCTTTGGCCGCCAAGGCTGCAACCGGGACATCGCCTTCTTCAAGAGCACCGCCATCGCCCTGGGGACGAACATCGTGCGGCGGGAACTCGGGCTGCCGGAAACGCCCGTCCGCGCTGCGAACCCGACCCTCCAAACCGACATAGTCCCCAAGACTCCCGACCGATAGCTTTAACCCGCCTTTCTAATTTGCCATTTGCCATCTGGCATGCGCGTCTGCCAGGCGTAGAAGCTACCTGAATACTTGACGGGCCGCACCGTCTAACGGATCAGCAAGCCGCACGGCTACAACGACGCTCCTGTGTTCGGGTGCTACACCAAGCACTACGGAACTCCTACGGATATCCTACGGTAATCCTACGGTGCGGTGCCGGACCTCCTCCCATGTATCGCCGGATTGACACGCCTGCTCTTCACCTGCGGCCACGCCAGCCTTCGCCCCCGGGGCGCCGGCATATTGCAGCCTCGAGGCGACCAGGCGGTCCGAACCGGCGGCATTCTGGCGCGCCGGCCCCTTAGTCTTACAATTCTTTTGCAAATCTTTTGCCCGTCCCTCACAACTTTCGATGGCCTCCTAGCCAGATTAGCCGCATGATGCTGTCATGAGAAAGGTCGCGCTGGTGTTCGTGCTGGCCGTGTTCGTGCCCAGCCTGGCGCTCGCCTGGCTGGCGGTGCGTTCGCTGCGTGACCAGCAATTTATCCTCGAGCGACAGCGGTCTCTGCTCTACCAGGGCGTCGCTGACGCCAAGGCTAAAGAGGTGCAGGATGCGCTCGCGGATTACCAGCACGGCTTCGCTGCCCAAGTGGCCAAGCTTCTGGGCAAACGCGATCCTCAGGAAATCGTTCCCTCCTTTGATGATGCCTTGCGGCGGGATTGGCCGCTGGCGCAAGTCGGCTTCTGCGTCAGCTTGAAGGGTGAGATCAAGGCGCCGGCGCTCTACGGCAGGGCCGAGGCTCGGAAGTTCCTGGACGATAACGGGCGCTTTCTAGCCAACCGCGAAAGCGTGGATGTCTATACCAACCCGAAGCAGTTGTTAGCCAATGCCAACACCCTCAATTACCAGAACACCCAGCCGCAATCCTCCTCCCCCGCCCAAGCCGAGCTCCAGAACGACGCTTCCCAGCGAGCCGGTTTTAACAAACTCCAGCAGCGCAGCGTATTCCCGCAGCAACAGACCCTCTCTTCGCAACGCCAGGAGCCCGTCGAGCAGGCACAGCAGCAATTCTCGAAGGCCGCCGCCGCGCCCGCCGAGTTCCGCCAGCTCATCGGCGAGGATAACGAGGGCACCCTGGCCCGGTTCGTGGATAACAAGCTGAATGTCCTCTTCTGGTATCGCTCGCCCGGTGACCCGCAACTGGTCTTTGGCACCCAACTCGCCCTGCCCCGGCTCATCGAGGGGCTCAGCTCCTTGGTACAGCAGGTCGAGCCGGCGCTGCGCGGCGAGATTTGCGTCACGCTGCTCGACGACACGGCCAAGCCCGTCGCACTATCGCATCCTGGCTTCCACACTACCTGGAAGCGGCCATTTGTCGCCACCGAGATCGGCGAGGCGTTGCCACATTGGGAACTCGCCGTCTATCTGTTGAACCCGGCCAAGCTCACCCAATCGGCGCATACGCTGAAGCTGACGCTCGGCTTGCTCATCGGAGTCCTATTGGCCGCTATTGGTGTTGGGAGCTGGCTCATCGTCGCAGACCTGAACCGCCAGCTCACCCTCGCGCACCAGAAGACAGATTTTGTCAGCAACGTCTCGCACGAGCTGAAAACGCCCCTGACCTCGATTCGCATGTTCTCCGAGCTGCTCGCTGAAGGCCGCGTGACCGATCAGGTCAAGCAACGCACCTACCTGAGCATCATCACCGCCGAAACCGCGCGCTTGACCCGGCTCATCAACAACGTCCTCGACTTCGCCCGCATTGAACGCGGCGAGAAGAAATACAGCTTCCAGAGATGCGACCTCGTGGGCGTTGTGCGCGAGACCGCAGACACATATCGCCCGCACCTCGAAGCCAGCGGCTTCCAATTCGCATACAAGTTACCCGACACACCCCTATTCGTGAACGGCGACCGCGACGCTCTGGCGCAGGTGGTAGTGAATCTGCTCTCAAACGCTGAGAAATATTCCGACAGCCGCAAGGAGATCGACCTCTGCCTGAGCACGCTAGAGACACGTTCCGCCGCGCCCATGATTCCGCCCGAAGATGATGGGACGCGATGGAACGCGTCCCTACCTGGTTCAGAGGAGCCCGGTTCGCCCGAGAGCTGCCTTCGATCCCCCCTCTCCCCTTCCGAAGGGGAGAGGGCTGGGGTGAGGGGAGGGTCTTCTCCGTCGGGGTCAAGGGACCAAGCCGCGTTAGCTTCTACGTGTTATCCTCCGGGCGTCGCCGTCAAAGTCCTGGATCGCGGCATGGGTGTGCCGAAGGGATGCGAGGAGAAGATCTTCGAGCAGTTTTATCGCGCGCACGATTCCCTGAGCAACGGCATCCAGGGCTCAGGATTGGGCCTGACGCTGGCCCGGCAAATCGCCCGAGCCCATAGTGGCGAGCTGGTCTACGAACCGCGCGAAGAGGGGGGAAGCTGCTTCACTCTGTGGCTCCCGTTGATGGCCTCTGCAAAATCCGAAGCCCGAAGTCCGAAGTCCGAAACCCCGGCCACTCCAGGATGACGAAGAGGCTGTAACCCCATCGAGACCATTCCACATGAGCACCAAGGTTCTAATTGTTGAAGACGATCCGCATATCCTCCTTGGCCTGGAGGAGGTCTTGAAAAGTGATGGCTTCGAAGTGGCGGTCTGCAATCGCGGCGACCAGGCGATTGAGGCGGTCCGCAAACACCGCCCCGCGCTGATCCTGCTGGATGTCATGCTGCCAGGACTGAGCGGCTACGATATCTGCAAGCAACTCCGCGCGAAGAAAGTCGCGACGCCCATCCTGATGCTCACCGCCAAAAGCCAGGAGATTGATAAGGTGGTCGGGCTCGAGCTCGGTGCGGATGATTATGTTACCAAACCCTTCGGTGTCCGCGAATTGCTGGCACGAATTCACGCCTTGCTCCGCCGCACTGCCGCAGTCCCTACCTCAGAAACCGACACCCCTGGGCCGTTTCAAATCGGCGCCGCCACCGTTGACCCCAAGACCTTCCAATTAAAGCGCGGGAAGGCCGTCGAAGAACTCACTGCCAAAGAGCTCAAACTGCTGCAACTCTTCGCCGCCCATCCAGGAGAGGTGTTTTCGCGTGACCGCCTTCTCAACGAGGTCTGGGGCTACAGTTACTACGGCACCACGCGCACGCTGGACCAGGTCATCGTTCAATTGCGCAGGAAGCTGGGCGATAGCGGCGACGAACCCCAACACCTCCTCACGGTGCACGGCGTCGGCTACAAGCTGAGTCCGACCGGTTGATCGTTAACGCTCTCATACTATATTTGCTAATGTTCTGCATGAAATACAGATTCGTCGCCCGTCTGGTTATCGCCGCCAGCGTGGTCGCCGCTTCAGAACTTGCAGCCCAGCCCACCCCTCGCCTCAGTGCTCCGCCACGCAGTGCAACCGCCAAGGCGATGCCGAATGTCATCCACACCGACTACTACGAGATTAACGGTGCCACCGCCAGAGAGCTGCTGGCTTCGATGAGGGCCAACCAACCGTTTGCCAACTACGCCGCCACCGAATGGCACGTGGACTGGAACTACGACTGCCTCCTCAACCCCAATGAGTGCATTCTGCGCTCTTTTAATGTCCGGGTGCGGGTTCGATTTATTCTTCCCCACTGGGTTGACTCGCAGAATGCAGACCAGGCGCTCCAGGAAGAATGGAAGCGGTATTTCGGCGCTCTCCAGATCCACGAGAGCGGACATGCTGGCTTCGGGATTGCGGCTGGGAAAGAGCTGTTACGACTTGTGAACTCCAAAGAGTGGCGGGCGGCGGACCGAAAAGAACTAAAGGCCCGGATTGACGAGGAATGCGAGAAAACCCTGCGGGAATTCAAGGCGCAGGAGGTTGCCTATGACAAAAAGACCGATCATGGTCGAACCCAAGGTGCACGCCTCAAGACGACCTCCGTGATGCCCCGCCTGCCTCGCTGAGAGAAAGCGAGTGCCTGCGTCTCCCAAAGCTTGACGCTGCCTTTGGGTTTGGCGGGGCGGCTGTGCCAAGATCGTCGTCGGTAAAACTACTTACACACCATCCGTAATCATCGGAATTGGCACGTCTGGCTCCGTCGGGGATGCTGTCTTCGAACGATACACGAATAACCAATATGAAGACACGGACTTTACGACTGGCGATGGTGGCATTCAGTTTGGCAGGCGCGATGAGTGCGAGTGCAGCACTTTCAGTGGCATTTAACAACGTAAGTCCGGTACAAGCTGTAAATCTCCAGGTTACCGGGATCAGCGTCCCCTGGGGTACGGGCTCAATCGGAGTCAATGCCGGAATATACAATCTGACAGTTGATGGGGTGCCGACCGCCGGCTTTTGCATCGACGTCTCACGCTATTCGGGAACGTATTCGGACTACTTTTACGCTCCACTTGCTAGTGCTCCGCTCGCTCCAGCCGGTCCCATGAATATGAAGGCCGATGCCGCAGGCAATATTGAGAAGCTATGGGCAGCGTACTACGGTGCGGCCGTAGCCGATAGTCTTGGCGTAGAAGCTGCAGCCTTGCAGGTGGCCATCTGGGAGCAAGTGGCTTTGGGCGGAGGCTACACGGTTACCGTGAGTGGGAATGATCAGGTGACAAAGGAGGCTGGCATAATGATCGGTAATCTTGCGAACCTCACTGATAAGGCCGATCTCCAGGCTCTAGTCAGCTCGTCCGGGCAGAATTACGTGGTGCCCGTCCCAGAGCCTACGACGATGATCGCGGGCGCGGGCGCGCTTGGTTTGGCTCTGCTCGGAATGGGTAGAGCTCGCCGCACCAGCGTGGTCCGAATCGGGTAAGGAGTTTCCCACACGGCAACTCTTGCTCTGTTTGCAGGCCGGCTCGAATGGGCCGGCCTGAACTCTTTCGGGGAGGACTGTGGACACAGCGCCGGCAGCGTCAGGTAAGACACCCGCTGGAACCCTCCGCAGGCCCGTTCCGGGTGCGCAGCGGGGGCCGCTAGTACGACTTCACCGTGTGGTATCGGGCCAGAGAAACCTCTTGGCAAGTCACGGGGCTGGATTGCACAGTGCTTTGCATGCGAAGGATCTACACGGTGTTTCAAAATGACAACAAGCGGTTCATTGGTCGCAGCCTTCTTATGCGCTCCATCCGGACGTGGAGGTTCCTTTTCTGTCTCCCCCCGCTTGTCGGGACTTCCCTTGCCGGCGAACCAACCTTGGTCCTCGAAAATGCTCTGTTCCGCTACGTGATTTCGTCTGATGCTCGGAACGTGGCCTTTGTGGACCGCGCGACGGGCGCCGATTATCTTCGGGCCGCCGGGCCGTCTGCGTGCGCCCTAATCCGTGCCCAGGGCCGGGAGCAGGTGGCCACCGCCGCAACTCTGGACCAGGGGCGGCTGACCTTGCAGTTCGGCACCAACGGCGTCAAAGCCGTTCTCAGGACCGAAGTGCACCCATCCTTTGTAACTCTAGCCGTCGAGTCCGTGACCGGCGAAGGGGTCGATTCACTCACGTTCCTGAATATTCCGCTCACACTCAAGGGCTCGCCGGACGAAGCGTTCGGCGCCTGCGCCCTCTCGCTCAATCTGACAACCCGTGTGGACGCCTTGCCGGCGCTGCAGCGTGAGCTGCGAGCCTCTTGTGATAGGAGGTTTGGCCTCCTCGGTGCCCGCGCGGCAATTGTCGGCGCGCCGATGGCCCGAATGCTGCCGGTGTTGCAGGAGACGCTGACCGGTGCCAGTGAGCTTCCGGTCTGCAAGGTCGCCGGACCGTGGGCGCGCGAGGTGCCGTTCAACCACGGCTCGTACCTCTTCAACTTCGGCTCGCTCACCGAGACCAATGTGAACGATTGGATCGAAATGGCGCACAGCCTCGGGTTCACGCAAATTGACAATCACGGCGGCGGTGGATTCTTCCGGTTCGGCAGCATGGAATTGAACCGGCAGAAATGGCCGGATGGCTGGGAATCGTGGCGGCGAATCGTGGCCCAGTTGCATGCCGCTGGGATCGGCTCGATATTCCACACCTACGCGTTCTTCATCGACAAGCAGTCGAAATACGTGACGCCGGTGCCCGATCCGCGCCTCGACGCCTTCCGCGCCTTTACCCTGGCCGAACCGCTCAGCACAAATGCGACTGAGATCCCTGTGAAGGAACCCACAGCCGGCCTGACCACCGTGACGGGCTTCTTCGAATTCAACAGCGTTGTCCTGCACATCGGCGATGAATTGGTGACGTTCAGTGGAGTGAGCCAGCAGGCGCCGTGGCGGTTCACCGGCGTAAAGCGTGGGGCACTCGGCACCAAGGCTGTAGCGCACGAACAGGGTGCCAAAGCCCGACACCTCAAGGAGTGCTTTGGCCTGTTTGTCCCCGACGTGGAATCCTCCCTCTTCGAGGAGATCGCGGCGAACCATGCGGAGGTCGTCAATCGCTGCGGATTCGACGGCATTTACCTCGACGCCATTGACGGCAGCGCGATCCTGCGTGGTGGCGACGAGTGCTGGTATTGGGCGGCGAAGTTCGTGTCTGAGATTCAGAAGCGGCTGAAGCAACCGGCCGGAATGGAGATGAGCGCCATGTGGCACCACTTCTGGCAATACCGCACCCGCTGGCAAGCGTGGGACTATCCGCAGCGCGGCCACGGGCGCTTCCTAGACCTCCACGCGGCCGAAGTCAACGGCGGGCTGCTCCTGCCGCTGCACCTAGGCTGGTGGGGCTTTCAGTCCTTCAACCCGCCGCAGATCGAGCCGACTTACCCGGACGTGATCGAGAATCTCGGGGCCCGGCTCGTCGGCTGGGATGCCGGCATCTCGCTCACGGCCGGCATCGATCGCGAGACGCTTCGAAGCACACCGCTGTTCCGCCGAGGAGTGGACATCCTCAGAACCTGTGAAGACCTGCGCCATGCACACACCCTCGACGAGTCGAGCCGGGCCAGGCTGCGCGACCCTGGCAGCAAATTCACCCTGCTCAAGGACGCCGCAGGCAAGGCGCATTTCGTCCGCGCCCAATCCCACTCTCACACCGTTAGCCCCAACGAGACTTGGACCCTGGCGTGGCAGTTAACCAGCTCTTTTGGTCCTCAACCGGTGAAGCTCCGCATTGAAGCCTTGCGGTCAGTCGCGCCGATCACGGATACGAACACTTTGCTTCTGGCTGAGCTGACCAAAGCGAACGTCGCACCCTGGAAAGCCACGAGCGCCGAGGGCGTGACCTTCAGCCTGGCTGCCGCGACGAACCCGAGCGACTTGGGGTGCCTGGTAGTGACCACGAACGCCGGCAAAGTTGCGCGAAATGCCGCGTGGATCCGATTCGAAAAGCCCTTCAGCCCAGTGCTCAACTTAAAGGAACTCCAGGGGCTCGGCGTCGAGATCGAAGGTGACGGTTCCGGCGCCCTGGTCGCGATCCGCCTCGAAAGTCCGCGCGCCATTGCTTACGGCGCGATTGCCGATCGCTACATCAACGTTGACTTCGTTGGCCGACGCTTCTTCTCATTGGTCGAGACGGAGTCGTCCCGCTGGAGCGATTACGTCTGGAATGACGGGAAGAGCCTCTACAATGCCTACCGGGAGACGATCGACTTTAGTGCCATTGAATCCGTCAGTGTCTGGCTGCAGAATCTCCCTCCCGGGCGGGAGACTAGATTCCGTCTTGGCCCAGTCCGGGCACTGCCTCTGTGCACCGGCCTCGTGAAGAATCCGAGTATCAATGTAGGGGGAAAGACCCTCGAGTTTCGGGTCGAGCTGGCTTCGGGAAGCTGGATCGAATGCAATGGACCGGCCGATTGTAAGGCATACAGCGCCCGTGGTGACCCACTCGGCGCGGTGACGCCAAGCGGAGCATGGCCAACGCTTCAGACCGGTGTTACCCGTCTGCAATTCTCCTGCGAGTCGACCGCTGCGCCCACACCGCGCGCCCGCGTCACCGCCTTCAGCAACGGCACGGAGCTCTGACTTGGAAGCTAGTCGCTCCCAAGTCGAATTGGCCAGCCTGGCCGAGATGGCATGCTCGTCAGCTCCCACGGCGATCGGAGTTTCTCAGCCTCGGCGTTTGACAAATGACGATTCTTGGCTTCCTATAGGGCGGCTCTGCGATGAATCCGGCCGTGGGTTGGAGTTGCCGGAGTCTTCGGCTGGCGAAATAAACTGTTAATCAGATTCAATAAAACAATTATGGGTAACGGAGTTGACGGCGGTCTTTGCGAATGTGGCAATCAGGTGGTTTCGGTCGGCATGCAGGTGCCGAATTTCGAAATGGAAGTGTACGATCCGGCGGAACGGGCGTTTGGGAAAATCTCCCTCGACGCCGTTCGCAAGCAGGAACGATGGATGGTGCTCGTGTTTTATCCGGCGGACTTCACGTTCGTCTGCCCGACGGAGCTGGCGGACCTGGCGGAGAAATCCGAGGCCTTGCGGAAGCAAGGAGCAGTGGTGGTGTCAGTCTCCACAGACACGAAGTTCGCCCATCTTGCCTGGCGAGACTCGGAGAGACTGCTCGCCAAGGTTAACTACCTGATGGGGGCGGATCCAACAGGCAAGGTGAGCCGGTTGTTTGGGGTGCTTGATCCAGCGTCAGGCTTGGCCCTCCGCGGCACATTCCTCATCAACCCGCAGGGCAAGCTCGTCTCTTCAGAGGTCAACTTTTATAACGTCGGCCGCAACGCGGACGAGCTGCTCCGTAAAATGGAAGCCAACGTGTACTTAATAGCGCATCCCGATGAAGCTTGTCCCGCCAAGTGGCAACAGGGCGGAAAGACCCTGAAGCCGAGCGAGAAGATGGTCGGCAAAGTATACGAGGCTTTGAACGGCTGACCTAACCATCCTGACGCCCCTGGGCGCTCGAATGTGAGGTCTCGTTCACGCGTGGCGCTCACCCGGTTCGTTTGAGGGAATTCCCATCACGTGCGCTTTCATCACGTGTTTCAGGCACGCTCAACTCCTCATATCGTGGGAGGCGTTTATTCCCAGGCAACCACGCGAAAATTAGCGCGAAGATTATATTGACGGACTTGACACGATATGATAAAAAAGCGCGAAAGGTTAGTTTGCGGGCCAATGTAGTTTAAGAGTCGGGTAATGAATTTATGAAAGCAATTGTTACTGTTGCCCTCGCTGTGGCTGTTCTGACTGCCAGCAATTCCTTCGGCAAAGACACGCCTAGAGTTAATCCCTTAAACGAAACTCTGGCTGCCGCTCCGGCTGCCGAGCTGCCAGCCAAGGCAGCGGATCTGGTTTTGCAGGCTAAAGCTAGCGACCAGCAAGTCACCACCATTAACGTCGTCAAGAGTGCGGTGGGAATAAAGCCCGCCGCCGCCCCAGCCATCGTGAGCGCCATCGCCCGCGTGGTGCCGACCATGGCGTCGGTGGCCGCAGGCGCCGCTGCCGTCGAGCAACCCAAACAGGCCAGCGCCATTGCCAAAGCGGCCGCAGCCGCCGCCCCATCCCAAGCCGGTAAGATCGTTGCTGCCATTTGCCGCGCGGTCCCGAACCAATACCGGAACGTAGCGGTCGCGGTATCCCAGGTGGTACCCAGCGCAGGAGAGGACATTTTGCGCGCCGTTGCCTCCGCCCTGCCTGACCTGAAGCCAGCTATCGATCTCGTTTTGGCTAGCTATGTGGGGAATATGCCTTCCGTGTCCGCGACGCTCGACCAGGCTGCATCGACCTCCACGGCTGCCACTGCACCTACCTCAGCAGGGGCTTCTGCGCCGCCGATGGTCCGGGGCCCTGCAGCGGCCCCTCCCTACTGGCCTCTGACAACGACTCCAGCAAACGTCACACCCGGCACTTCGTCGCAAGTGCCACCGGGTGGACGCAATTACGCGACACCGTAAACGCTCTGGTTAGCAACGCCAGCAAGCCTTCCTGATCTGCTAGGAGGGCTTTTTTTTGGCTGCATCCAGACACAGGAGGTCCTGTGATTGTCTGTCCTGCTTCTCGGTTGTTCATTGCCCCTTTGTTCTGGTCAACCCTAAGGTAAGGCATGAGGGCATCCCCGCAGGTAGCGTCCATTCCAAATGATCCCAATTCGTGCTAAGAAAAAGGGCGGTTCTTGGAACGAAGGATCTGCGCGCTTTGGTTCGGAGTACGTAACTCTCTGGCAATTGAGTAGCCACGTAATGCGGTCGTGTTAGACGTGGCTGGGGTGCGTGGATGGCAGACAGGGTTTGAGACATTCCCCCCGTCCAGCATAGCGGTCCGCGCCAACTTGAATTGACCATCCAAGTGCGGTGGATCCGTCGCACCGATCCCGGGTCTTATCTCGATATCCCTCCCGAGGGTATGACTTCCATCGCGAAGAGATCATAAACTCGCTCTGTTGCCAGGCGATGACGCCTTGGGGCCGGAAGATTCTCAACGCAGTCTGCCTGTTGGGCCACGCTCGTTTCAGCACGATCCTAGCAACTGATCGCACCGTCTCGCCGCCATGCCGCTAGAGCGGCCGTAACCGCTCCAGTATTGGATTTCCCACGTGTTTTCGTGCGCCTGATCAATTTGCCAAGAGGCGATACCGACATGCCTGGAGCCAGAAGGGGTGAAAGATCCAGATGGTAGCCCCGCCCGGAATTGAACCGGGATTCCAAGTTTAGGAAACTCGTACTCTATCCATTTGAGTTACGGGGCCGGCTACTCAACGCATTAACGAATACACCGACTGCGACTCCTTGGAAAGCTGTTTCGGTGTGAGAACCGGCAACACGCCGCTTCAGCCACGTGCGATGCCGTCGGGCTTCTCAATAACTGAGTTTGACCTTCGGACTCACAGGCATAAGATCGCTCCAGATGAATCCTAACTCGCATATCACACCATGAACAAAGACTCTTCCTCTCGCCGGAGCTTCCTGAGAACGGCGTCTGTCGCCGCGACTGCTATCACCATTATCCCTCGTCATGTGCTGGGGCAGGGCCAAACGCCGCCGTCACAGAAACTCAATATCGCGGGGATTGGCGTCGGCGGTATGGGCTCGGGCGACGTTGCCTCGTGCGCGCAGGCCGGCGAGAACATCGTCGCCCTCTGCGATCCCGACCGAAACCACTTGGCTGACAACGCCAAGAAGTACCCCAGCGCCAGGCTCTACACCGATTTTCGCAAGATGCTGGAGACTCAGAAGGACATTGACGCAGTGACCATCGCCACCCCCGACCACGTCCATGCCGTTGCCACCGCCATGGCCATGAAGCTGGGCAAGCATGTGCACTGCCAGAAGCCGCTCACCCACAGTGTCTACGAGGCGCGTATGATCGGTAAGATCGCGCGCGAGACCAAGGTAGCTACCCAGATGGGCAATTTCGGGCAGGCTGGCGAAGAGCCCCGCCGCGTTGCCGAACTGATCTGGGCCGGCGGCATCGGCACCCTCAAGGAAGTGCATGCGTGGTCCAACCGCAACCCGGACATCTCCCAGCGTGGGGTTGCCCGGCCCAAGGAGACCCCTCCCTGCCCGGCGCACATCGAGTGGGATCTGTGGGTTGGTCCGGCACCCTTGCGGCCTTACCACCCCTGCTATCACCCTTTTGCCTGGCGCGGCTGGTGGGATTTCGGCACCGGTGTACTCGGGGACATCGGCTGCCATGAGTTGTCTGGCATCTTCAAGGCCATGAAGATCGGCGACCCAGTCAGCGTCGAAGCCTGCTCCACCAACTGGCAGCGCCCCAAGGAAATCAGCACCGAGACCGCCCCACTGGCTTCCATCACCCATTACAAGTTTGCCGCCAGCGACACCCACGGGCCGTTGAGCATCTTTTGGTATGACGGCGGCATGCGCCCGCCCCGGCCCGAGGAGCTCGAGCCGGACCGACCGTTCGCCGAGAACGATGGCACGATGTATGTCGGCGACAAGGGCGTCATGCTGCGCGACCGCCTGATCCCCGACAAGAGATGGACCGAGTTTGGTCGGCCGCAGCAGAAGCTCGCACGGTCGCCCGGGCATTGGAAGGAATGGCTCGACGCCTGCAGGGGCGGCAAACCCGCCGGCTCGAACTTCGCGGATCATGCCGCACACCTAGCCGAAGTCGTCCTGCTAGGCAACATAGCGATCCGCATGAACCAAAAGCTCGAATGGGACCCGGCGAACATGAAGTTCCCCAATTGCCCCGAGGCTGACAAGTTTGTGAACCCGCCGTACCGGGATGGATTTGCACTATAACCGGAGAACGAGTGGCCAGGTGAATGCAAGCAGATGGGAGACCAGCCCAGAGCAGGCGAAGGGCGCGTAAGGTGACAAGGTTTGGGCCGCGTCGCTGGTTCACGCGGGGCGGGTGCGCTGGCCTCGGAATTGCCTCGGCTCTATTCCTCAAGACCGCCGTCAGACACGGCACCATTGCGCGGTTGTTCCGCCTCCGAAGAGATGGCATGCTTCCAAGACGATATGCCAGTAAAAGTCAAAATCTGCGGCATCACGAACTTCCCCGACGGCATGGCCGCCGCCGAGGCGGGCGCCGATGCGCTGGGTTTCGTTTTCTACGATCGGAGCCACCGCCACATCTCCTTGGAGGCTGCCGCCACGCTCATACGTGAATTGCCGCCGTTCGTTATGAAGGTTGGCGTATTCGTCAACGCCCCGGTGGACTTGGTTGTGCGAGCTAGCCGAGAATGCGGCTTAAACCTACTGCAGTTTCATGGCGATGAGGCACCGGATTATTGCCTGCAGTTCGGCTTGATGAGTATGAAGGCCTTTCGCATCCGCGACGCCACCTCTTTGCAGGCGCTCCAGGATTACCCCACCGACGCCTGGTTACTGGATGCCTATTCTCCCCGCAATTTAGGGGGCACGGGGGAGACGTTCAACTGGGACCTCGCCCTCGAAGCGCGGAACTCGGGTCGCCCTATTTTCCTGGCAGGCGGGTTGACCCCTGAAAATGTGGCTGAAGCGGTAAAGCGAGCACGTCCTTACGGGGTTGACGTCTCAAGCGGAGTTGAATCGGCACCCGGCAGGAAGGACCACGCCCGAGTGAGGGCCTTTATCCAAGCGGCGAAGCTGGTTGAAGACTGGTGATTCCTACGGCTAAAAAGCTGTGAGGCAAGCGGCCTTGCTCAACACGGTGTCTAACCTAACAGGTTTGTGGCTGCGAGGACACCTTGGGGGTGTCATCGTTTCCACGCTCTCAATAGTGGCACAGCCATGAAAACGAATACTGGGTGGCTAGCCTGAACGCCTTTCGGCTCTCTCTCGAATACACCACACGCAAGGGCGGCCTGAACCGCAACACCGCATATCACCCACTAACCCTCGAAGGAAAGAAGACGGTCGGACTGGAAATCTTCCACCAGAACAAATGGAAAGTGCCAGATGCAATCTTCGTGCCGGTCGGGGATGGCGTGATCATCAGCGGCGTCTTCAAGGCGTTCTATGATCTAAAAGCTGCGGGGCTGATAGCCAAACTGCCACGCCTGGTCTGCGTGCAGGCCGAGCGTTCGTCCGCCATCCATAATTATATCACCACCGGAAAGTACCGAGACGCGCGGCGGCCTGCGACGATCGCCGATTCGCTTTCCGTCGCGGTTCCTTCGAATGCGTATATGGCGCGGAAGGCAGTGCTCGAGAGTCGGGGCTTCTCAATGACCGTGACGGACGAGGAAATTCGACAAGGGCAGCGGATTCTGGCGGAGAAGACCGGAGTCTTCGCAGAGCCGGCTGCAGCCTCGACGGTTGCGGCGTTGAGAAAGTTGGAGGGCGCGGAGCATTTGGCCGCCAGAGAGCAAATCGTGCTCCTTATCACTGGTCACGGCCTCAAAGACGTTGAAGCAGCAATGAAAAGCGTTTGCATACCCGCTTCCATTGACCCAACCGTCGAGGCCCTGTAATCTGGGTTTGGATAGGCTCCAGAGCCGTCCGGAAGCAGCGAACAGGAAATGACGATTTGAACAAGAGTGCCGGCCGGCCGGCCTGACCCATCTACCATGAGCAAACTGTTCAACGAACGCTGGGGACGAAACCTGTGCTGCCTGCTTATGGCTTTCGCTCTGTGGAACGTATTAGGCCCAGAAATCCTTAGAGGTGCAGCCACGGGGGCTGGCATTGGGACTGGGTTCGTCTACGATGCGATCTATCTCAAACATGATACGGGTAAAGGACACCCTGAGCGCCCTGGGCGGCTGACCGCCATCCTTGACCGATTGGAAAAGAAGGGTGTGCTTCAGCACCTGGTCCGGCTGAAGCCGGCGGCGGCTTCCCTGGAGTGGATTACCACTGTCCATACGCCGGAATATGTCGAGCGCGTGAAGAGAAGCTGCCAGGGAGGAACCGGCTATGTGGACACGCCGGATGCGCCCGCATCACAGGCTTCGTACGAGGTGGCGCTGCACGCGGTCGGGGGTGTACAATCCGCTATTGATGCGGTGATGAACGGGACGATCAGGAACGCCTTCTGTGCCGTCCGCCCCCCCGGCCACCACGCTCTGAAGGACAAAGCCATGGGCTTCTGCTTGTTCAACAACGTCGCCATCGCTGCGAAGTACATCCAGAAGAATTACAAGCTGGGCAAGGTGCTGATCGTCGACTGGGATGTGCATCATGGCAACGGCACTCAAGCCATGTTCTACGACGACCCAACCGTGTTCTACTTCTCGATCCACCAGTCTCCTTTCTATCCTGGAACAGGCGGTGCGGAAGAAAAGGGGCTGGGGAAGGGCCTGGGATTCACCCACAACGTGCCCCTTGAAGCTGGCTCCGGTGATGCCGAGTACCAAAAGGCGTTCCTGGAGCAGCTTAAGCCGGTGGCGGCTGCCTTCAAGCCGGAATTTGTGTTGGTTTCTGCGGGTTTCGACGCTGCGAAGGGTGATTTGCTTGGCCAGATGAATGTGACGCCGGAGGGCTTTGCCGAACTGACTCGGGTCGTCAAAGCTATCGCAGACCAATATTGCCAAGGGCGGCTGGTGACTATACTCGAAGGAGGGTACAACCTGGAAAGCCTGGCGGCATCAGTGGAAGCGCATGTGCGTGTTCTTACGCAGTGACTACCCCACGAGCCTTAGAGCTTGTTTGAAAACTCGGTTTGGAGTCCCGCCTTTAGGCGGTTTCTGCGCCGCGCCGCCTAAAGGCGGGACTCCAAACCTGCCGCAACGAGGCTCAATGGTCGTTTTCAAACGGGCTCTTAGAACCCCATCCGCAGCCCGTGGTTTCAATAGCACAAAAACGGCCTTCTACTGGAACCTTTGCGACGCGACCACGGACTTTCAAGAGGTGCGGCAGATCACACGGCGACCTCGCACAGTAATGTCGCCGCGGGCAAGGGCGGCAACGCATTGCGGATACAAGGCGTGTTCGGCAACCTGAATCCGCTCGTGCAGTGTTTCGGGAGTGTCGTCATCCAGCACCGGCACGGTGTGTTGGCCGATGATCGGACCAGCATCCACGCCCGCATCTACGAAATGCACCGTACAACCCGTCACTTTCACCCCATGCGCCAAGGCCTGCTTCCATGCCTCCAGGCCGGGAAACGATGGCAAGAGTGATGGGTGAATGTTGATGATACTCCCGGCGAATGCGGTAAGAAATCCGTCCTTCAAGACCCGCATGAACCCAGCCAGCACCACCAAATCAACCTCAGCTCCCCGCAACGCATCTACATACGCACGCTCCGCTCCCTCGTCGAGCTTCGTGCGAAACTTGCCCGGCGGCAAGAACCGCGCCGGAATGGACCCCGCGCGTGCGCGATCCAGAATTCCCGCCTCCGCCACATCGCTTAACACCAGGACGACCTCCGCCGACACATTGCCCGCACGGCAGGCGTCAGCAATGGCCACAAAGTTGGACCCTTTGCCCGAACCCAGGACCCCGATGCGAAATTTGCGCTCACCCATCACACCGCTTTCTTACACGGAGCCGGGCGGACCCCACAAGCATCAAGTGAGGAAAGACAGCCCAGGCAAATAGAAAGCATCCCGAACTGCGCTTCGTCGCCATTGGACATTGCCGCCCATTCCTGTTAGCCTCCTCGCGAGATTCGATAATTATGGCAAACACACCCTCTGAACCCTCGGGCGTCGCCGGAGCCAAAACTGCTCCGTCCGATTTCATCCGTGACATTGTCGCCGCGCACGTCGCTGAGAAGAAATATGCGCAAATCCATACTCGTTTCCCCCCCGAGCCAAACGGCTACCTGCACATCGGCCATGCAAAGTCCATTTGCCTGAACTTCGGCATCGCCCGCGAGTTCGGGGGCGTATGCAACTTGCGAATGGACGATACGAATCCGACCAAGGAAGACGTCGAGTATGTGGATTCGATCACTGAGGACGTGAAATGGCTTATCAGCGCGTGGGCTGACGACCGGCTGGGGCTCAAGCCCAAGGGCAAGACGCCTGAAGCCCAAACCGTCGGCGGCAAGGCGGACTTCTTCCTGGGACCGATCACACGGGCTTCGAACGACCAACTCGAACCCTTCTACGCCAGCGATTACTTCGACCAGATTTACGATTACGCCCTCCTGCTCATCCAGAAGGGCGTCGCCTACGTGGACGACCTCTCACCCGAGGACACTGACAAGTATCGTGGTTCACCCGATCGTCCCGGGCAAGAGAGCCCCTTCCGCGGGCGTTCGATCGAGGAGAGCCGGGATCTGTTCACGCGGATGAAGGCGGGGGAATTCCCCAATGGGACCCGCACGCTCCGCGCGAAGATTGACATGGCGTCGCCAAACATCTGGATGCGCGACCCGGTGCTCTATCGCATCCGCCACTCGGAACACCATCACACTGGCAGCAAGTGGTGCATCTACCCGATGTATGATTTTGCCCATTGCCTCAGCGACTACATCGAAGGGATCACCCACTCGATCTGCACGCTCGAGTTCGAGGTCCACCGTCCGCTTTACGATTGGATTCTGGAGCAGCTCGACCTGCCCCGTCCCCTGCCCCACCAGTACGAATTCGCCCGCCTGAGCCTCGGCTACACGGTGATGAGCAAGCGCAAGCTCATGCAATTGGTTACCGAGGGGCTCGTCTCAGGATGGGACGACCCTCGGATGCCAACCATCTGTGGCCTGCGCCGCCGCGGAGTCACCCCGCAGGCCCTGCGCGATTTCGCTTACAACATCGGCATAACTAAGTACAACGCCGTCACCGACGTCGCCGTTTTGGAATACTCGATTCGCGAGGACCTTAACCGAAGCGCGCTGCGCCGGCTCGCGGTGCTGCGTCCGCTCAAAGTCGTCATCACCAATTATCCCGCCGACCAAGTCGAGGAGCTTGAGGCTGTCAACAATCCCGAGGACCCGACTGCCGGCAAGCGCAAGATGCCCTTCAGCGGTGAGCTCTACATCGAACGCGACGACTTCATGGAAACGCCGCCGCCCAAATATTTCCGGCTGCGCCCCGGCGGCGAAGTGCGGCTCAAGTATGCATACATCATCAAGTGCGATGAGGTGGTTAAAGACGCTTCCGGCCAGGTGGTTGAGTTGCGCTGCACCGCCGACCTCGGAAGCAAGACCGGCGGTCCGAATGCCGGCCGTAAGATCAAGGGTACCGTCCATTGGGTCAGCGCCCGTCACGCGGTCGAGGCCGAAGTGCGCCTCTATGATCGGTTATTCACGGTGCCCGAGCCCGACGCCGACGGGGACTTCAAGCAGCGCCTTAATCCGCACTCCCTGGAAGTCGTGACGGCCAAGTGCGAGTCGAGCTTGAACGACGCGAGGTCCGAGCTCCGCTATCAGTTCGAGCGCCTGGCCTACTTCGCACTCGATAAGGACAGCGCTCCCGGTAAGTTGGTTTTCAACCGGACCATCACCCTCAAAGACGCCTGGGCCAAGGAAACGCAGAAGCGTTAGCCTGGCGGAGAGGCTTGGCTGTGGGTTGACTTTCCGCCCAACAGCAGCCAAGTTCTGCTCACGTCTGCACTACCTAAAGCATCATTCTTAATCCGTCTCTAACATGAAATCCAGAATTCTGGCTGCCCTCATCGTCCTGTCGCTTTCATTGTTCAGTCAAAGCGGGGTCGCCGCCGAACCAACCGTCGCCGCCACCGAGCTCAAGGCACTGGTTGCGAAGGTAAACACCAAGTTGGAGCAGAACAAGAGTACTGAAAAAGACCTGGAGCCGGAGTTGAAAGAATTCGACGTGCTGCTCGCGAAACACAAAGGTGATAAGACAGACGACACCGCCCAGATCCTGCTCATGGAGGCGACGCTCTATCTGCAGGTACTCGATAACAACGACAAGGGCGTCGAGCTAATCAAGCAGCTCCAGCGCGAATACCCGGATACCAAGCCAGCCCAGAACGCGGATAAGATGCTTGCTTCGATGAAGAAGCAAGCCGAGGCGAAGAAGATTAAGTCCGCCCTCGCAGAAGGCAGCAAGTTTCCCGATTTCGACGTGAAGGATACTGCGGGCCAGCCACTTTCCATCGCCAATTACAAAGGCAAAGTCGTGCTGCTTGACTTCTGGGCAACCTGGTGCGGGCCTTGCGTTCGCGAGCTACCCAATGTGATCAAGACTTACGAGGCTTATCACAAGCAGGGCTTCGAGGTCATTGGCATCAGCCTGGATAAAGAGGAACCGAAGCTCGCGAGCTTCACCAAGGAGAAGAAGATGCCCTGGGTTCAGTACTTTGACGGGCTCGTCTGGGAGAACAAGCTGGCGGTGAAGTACGGCATCAACAGCATTCCAGCCACGTTTCTCCTCGATGGCCAGGGAACCATCATCGGCAAGGATTTGCGGGGTGAAGCCCTGGAGCAGGCTGTGAGCAAGGCCTTGGCCAAGAAGTAGAACACAGCGCTCGCTCGCTCACCGCGGCGTCGCGGTGTCGGCCCCCGGTGAATTCTACAAATCCCGCGCCCTGGCGCCGGTGCGTTTGACATCCAGAAATATTACTCTAGGCTTTCGTTATTCTCCGGCGCTACATGGATTGCCGGAACACTACGCAACATCAACAAAATGAAAGGCAATATGAAAAGAGTAGCTTTGTGTTCATTAGCTGCAGGTTTGGTCGCCCTATCGGGATGCGTTGGCCCTATGGGGCTGGCGGGGGGCGTCGGGGCTGGAATCTATACAGACGTCTCCGGTCCTATCGGCGCGACCAGCAATACGGCAGGCACCAAAATGGGGCAGGCCTCCTCCACCGGCATCATCTGCGTTGCCACAGGGGATTCCAGTATCAAGGCCGCAGCAACGAACGGGGGAATCACCAAGATTTCGCACGTTGATTATCACACCACCAGCATCCTTGGCGTATATGCAAAAACCACGGTGACGGTTTACGGCGAATAACCCACCTCTGAGCCAGGGTTACGCGGCCGAACGTGGCCCTAACTGATTAGCCCCTCTGCACCAAGAGGGGCCTTTTCATGCGGATGCAGGAGGCCACCACGGACATATCTAACGATCCAGCAAACACGAGTTTCGGCACGCCATCAGGCGATGGCGTACCTCTCGGCTGCTCTGGGCCTTGGGAGTCCGGACCCAGTTTCCCGGATTCCGATTACCTTACTTCTTCGCTCCTTCGTAATATTTTGCTACTTCCGCCCAATTGACGACGTTCCAGAATGCCTTGAGATACTCCGCCCGGCGATTCTGGTACTTCAGATAGTAGGCGTGTTCCCAGACGTCGCAGCCCAGCACAGGCTTGCCTTCCACACCGGCAACCCCCTTCCCCATGATCGGGTTGTCCTGGTTGGCGGTGGACAGGATGTCCAGTTTGCCATTGTTAACCACCAGCCAGGCCCAACCGCTGCCGAAACGGCCCATGCCCGCCGCCTCGAACTTTTCCTTAAAGTTGTCGAAGCTGCCGAACGTGGCCTTGATGTCATCGCCGAGTTTGCCCGAGGGCGCGCCGCCGGCTTTCGGGCCGAGAAGCTTCCAGAACATGGAGTGGTTCGCGTGGCCGCCGCCATTGTTTCGCACAGGGCCGCGAATATCCGCCGGAACCGCTTCAAGGTTGCGGATCAAGTCCTCGACCGACTTCGTTTCCAAGTCCCCCTTGCCCGCAATCGCCTTGTTCACATTAGTGACGTAGGCGGCGTGGTGCTTGCCATGGTGAATCTCCATAGTTAGCGCGTCGATGTACGGCTCGAGCGCGTCTTTGGGATATGGTAGTTGAGGTAGTTCGTATGCCATAGTTTTCCTGATATGTTTAGTTTTCTGTCTTGTTCTTACACCCTTTCGATCTTCTGGGGTAACGTTTAGAG
>Ga0073936_10003337_pt1 | contig 23057 bp, 26 predicted proteins | sample AliMusrvi5mmetaG_FD_87041 | JGI IMG/M metagenome (GOLD analysis project Ga0073936, IMG submission 87041) | Freshwater lake bacterial and archeal communities from Alinen Mustajarvi, Finland, to study Microbial Dark Matter (Phase II) - Alinen... | ecosystem: Environmental > Aquatic > Freshwater >... | reverse complement strand
GGGCTCAGACATAGAAAAAGCGCCGCCGGCTCCGTGCTACGTACGGCAGCGCTGCACCCCCTTTCCGTCTCACTGGACGTGGTTAAAGGTCTAGATCACTGTACCAGCCCGTCAAGGACGGAGCAAGGACCATCCGCCAGCTTCCGGGCAAACCTGCGCGGGGGCAAGTCCGCCGCACCCGAGCGTCAGACGATGGGATCCGGCGGCAGGCCGATCCCCTCGAGGAAAGCGCGGAGCTCGGGCGGCAGCGGGCTGGCGAAGCTCATCTGCCGCCCGTCCTCCGGGTGCGGGAAGGCCAGGTGCGTGGCGTGCAGGAACTGGCGGCCGAGGCCCTCCGGGCGCGGCCGCCGGCCGTACTGCGCATCGCCGGCCACCGGGTACCCGAGCGCCGCGAAGTGGACGCGTATCTGGTGCGTGCGCCCGGTCTCGAGCTGGACGCGCACCAGCGTGAATCCGGGCGCTCGACCAAGGACGCGGAAGTGCGTCACCGCGCGGCGCCCGGACGTGGTGTGCAGCGACATCCGCTTGCGGTCGCGTACGTGGCGCCCGATGGGCGCGTCGATGGTGCCCTCGTCCTGCGGCAGGGCGCCGCACACGAGCGCGAGGTAGACCCTGGTGATGTCGCGGCGCTCCATGGTCGCGACCAGCCGCCGGTAGGACTCGTCGCCGCGGGCGACGATCAGCAGGCCGGACGTGTCCTTGTCGAGGCGATGGACGATGCCGGGCCGGAGCTCGTGCCCGCCGGCGGCGCCGTGATCGACGAGGCCTTGCGCCAGCGTGCCGTGCTCGTGCCCGGGCGCCGGGTGCACCACCACGCCCGCCGGCTTGTCCACCACGAGCAGCCAGTCGTCCTCGTAGACCAGCGCGAACGGGACCTGCTCCTGGGTCAGCGCCGGCGGCCGCTGCGGCTCCCGGCGCCAGGTCACCTCTTCCCCGGCACGCAGCTCGTGGTGCTTGCGCGCCGACTTGCCGTCCACCGTGACGAAGTCCTCCGCGATGAGCCGCTGCGCGACGGACCGCGAGACGCCGGCGCGCGCCGCGAGCGCGGTGTCGAGGCGCTCGCCGGTGTCGCCGGGACCGACGGCGAACGTCCCACCCTGGTCAGTCCCGGGGTACACGCAGCACCTGCACGGCCAGGAGGATGGTACCTGCCACGATGCACGCGTCGGCGAGGTTGAAGGTCGGCCAGCGGTAGACACCGAGGAAGTCGACCACCGCGCCGCCGAAGCGGAAGCGGTCGAGGAGGTTGCTGAGCGCGCCGCCGAGGATGATGCCGAGCGCGGCCCGATAGCGGGGGGGCGCGAGGAAGAGTGCGACCGTCACCGCCGCGACGACGGCGCCGACCAGCACGGTGACCACGGAGCCGGCGCCGGCAAACCGGCTGAAGGAGATGCCCGAGTTGTAGTTGAGCTCGATCCTCAGACCGCCGCCGAGCCGCCAGGGCAGCCGGTCGGCCGCGCCGCGCACGACTGCCTTGCTGACCTGGTCGACGGCCAGGACCGCCGCCGCCAGGCCGAAGGCCAGCCCCAGGCGGCGGTTACTTCTTGGCACGCGGCTTGCGCGGCGCGTCCAGTTCCTCGACCTGGGTGTGCCCCATCGGGCACGCCGGCTCCTTGACCCTGCCGGAGCGACCGCCGTCGTTGAGGACGATGTTGAGCGGGTAGGTCGCCTTGCAGACCTTGCAGTACGCGAGTCTTGCCATCGGGAGATCCTTCCTTCAAAGGCGGAATGCCCGCCCTGCCTGTTCTACTGTGACGCCCGCCACCTGCACGAGCTTGCGGCGGCCGCCGGCGCCGGCGACCACGACGACGTCCCTGCGGGCGACGCCGAGCAGTCCGGCGACGAAGCGCACGAGCTCCTCGTTGGCGCGCCCTTCGCGCGCGGGAGCGGCGAGACGGATGCGCAACCTGCCGTCGGCCACGCCGGCATACCCGCTGCGCGCCGCCCCGGGCGTGACCCAGACGGCCAGCATGACGCCGTCGCGCCCCGCGCGCAGCGGTGCGGTCTCACCACTTGAACTCGTTCTCGTTCACCCCGCTGTCAACGTCGCTGAGGATGTCGTCGCTCTCGCCGAAGATGACGCGGTCCTTCTTGCGCACGCCCGTGCCCGGCCCCGGCTCGGCGGGGACGGCGTCCGGCGACGGCAGGAACACCGGGTCGAGGTCGTAGGCCGCTGCGGCCACGAGATCGCGATCCGGCTCCGGCGCCGGCGCGGCGGCCGCCCCGGGGGACGCAGCCGGCGCCGGGACCGCAGTTGAGCCCGACTGTCCTTCGCGCTCGATGGCCGCCTTGATCGCCTCCGCGTGCCGGGCGAACTCCTCGTGCGCGCTGCCCGCGCTGGCCGCCTTCTCCGCCACCGCCGGAGTCTCCTCGAGCTGCTTGAGGTAACCGTCGAGCAGCTGCTTGAACCTGAAGCGGAAATCCTGATCCGCACTCTTGAGCTTCGCCATCGACTGGTCGATGGCTTGCTTCTCGGTGTAGGAGTCGTTGACGAGCTGCCGCGCCTTGAGCTCGGCCTCGTGCAGGATCAGCTGCGCTTCCTTGGTCGCGTTGAGCTTGAGCTCCTCGGCGCTGGCCTGGGCAGAGACCAGCGTCTTCTGCAGGGTCTCCTCGATGCGCTTGTAGCCGCCCACCTGACCCTCGAGAGTCTCGACGCGCTCGCCGAGGTCGATGTTCTCCTTGAACAGGCGCTCGTACTCGTCGGCGACCTCGTCGAGGAACTCGTCGACCTCGACGTCGGCGTAGCCCCTCATCGCGCGCCTGAACTCCTTGTGGCGGATATCAAGAGGTGTGAGCTTCATGCGGTGACCCCCTCGGCCGTGCGACAAGCGCCGCGAGCCTTCGTCGACTTCTCTCTCATTCCGGTGCGCCGCACTCACGCGAGCTCCCTGGCGCGGTCCGTCGCGGCGCTGACGGCGCGCTGGACCGCGCCGGCCACGTCGTCGGCCTCGAGTGAGGCGACGGCGGCCGCGGTCATGCCGCCCGGCGTAGCCGCGGCGGCCGTCACGGCGGCCGGGTCGCCGCTTGCGGCGATGGTGGCCGCGGCGCCGTGCACGCCCTCGACCGCCAGCAGGCGCGCGGCGGCCGGCTCGATGCCGTGTGCCTCCGCCGCAGCGGCGAAATACGTCACCAGCGAGGCGAGCATGCCCGGCATGCAGCCGGCCACGGCCGTCGCGGCGTCGAACCGCTCCTCCTCAAGCGCGAAGACGGTTCCCGCCGACGCGAACAGCCTCACGACGACCTCGGCCTGTTCGGCGCTCAGCGTCCCGCGCACGAAGAGGAACACGCCCAGGCCCATCGCCGCGGCCACGTTGGGCATCACCCTGCAGACGCCGGCCCCGGCGGGCAGTGCAGCCACCAGCCGCGCGACGTTGACGCCGGCGGCGACGGAGACGATGGGGCCGCTGAAGGCGGCTCCGAGATCCGCGAGCACGCCCTCTACGTCCTCTGGGCGGACCGCCAGCACGGTGAGGTCGGCGGCCACGACGGCCTCCGCGGCCGAGGTGGCGGCGCGGCCGCCACCGGCCGCCGCCAGACGCTCGGCGCGCTCGCCGACGACGTCGAAGACGATCAGCGAGGGCGGCTCGGTCACGGCCGGCCGCCGCCACCCCTGGACGAGCGCGGCGGCGATGTGTCCGGCTCCGATGAGGGCGACGATCACGACCGCGACCTCAGGGACGACCCTGCGCCGCGGGAGCCTCGGCGGCCCGCTGAGCGGCGCGGCGGTCTAGAACTGATTGAAGAAGCCCTTCTCAATGAGCCGTGCGCGCTCCTCGGCCGAGACTTCGACGTTTCGGGGCGTGAGCAGGAAGATCTTGTCTCCCACACGCTGCATGCCGCCGTCGAGTGCGTACGTGAGCCCGCTGCAGAAGTCGATCAGGCGCTTGGCCAGCTCGGTGTCCGAGCCCTGCAGGTTGATGATCACCGGTACGTCGATCTTGAACTTGTCGGCGATCTGCTGGGCGTCGTTGAAGTTCTTGGGGATGACGAGGTGCACCTCGACGCGTGACGGGCGCGCCGGTTCGACGGCGCGGACCACCGGCGCCGAGCTGCTGCTCCGCCGCCGAGGCTCGTCGGCGAAGATGTCGTCGTAGTCGTTGCGGCCGCTGCGGCCGCCGTTGATCTTGCGCACGTTGGGTCGCTCCTGATAGGAGCGCTCGAGCTCCTCGTGCGGCGCAAGCGTCTCGTCCTCGTCGTACTCGGCCTCGTCGTCGGCGATGCCGAAGTAGACCGCCACCTTGTGCCACGAATCGCCTAGGCCCATAGGTCCCTCCCTAGCGGGTCAGAAGAGCACACTGCCGACACGCACGATGGTCGCGCCTTCTTCCACCGCGACCTCGTAGTCTGCACTGGTGCCCATCGATAGCTGATCGAAAGTATACGTTCCGCGCCACTTTGTCGAAAGCCGCTCCGCCAACTCGCGCGTCGCGGCGAAGTATGGGCGCGCCTTCCCGGGGTCGTCGAAGAGCGGCGGCATGCACATCAGGCCGGCGAAACGGACCTTCCCGTAGCCGGCCGCCTCCTCCAGAAAGACGTCCGCCTCGGCGGGCGCGATGCCGGTCTTGCTCTCCTCCCCGCCGATGTTCACCTCGAGCAGTACGTCCGCGGGCGCCTCCGCGCGGGCGTCCATCTCGCGCACGACGCTCATCGTGCTCACCGAGTGGGTGAGGCTGACGATAGGCAAGATCGACCTGGTCTTGCGACTCTGCAGGTGCCCGATGAAGTGATAGTCGAAGGCGTCGCCGTAGAGCTCGTGCTTGGCGACGAGGTCCTGGGCCCGGTTTTCGCCGATCAGGCGCACGCCGGCCTCGGCAAGAGCGCCGAGGTGCTCCGCCGCCACGTACTTGGTGGCGACGAGGACGCGCGCCGCGGCGGGGTCGCGCCCGGCGGCGCTGGCCGCCGCGGCGACCCGGCTCTCCACCTCCGCGAAGCGTTCACGGACCTTCTCCACATCCGGGACGAACTGCTGGACCAACGCCCACTCCTTTCGGACTTTGGGCCTACTTCTGGAAACGCCTCACGCTTCCTGCCGCCAGGCGAGGGCGAGGTGCCGCCCCGTCGCGCCCTGGTCGCGGCGGTGCGAGAAGAAGCGTGCGTCCGACGATGTGCAGGCGCGCGCCTCGGCGATGCCGCCGGCCGGCACCCCGGCGGCCAGCAGTTCGGCGCGGGCGCACGCCCACAGGTCGACGCTGACCGCGCCCGCAGAGCCCGGGAAGCGCGCCGCGAAGCGCTCGCGCAGCGCGGCGTCGACGGCGAAGCAGCAGGGCCCGATGCTCGGGCCGACCACGGCGCCGGCCAGGCGGCCGCGCTGCGCGAGCGCCGCGGCGGCGCGCCCCACGATCCCGGCGACCATCCCGCGCCAGCCCGCGTGGACTGTCGCGAGCAGCGGGCCGTCCGCCCCCTCGGCGGCGATGACGACGGGCACGCAGTCGGCGTAGCTGACCGCCAGGCCGAGGCCGGGCGACGCGGTCAGGAGGGCGTCGTGCCCGGCGATCACGTCAGCGGACGAAAACGCTCCGCGGCCGGCCATGCCGTCGTCGACCCAGGCCATGGTCGTGCCGTGCACCTGTCCCGGCACCACCATCCGCTCCGGCGCCAGCCCGACGGCGGCGCACAGCCGGCGCCGGTTCTCGAGCACGTTGCCGGCCGCGTCGTCGGTGGAGAGACCGAGGTTCAGAGAGTCGAACGGCGCCGGCGAGACCCCGCCTTCCCGCGTGGGGAAGGCGGCGGCCACGCCGGCGGCCTCCCACTGCAGCCAGCGCAGGCCGTCGTGCTCGCGCCACTCCAGCATCGCCGCCACGACGGTCACCCGCCCGGAAGCAGGTGATAGGCCAGACCGAGCACGGCGCCGAACGTGGCGTCGAAGACCGCCGGGAAGGCGACCAGCACCACGAACAGGCCGAGAAAGACGTAGTTGCCCCAGCGGTCGAGCTGCATCCACCGCGCCCACTGCTCCCGGGGCAGGAACCCGCCGAGCACGCGCGAGCCGTCGAGCGGCGGGATGGGGATCAGGTTGAGCGTGGCGAGGATGACGTTGAGCACGAACAGCATCAGGAACATCTGGGCGAGGAACAGGCTCCAGGTGTAGGTGGCCCAGACGAGCCCCGCGGCGACCAAGGCCAGGGCGATGTTGGTGAGCGGCCCGGCAAGCCCGACGAGCATCATCCCGCGCTGCTGGTCCTGGAAGTACCGCGGCGCGATCGGCACCGGTTTGGCCCAGCCCATGAAGAAGCGCCCACCGGAGCCGAGGAACGTGACGACCAGCATGATGGTGCCCCACGTGTCGAGGTGCTTGACGGGGTTCAGGGTGAGGCGGCCGGCCGCTTTCGCTGTCGGGTCGCCAAGCTTCCACGCCGTCCAGCCGTGAGCGAGCTCGTGCAGGACCAGGCTGATGAGCAGGAGCGGCGAGATGAGCAGGAACTGGACGAAGAGGCCGTTGCCGTTCAAGAGTGCAGACGCTCCGCCGCGGCGAGCTCGTCCGTGCGGGTCTTGACTACGCCGTTGAGCTTGAGGTGCAGCACGCTGCGCAGCACCTCCCCCATCTCCGGAGAGGCGGTGAAGCCGAGCGCCAGCAGGTCCTCGCCGCCGATGGCGAGGCGCACGTGGCGCGCGACGTCGAGAAAGCGCCCGAGCCGCGCGGCGACGGCGCCGGTCTCGTCGAGCGCCATGGCGGCGAGCACCGCCTCCGCCGGCTCGCCCTCGGCGAACTCGTACAGCTCGGCCTCCGACGGGCCGCGACTCACGCGGTCCACGAGCCGCCGGCCCACGACCAGCGCGCGCGCGAGCACCGCGGCGTCCTGCCGGCGGATGCGCATGCGCTCGGTCCACGCGGCGATCTCCTCGGGGTCGAGGTCGCGGAGCATCCACACCAGGCGGAGGCGCCACCTCGGGACCTCCGCCGCGAGCGCGTGCGCCGCGCGCTCGCGTTCGCCGCGGCGCACAAGGTCGAGCGTGGCCGCGTCGGCGCGCAGGCGCCCGTGGATCGACGGCGTGAGGCCGAGCTCTTCGATGCGCTGAAGGGTGAAGTCGACGCGCTCCTCGTCGAGCAGGGCGACGAGCTCGTCGCGCAGGCGCGCCGACGACAGGTCGCCGACGAGGTCCATGGCGCAGCAGGCGCGCGCCAGGTTGAGCGTGTGCTCGTCCATGCGCAGTCCGTAGCGGTTCTCGTAGCGGATGGCGCGCAGGACCCGCGTCGGGTCCTCGATGAAGCTGAGATTGTGCAGCACGACGATGCGCTTGGCGTCGAGGTCCGCCAGCCCGCCGTAGAAGTCGAACAGGTCGCCGAAGCTCTCCGGCTTGAGCGAGACCGCCATCGCGTTGATGGTGAAATCGCGCCGCGCCAGGTCGCTGCGGATGCCGGCGTGCTCGATCTTGGGCAGCGCCGCCGGGTATGCGTAGGATTCCGAGCGCGTCGACGCCACGTCGACGCGCTGCGTGCGGCCGTCGTCGTCGTGGGCCACCACGACGGCCGTGCCGAACTTCTCGTGGGGGCGCACGTGGCCCTTGAGGCGGGTGCTCAGGTCCTCCGCAAAGGCGATGCCGTCGCCCTCCACGGCGATGTCGACGTCGAACCCCGGCTCGCCCAGCAGAAGGTCGCGCACGGCGCCGCCCACCAGATAGACGCCGCGGACCCCGACCGAGACGGCCTGCACCTGGCGCAGGACGTCGTCCAGACCCAGCTCGCCCAGCCGCCCCGCGAGATTGGCGGCCGCTCCCGCCGGCACCTGCGGCGCGCCGGCGTCGCCGGCGAGAGCACGCCGGGTCACGGCGCCGAGCACGTCGGCGAGGCGGATCTCCGGCGCCGCAGCGTCGGCCACCAGCGGCGCCCAGCCGATCTCCTCCTGCGCGACGAGAGCCGCGGCGCGGTCCAGGCCGGCGTCCTTCGCGACCACCGTCACGCGCGAGCTCATCACGGCCTTCACCGGCGCGTGTCCGAGACCGTGGGCGGCGGCCCTCTCCAGGTCGTCAAGGGCGACCTTGCCGACCAGGAGGCCGCCCTCGGCGACGACCACGCCGCCGATGCGCTCCCGGCGGCACAGCAGAGCGGCGTCGTCCACGGAGGTCCTGGGGCCCACGTGCGGCGGCGCCGGGACGGCGACGTCCTTCGCCCTGAGCAGCGGCGCGAGGGCCGCCGGCACGGCGGCGGCGATGGCGGCCGCGACGTCTGCCAGCGAGCCGTCCTTGACGACGGCGGAGGCGGCGGCGGCGTGGCCGCCGCCGCCCACCGCGGCGAGGGCAGCCGCGACGTCGAGGCGCCCGCCCCGGCTGCGCGCCGTCACGAAGATGCGGCCCTCCATCTCCACGAGCAGGAAGCAGGCGTCGCACCCGGTGAGGTCCATGACGCGATGGGCGACGACGCTGACGCCCTCCACGTAGACCTCCTCGCGAAGCGCCGAGACGAGCACCGTGGCCTCCTCGAGCGGCAGTTCCTCGGCGCTCTCCAGAGCTGCCGCGAGCGCGTGCCGCTGCGCCGGCGTCAGCGTGCTCGTGAGCCACTTCTCCAGCAGCGCCGTGTCGGCGCCCCTCTGCATGCACAGGGCGAGCGCCTCGGCGTCGCGCGGCGTGGTCGTCGAGAAGGTCAGCGAGCCGGTGTCCTCGTGGATCCCGAGGGCGAACACCGTGGCCTCGAACGGGGTGATGGCGATGCCGCGCTGCACCAGGATGCCGACCAGCAGTGTCACCAGCGACCCGTCGCTCGAGCTCACGAGGTTGTCCGCGTGGATGAAGGCGGGGAGCTCGCCGCCCAGGATGTGGTGATCGAAGGCCAGCACCTGCACGTCGTCGCGCGCGCAGAGATCGGCGAGGTCGCCGATGCGGTTGGCGTGCACCGTGTCGACGAGGATGAGGCGCCTGACGCTGCCGCGGTCGACGTCGCCGGGGTCGACGACGGGGATCAGGTCGGCGTAGAGCGCCTGGAACTCGCGCACGTTGCGGTTGACCGCGCCGCCCAGCGAGATCGCCGCCTCGGGGTAGAGCTTGCGCGCGGCCACCATCGCCGCGAAGGCGTCGAAGTCGGTGTTGCCGTGTGACGCGATGAGTTCCGCGGTGCGCATGCCCGCAGTATACGGGGCCGCCGTGGCGGCGGCCCCGTCAGGCCTTGAGCAGCCAGGCGAGCTCGTGGCCGAAGGCGGCGTCCACCGCGAGGCGGAGCGGCCCGCTCTCCGGCCTCTCGAGGCGCGGGTCGGCGGCGAGGATGGCGGTCGCGAGCTCGCGGGCGCGCAGCAGGGCCTCGCGGTCTCGCGCCAGGCGGGCGAGCTTGAGGTCGGGCACGCCCGCCTGGCGCGCGCCCATCACCTGCCCCTCGCCGCGGATCTCGAGGTCGCGGTCGGCGAGCTCGAAGCCGTCGTTGGTCTCGAGAAGTGCCTCCAGGCGAGCTTGCGAGCTGCCGGTCTCGGCCTGCGAGAAGAGCAGGCAGTATGACTTGGCCGTCCCCCTCCCCACGCGTCCGCGCAGCTGGTGCAGCTGTGCGAGGCCGAAGCGTTCCGCGCCCTCGACGATCATCACCGTGGCGTTGGGCACGTCGATGCCGACCTCGATCAGGCTCGTCGCGACGAGCACCTGCACGTCCCCACGCTTGAAGGCGGTCATAACCTCGTCGCGCCCGGCCGACTTGAGCTGGCCGTGCACCACGCCGACGCGCCAGTCCCGCAGGGGGCCGGCGGCGAGACGTTCCGCCTCGGCCAGCGCCGTGGCCGCCGAGATCGACTCGGACTCGTCGATCGCCGGGCAGACGACGTACACCTGGCGCCCGCGGGCGAGCTGCTTGCGCACGAACTCGTAGCCTTCCTCGCGCCGGGCTTCGTCGACGAGGCGGGTGACCACGGGCTGCCGTCCCTCCGGCGAGCCCTTGATGGTGGTCACGTCGAGGTCGCCGTAGACGGTCAGCGCCAGCGTGCGCGGGATCGGCGTCGCCGTCATGTGCAGGACGTGCGGCGCGCGGGCGCTGCCTTCTGTGCGGCGCACGAGCGCGTCGCGCTGCTCGACGCCGAAGCGGTGCTGCTCGTCGACGACCAGCAGCGCGAGGTCCGCAAAGGCGACGTCCTCCTGCAGCAGCGCGTGCGTGCCGACGACGATGCTCGCCTCGCCGCTGGCGATGCGCTCCAGGGCGGCGCGGCGCGCGCGCGCCGTGAGCGCCGCGGTGAGGAGCTCTACCGGAGTTGCCGCGCCCACCAGCCGCGCTGCGGTCTCGGCGTGCTGGCTCGCCAGCGTCTCCGTCGGCGCCATCAGCACGCCTTGCATGCCGGCCTCGACGGCGCGCAGCAGGCAGTACAGGGCGACGACCGTCTTGCCGGATCCCACATCGCCCTGCAGCAGCCGGCGCATCGGCGTCGTGCGCGTCAGGTCGCCTTCGAGCTCGTCGAGGGCCCCCAGCTGGTAGGCGGTGAGCTCGAACGGCAGCTCGTCGAGGAACGCCCTGCTGAGCTCGCCGGGCGGCGGCAGCGCCGGCGCCGCGACCCGGCGCTGCTCCTCGCCCTTGTGCAGCAGCAGCCCTACCTGCATGAGCAGCAGTTCCTCCAGCACGAGGCGCGCGCGCGCGGCCTTGGCCTCGCCGAGGCCGCGCGGCAGGTGCGCGGCCATCGTGGCGTCGGCGCGAGACGGCAGCCCCTCGCGTGCGCGCAGCTCGGCGGGAAGCGGATCGGGCAGGCTCCTCATCGCCGGGCGGACCGCTCGCAACAGGCCGCGCAGGAGCCGCGCCGATACCTGCTCGCTCGCCGGGTACACAGGCACGATGCCCTCCGTGTGCACCGTCTCCGCGTCCTCCTCGTCGAGGATCTCGTGACTCTTGACCACGAGAGACGCACGGCCGCCCTGGTGCCGGTACACGCCGCGGACGCTCAGCTGCATGTCCTCGGCGAGCACCTTGGTGAGATAGCGCTGGTTGAACCAGACGGCCTCGATCGCGCCGGTGTCGTCGCGCAGCAGTACCTTGACCACGTCGACCCGCCGGCGCGCCGTGCGCTCGGCGGTGACGCGCACCACGGTGGCGCGGATGGTCGCCTCCTCGCCCACCTTGAGGTCGCGGATCTGCTTGCGGTCGCGGAAGTCCTCGTAGCGACGCGGGAAGTGGTCGATCAGGTCGCCGACGGTCACGAGCCCGAACGCCGTGAGCTTGCGTGCCACCGCCGGCGTCACCCGTTCGAGCTCGGAGAGCGGGCGGGAGAGAGACTCAGGCTGGAAGAAGAGCTTCGGCACCGGCGGCCGCTCGGTGTACCGGCCGCCGCCGAAACAGAGAGGGAGTCGCGACCCGGTCACTCCGCGATCATTGCGAAGGCGGACGTCCCCGGACCGATGTGCGTGCCCACGACGGCCCCGACGTGACCGTGCATGACGAAGTGCGCGTTGGGCCGCAGACGCTCGATCATCTCGCGGAAGAGGGGCGGTTCCTCGTCGTTGATCGCGTCCAGCGTCACGAAGTACAACTCGTCGAACCGGCGGCTGTTGTCCTCGACGAAGCGCTCCATGGCGGCCATCGCCTTCTTGAGGCCGCGGACCTTGGCGTAGCCGGTGAGCGTGCCGTCCACGGCGCAGATCAGCGGCTTGATGTCGAACACGCCGCCGACCAGCGACGCGGCCCTCCCGATGCGCCCGCCGCGACGCAGGTACTCGAGGGTCGCGGCGTGCACGATGAGATGCGAGTTGTCGCGGAAATAGGTGAGGTATTCGCGCGCCTCGTCCAGGGTGCAGCCGCTCTCGAGGCGCGCCCGCAGCCGCTCCGAACAGAGGGCGAGGGCGGTGGCGACGGTGCGCAGGTCGTAGACCTCCACGCCGTCAAAGGCCTCCGCCGCCTGCTCGGCCGCGCGCACGGTCCCGCTCATCTCGCCGGAGAGGTGCAGGGAGAACACGTGCGCGTACTTCTCACGCGCCTCCGCGTAGGCGGCGGTGAACTCCCCTACCGTCGGCTGCGACGTGGTCGGCAGCACCTCGCAGGCTTCGAGCTTCGCGAAGAACTCCTTGTAGCCCATGTCGACGCCGTCGCGGTAGGTCTCGTCGCCGAAGTGCACCTTGAGCGGCACCATGAAGATCCCGGGGCGGTCGAAGTAGCCCTCGCAGGGATCCGCGGTCGAGTCCAGCACGATCGCCGTGTTCTCTGCCGTGAGGAGATCGCTCACCGTCGCCGGCCCCTCACTCGGCGCTGGCGAGGATCGGGTACAGGGGCTGCCCGCCCTCGTGGAAGCGGATCTCGGCGTCTGGGGCGGTCTCGGCCGCGAGCGCCTCGAGGCGTGCGCGATCGAGGTTCGAACCGTTGAGCGCCGTGAGCACGGTGATGAACTCGGCGTCCACGCCGGCGAACGCCTGGAGAACGCCGCGGAAGGCCGTCTCGAGGTCGTCCGCGGCGGCCACAAGCTTCCCGTCCACGATGCCCATCGCCTGGCCCTTGCGGACGGCGACGCCGTCCAGCTCCGAGTCGCGCACGGCGAGCGTCACTTCGGCGGAATGGACGTCATCAAGCGCCTGGCCCATGGCGCGCGCGTTGCCGACCGCGTCGCCGTCGGCGTCATACGCCACCATCGCCACCAGGCCGGCCGGGATCGAGGTCGACGGCACCACGGCGATGTGCCGCGCGCTCATGCCGGCGGCCTGCTCGGCCGTGAGCACGACGTTGCCGTTGTTGGGCAGCAGGACGACCTCTTCGGCGCCCAGCGCGTCCACCGCGTCCAGAAGCTGTGCGGCACTGGGGTTCATGGACTGGCCGCCGTCGACGATCGCCTGGCAGCCGAGCTCCCGGAACAGCGCCTTGTTGCCCTCGCCGGCCACCACCGCCACGACGACCGTGCCCTCGGCAAGCTTGTGCTGGCCCTGCAGGCGCTCGTCGCGCGCCTTGGTCTGCTCGTGCATGTCGTTGATCTCCACCTCGCCGATCACGCCCAGCTTGAGCGCTTCGCTGAGCACGAGGCCGGGGTCGTTGGTGTGCACGTGCACCTTGATCATGCGCGGATCGCCGACGACGAGCGCGCTGTCACCCAGCGGCAGCAGGAACGCCTCGAACGCCGGCCTGTCGATGTCCTCGCCGGTGATGAGCAGGCTCGTGCAGTAGCGGTACGCCGAGAGAGCCGAGGCCGCCTCGAGCGACGGCGCCGCGGGTGCCTGGGCGCCGTCGCCGGTGCGCAGCGCCACTTGCGCCGCCGAGATGGTGATGCCGGCGTGCATGAGCTCGGCGATGCCGGCGGCGAGGCCGCGGAAGAGCACGAGCAGGCCATAGCCGCCGGCGTCGACGACGCCGGCCTTCTGCAAGGCCGGCAGCTGCCCGGTCGTCTTCTCGACCGCCACCCGGCCGGCCTCTTCGACGGAGACGAGCAGCTTGTCGAGGCCGAGCGTGCTCGGCACGCTCTGCGCCGCCTCCGCCATCTTGCGAATGACCGTGAGCATCGTGCCCTCGACGGGCACCTTGACGGCGCGGTAGGCGCTGCTGGCGCCCTCCGCCAGCGCCTCCTTGAAGTCGGCGGTGGTGAGGTCCTCGGAGCGGCCCCACACGTCGCAGAGGCCACGCACGATCTGCGACAGGATCACGCCGGAGTTGCCGCGCGCTCCCATGAGCGAACCCTTGGTGACCGCGGCGGCGACCGCCGGGATGCCATCGGCGTCGCTCTGCTGGAGCTCCTCGAGGACGGCGCGGACGGTGAGCGCCAGATTGGTGCCCGTGTCCCCGTCCGGGACGGGATACACGTTGAGGTCGTTGATGACGCCGCGCTCGGCCTCGACGGCCGCGAGCGCGGCATCGATGACGGCGATCGCGGCGAGCCGCACGCTCAATCCTGGAGATCCTCGACGCGCACGCTCACCTCACCGAGCGGTACTCCGCCGATCTGGCCGACCTGATAGCGCACCTGCTCGACGAGATTGGCCGTGACCTGTGACAGGTTGACGCCGCGCTCCATGACGACGTGCAGGCCGATGCTCGCCACGTCGCCGGCGACGTCGACCTCGACGCCCTCGGTGAGCGAGCCGCGGAAGAAGCGCGCCAGCTTGCGGATAGGGCGTTCCTGCATGGCGACCACGCCGTAGGTGGCGCGCGCCGCCTTGCCGGCGAGCTTGGCGATCACCTGGTGTGCCACGGTGACCCCCCCAGCCAGGTCCGGCGCCGCGAAGGGGATCTTCAGATCGGTCGAGGACACCGCGCCGGCCCGCTCAGGATCCCTCGCCGGCGAGGCGGTTGAGCTCGCCTACGACGAGGTCTGGGTCGACCTGGTGGAGGATGGCGCCGGCCTCGATGGTCTCCGACTGGGCGCCGATGCAGAGGCAGCAGGACATGCCGTGACTCTCGAAGACCTCGCGCGCCGCGTCATCGGCCTCCAGCGCCTCGAAGATCGACATCTCTTTGGAGAAACGGACCATCACGCCTCGGCTGATCGGCGGACACGACAGGACTGGCGGGGCCCCACGCGTTTGCGTTTGCCCGGCCTCCTGCAGCATACTAGCGCGACCAGTCGCCAATCAAGCTGAGGAAGTCTCATGTCCAAAGTCTGTCTGACCTGCGGGAAAGCCCCCGCTTTCGGTTGCAACGTGAGTCACTCGCACCGCCACACCAAGCGGCGCTTCGATCCCAACCTGCAACGCGTCCGCATCCTCGTCGCGGGCCACCCGAAGAACGCCTACGTCTGCACCCGCTGCCTCAAGTCCGGCCGGGTCACCAAGGCGGTCTAGCCCCGGCGCGGCGTCCCGCCGCGCAGCTCGCGTCGCATCCAGGCCCCGCCACCGGCGGGGCTTTTGCTTTCCCGGCCCCCCACAGGCCGCGTCACGTCTCCGCCCAGGCCATTGCCAATCCAATGACGCCGCGACATACTCCATGGGGTATCTTCAGTCGCGGTGACCGTGCGCCGAGCGCCGGCGAGTCCGGCGGAGATGGGGCGACTTGCTCGAGCCGTCGGGACCACAGAACTACGGGAGCTCCGGCGCGTCCTTTCAAGACGCCCGCGCCTGCGCCCCCGTCGGAGGGGCGCGCCGGTGATCATCCTCGCCGCGGCCTTCCTGATCGTGTTCGTCGTGTGGCTCGTGCGCCGCGCGCTGCGCCGGATCCGCCGCGCGGCTGAGTCGCGCGCGCAGACACGCGGGGCGCCTTCTGCGGCGGCCGGGGAGGCCCAGCCGGCGGAGCCCCATGCGCCTGAGGCCCGGCTCACGCCGGCTGATCCAGACGAAACGCCCGACGAGCCCCCGAGGCCCCGCGTGTGGGGCGACGCCCCCGGCGACGCGCGCCAAGCCAGCGGCGGCGAACACCGCTGAAGGGCCTCAGGGCAGGACGCGTCCCAGGTTCGCCATCTCGAGCGCCGTCGAGGCGGCCGACCAGCCCTTGTTGCCGCCCTTGGTGCCGGCGCGCTCCACGGCCTGCTCGATGGTGTCGGTGGTAAGGACACCGAAGACGACCGGCACGCCGCTGTCGAGGCTCACTTTGGCGATGCCCTTGGCGGCCTCCGCGGCGACGTAGTCGAAGTGCGGCGTGCCGCCCCGGATCACGGCGCCGAGGCAGACCACGGCGTCGTACTTGCCGGTCTCGGCGAGACGCTTGGCGACGAGCGGCATCTCGAAGGCGCCCGGCACCCAGGCGGAGTCGACGTCGCCGTCGGCGACGTCGTGCCGCCGCAGGCAGTCCACGGCGCCTTCGTACAGCCTCGTCGAGATCAGTTCATTGAAGCGGCCCACGACGAGGGCGAACTTCATGCCCTGGCCGCTGAGCTTGCCTTCGTAGGTCGTCATCGTTCGGCTCCTTTGCCGTCGAAGTTGGGCTGAGCGGTGCCCGGCAGGCCTCAGCCCTCCGGGCCCTCTCCGTCTTCCCCGAAAAGGTCCTCGTGCACGAGCAGGTGGCCCATCTTGTCCTTCTTGGTGCGCAGGTAGCAGACGTTGTCGTCCTGCGGCGCGACCTCGATGGACTCGCGCCCGGTGACGCGCAGGCCGTAGCCCTCCAGCGCGACGATCTTCTTGGGGTTGTTGGTCATGATGCGGATGGTCGTCAGGCCAAGATCGGAGAGGATCTGGGCACCGATGCCGTAGTCACGCAGGTCCGGCGCGAACCCCAGCTCCACGTTTGCCTCCACGGTGTCCATGCCCTGCTCCTGGAGCGCGTAGGCCTTGAGCTTGTTGATCAGGCCGATGCCGCGCCCTTCCTGGCGCATGTACAGGACGACGCCGGCGCCCTCCGCCTCGATGCGCCGCAGCGCCTCCGCGAGCTGCTCGCCGCAGTCGCAGCGCAGCGAGCCGAAGGTGTCGCCGGTGAGGCACTCCGAGTGCACGCGCACGAGGACGTCCTTGCGCCCGGCGACGTCGCCTTTGACGAGCGCCACGTGGTGCCCGCCGTCGAGAGTCGACTCGTAGCCGACCGCCTTGAAGTCGCCGTATTTGGTCGGCATGCTCACCGTGGCGGCGCGGCGGATGAGCTTCTCGTTACGGTGCCGGTACCTGATGAGCTCGGCCACGGTGACGATCCTGAGGCCGTGCTTGCGCGCGTAGGGCACGAGATCGGGGACGCGCGCCATCGTGCCGTCGTCGTTCATGATCTCGCAGATGACCGACGACGGGTTGAGGCCGGCGAGACGGGCGAGGTCGACGCCGGCCTCGGTCTGCCCCGCCCGCTCGAGCACGCCGCCCGGCCGGGCCGTCAGCGGGAACACGTGGCCCGGCTGTACCAGCTCGTCGGGGCGCGACTCCGGGTCGATCGCCACCTGGATCGTGTGCGCCCTGTCGGCGGCGGAGATGCCGGTGGTCACGCCGTGGCGCGCCTCGACGGACACCGTGAACGCGGTGTGCAGGCGCGCCTGGTTGTTGCTGGTCATCGGCGGCAGATTGAGCTCCGCGCAGCGCTGCGGCGTGAGCGTGAGGCAGATGAGGCCGCGGCCTTCCTTGGCCATGAAGTTCACGTTCTCGGCCGTGGCGAACTGCGCCGCCATGGTGAGGTCTCCCTCGTTCTCGCGGTCCTCGTCGTCGCAGACGATGACCATCTTGCCTTCGCGCAGGTCGGCGATCGCCTCCTCGATGGTCGCGAACTGCTCGCGCAGGTGACCGTCGACCGTTCCTTCTTGCACTGCCATCAGAACCCCGCTTCCGCCAGCTTCTCCCAGGTGAGTCCGGCGGCGGGCTTGCGCCCGGCGACGAACGCGTGCACGTACTTCGCGATCAGATCGGCCTCGAGATTGACGCGCACGCCGGGCGCCAGCCGCGACAGCGTCGTCACGGCGGCGGTGTGCGGGATCAGCGAGACGCGCACGCGACCCTCTTCGACGGCGACGATCGTGAGGCTGACGCCGTCGACGGCCAGCGAGCCCTGCGGGACGCTGACCGCGGTGACCGCTGCCGGCACCTCGAGCTCGACGACGAGCGCGTTCCCCTCCGGCGTCACCGCGGCGACCGTGCCGACGCCGTCCACGTGCCCGGCGACCAGGTGACCGCCGAGGCGCGACTGCATCGTCAGGGCGCGCTCGAGATTGAGCTTGTCCCCCGGGCGGCGAGCGCTCAACGTGCTGCGCCGCACCGTCTCCGGCATCACGTCGGCGCTGAAGCCGTCGGGCCGCAGCGAGACGACGGTCAGGCACACACCGTCGGTGAGGATGCTGTCGCCGACGGCGGTGCCGTCCAGCACGCCGCGCGCGACGACGTCGAGCGTCGCCGCGTTCGCGCCCACGCGCAGACTGCGCAACGCTCCGACCTCTTCTACGATGCCCGTGAACATCTAGTCTCCGTCCTTGACGAGGCGGCCGCTGACGAGCAGGTCGTCGCAGAGCGGCCGCCACTCCACGTCGTGCAGGCGCCAGGCACCGGCGACCGTGCTGACCGCGGGCGCCGCGAACAGGTCGGGTGCGCCGCGCCCGATGACGAGCGGCGCCACGAACAGCAGCATCCGGTCGACGAAGCCCTGCGCGAGCAGTTCGCCGGCGAGCGTGGGTCCGCCCTCGCAGAGGATGTCCAGCAGCCCCTGCGAGGCGAGCTCGCGAAGCATCCCTTCGAGGCCGGCGTCGCCGATCTCGAGGAGCTCCGCGCCGCGCGCCTCGAGGAGCCTGCGGACGGCCGCGTCGGCGCGCTCGGCGACGACGATCGTGCGCACCTCGCGCGCCGTCGCCAGCACTTTGGCCTGCGGCGGCAGGACGCCTGCTCGCGTGACGATCACGCGCACCGGGTCGCGGCCCTCGCCGAGCCGCACCGTGAGCTCGGGATCGTCGCGGCGGACCGTACCGGCGCCGACCATCACGGCGTCGACCTCGGAGCGGAGCTGGTGCACGGCGCGCCGGCTGTCGAGACACGAGATCCAGCGCGCGTCGCCGCCGGCGGCGGCGACCTTGCCGTCGAGGGTCACGGCGGCCTTGTAGGTCACGTGCGGCAGGCCGCCGGCGTGGAACTTGAGGAACGGAGCGTTTTGGCGGTGCGCGCGGCGCGCCCACTCCCCGCCGGCCAGACGCGCGTCGACCCCGCCGGCGACGAGCCGCTGCAGCCCGCTTCCGAACACCAGCGGGTTGGGATCCTCGAGAGCGATGAAGGCCTGGGCGATGCCCGCCGCCACGAGGGCGTCGGCGCAGGGCGGCGTCAGGCCCTGATGGCTGCAGGGCTCGAGCGTGCAGTAGAGCGTGGCGCCGGCGGCGAGCAGGCCCGCCTCGGCGAGGGCCATGGCCTCGGCGTGAGGCTCTCCCGGACCGAGGTGACAGCCCCGGCCGACCACTTCGCCGTCCCTGACCAGGACGGCGCCGACGAGCGGGTTGGGATGCGTGCGGCCGCGGCCGCGCTCCGCCAGTGCGAAGGCCTCGTTCATATAGCGCTCGTCGTCCAACAAAAACGCCCCGGAGCCGTGCTCCAGGGCGGACGACGCCGAGGCGTCGCAGCGTGCTTCTCTCATCCGGACTGTGACCGTCGGCCCAGGAGTTCCACCTGGTCGGCCTCCGAGGAGGTTCGCGGGCTTTTGACCGCCGGTGGGGACTTTCACCCCGCCCCGAAGCAGCTTGATGGTGCGCGCCGATTATACGGCTTCTGTGGCTGCCTGCGCCAGCTGCCTGAAACGGCCGCCGATATCGTGCCCGCCGAAGACGCTCGAGCCCGCCACGAGCAGGTTGGCACCCGCCGCCACCAGAGCGGCCGCGTTGAGCGCCGTCACGCCCCCGTCGACTTCGATCGCGACCGTGTCCGGCAGGTACTCGCGTGCCTTGGCGATCTTGGCGACCGAGGTCTCGATGAAGCCCTGCCCGCCGAACCCGGGATTGACCGACATGACGACCACCATGTCGCAGTGAAGTCGCGCCTCCGCCAGCGTCTCCACCGGCGTCGCGGGGTTGAGGGCGATGCCCGCCGCCGCACCGGCCTCGCGGATCTGCGAGAGCACGCGGTGGAGGTGCGGGCACGTCTCCTGATGGACGGCGATGACGTCGGCGCCCGCCGCGGCGAAGGCGTCGACGTACTGCTCCGGGTGCTCGATCATGAGGTGGACGTCGAGCAGCGCCCCGGCGCCGTGGATGAGCGGCTTGAGGGCGGCGACGACCAGAGGGCCGATGGTGATGTTGGGCACGAAGTGCCCGTCCATGACGTCGAGGTGCACGACCTTGGCGCCGGCGTCCAGCACCTCGGCCACGTCGTCGCCGAGGTGCGCGAAATCGGCGGAGAGGATCGACGGAGCGATGTGAATATGGTGCAGCAGGTCCTCCACGGACACCTCCGGTCTGGTGACTGCCGGCCCCGTGCGGACGACCACCGGCGACGCGGCCGAGAGGCCGCGGCGTCATTCTACCTTCAGGAGCGGGTGATGCGCCGGAACCGCGCCACGAAGAAGCCGCTGGCGCCGCCGTCCGGCGGCAGGATCAGCAGGCAGCCGCCGGCGTCGGGGTGCGCCAGGCCGGGCCACTCGGCGCCGAGGTCGTCGGAAGCCCACTCCCCGGTCGCGAGCAGAGGCTCGAGCGCGCCCAGAGTCTCGGCCCGCGTCACGGTGCAGACCGCGTACGTGAGCGCCCCGCCGGGGCGGACGCAGCGCGCCGCGCCGAGAAGGAGGCGGCGCTGCAGATCGGCGAGGCGCGGGACGTCCGAGGCGCGCCGCCGCCAGCGCAGGTCGGCGCGGCTGCCCAGCGTGCCGAGGCCGCTGCAGGGCGCGTCGAGGAGCACGGCATCGTAGGCCTCCGTGCTCGACGCCGGGAGAGCCAGGGCGTCGGCGGCGAGCGTCTCGACGCCCGCCACGCCGAGCCGCGCGAGGTTGGCGCGGAGGGCGTCGAGCCGGCCCTCATCGACGTCGACGGCGGTGATGCCGGCGCCGCCACCGAGCAGAGCCGCAAGCTGGGCGGTCTTGGTGCCGGGCGCAGCGCAGAGGTCGAGCACGGCGGTGCCTCCGCGGGCGCCGGTCGCCGCGACCATCCCTGCGATCTGGGAGCCGCGCGACTGCGGCGTGACCAGGCCGTCGCGGAACGGCGCGGAGCGCTGCAGCGACGGCCCGTCGTAGAGCAGAGCCTGGGGCAGGCCGGGGAGGCCGCGCGTCTCGGCGCCGCCGGCCAGGAGCGCGGCCCGCGCCACCGGCAACGGCCCCATGAGCGTGTTCACGCGCAGGCAACGCTCGGGCGGCGCGTTGGCGGCCACGAGGAAGCGCTCCGCCGCCTCGTCGCCGAGGTCGCGGCGCAGCAGCCGCACCATCCACACGGGGCACGAATGGCGCACCGCCCAGGCGCGCATGCCGTCGCCGTCGGAGAGCGTCCCGAACACGTCCTCCCCATCTTCCGCGACCTTTCGCAGCACCGCGTTCACGAAGCCCTTGGCCTGCGAATTCCTGGCGCTCACGAGGCGCACGGCGTCGTCCACCACGGCGTACACCGGCACGCGATCGAGAAAGAGGAGCTGGAAGGTGGCGATGCGCAGCGCTTCCAGCACCGGCCCGCGCGTCTCCGAGAGCGGCGCCTTGGTGAAGGCGCCCAGCACCGCGTCGACCGACCAGCGCCGCTTGATGGTGCCGACGATGAGCTCGTTGGCGAGGCCGCGGTCGCGCGGGTCGAGGCCCTGCAGCTCCGGGAGCGCCTCGACCGAGTCGTCGAAGTGGCCGCCGGCCCCGCGCAGGCGCACGAGCGCCCGCCAGGCGGCGAGGCGCGCCGGGCTGACGGCGCCGGCGGCGTCCTTGCCGCGTCCGACCCCGGCGCCGGAGGGCACGGTCACAGCGCCGCCAGCGCGCGGCCGGCGCCGCGCAGGAACTCGGCGGCGGTCGTGCGCTTGCGGCCTTCTTGCTGCAACTCGAGGACGTCGACCCAGCCGGCGCCGGCCGCCAGGGCGAGGTGCCCTGCCGTGGGCGCCGGAAGCGGCCCCTCTCCGGCGGCCGCCCGCCAGATGCGCGTGCGCTTGCCGAGCAGTTCCGTCTGGGCGCCGATGTGCGGCGAGAGGGCGCGCACCTGGTCGACGATCTCCTGCGCCGGGCGCGACCAGTCGATGGCCTTGTCGTCCGCGCCGATCTTGGCGGCGTACGACGCCGGACCTGCCTGCGGCCGCCACTCGACCGTGCCGGCGGCGATCGCCGCCAGAACGCGCCGCACGCCGCCGACGGCGACTGGCGCCAGCGCCTCGTAGGCCGCGCCGGCGTCGGCGCTGCGCGGCACGTGCACCGCCTGTTCGAATCCGACCGGCCCCTCGTCGACGCCGGCCGTCATCCGCAGGACGGCGACTCCCAGCTCCGTCTCGCCGGCCATGAGCGCCCTCTCCACCGGCGCCGCCCCGCGCCAGCGCGGCACGGGAGACGGGTGGACGACGACGGCCGGCAGGGCGTCCAGGAAGGCCGGCCCCACGATCCTCCCGTAGGCGCAGGCGACGAGGATCTCGGGCGCCAGCTCGAGCAGCGCCGTCGCGTCGGCGGGCGCAGCGAGGCGCGGCGGCTGAAACACCGGGACGCCGCGCGCCAGAGCCATCTCCTTGATCTCGGGAGAGACCGGCGTGCCGTGCCGCCCCCTGGGGCGGCCGGGGTTGGTGACGAGCGCGCACGGCAGCGCGCCCGCCTCTGCGAGTCCGGTGAAGACGAGTCCGGCGAACGGTGCGGTCCCCGCGAAGGCGAACCGCACGCGGTCAGAGACCTCCGCCGACCGCGCCGCGGTAACCCGCGTCCTCGCGGTCGCGCAGGTCGCGCAGGGCGGCAGCGCGAGCGCTGCGCGTGGTGCGGTCGACGATGAGCACGCCCTCGAGGTGGTCGTACTCGTGCTGGATCACGCGCGCCTTGAGGCCCTCGGCGCGGTAGTCCACGGGCTCGCCGGAGGCGTCGAAGCCGCGTACCCGCAGGCTCACCGGCCGCTCCACCGGCATGGTGACGCCGGGGAGGCTCAGGCAGCCCTCATCGGACTCCTCGATCTCCTCCGAGAACTCGTCGAGCACCGGGTTCACGAGGGCCTGGGGATCGTCGTCGACGTCGTACACGAGCAGCCGCTGGAGCACGCCGATCTGCGGTGCCGCGAGACCGACGCCGGGGGCGTCGTGCATGATGCGGAGCATGCGCTTCGCAAGCTTGCGCAGGCTGCGATCGAAGGTCGTGACCTCCTGAGCGTGCTCGCGCAGCACGGGATCGCCGATCACGCGGATCTCCCGGCGCGCCTCGCGCTCCCTGCGGCCGGCCTCCTGCCGTTCTGTCTCTGTCTGTTGCATCTCCGTCATGTCCCTATGGTACCGCAGAACTTCAGAGCCACTGAGGGTCGACGTCCGGAACCAGCCGCACGCCGCGTTCGGCGAACCGGTCGCGGTTGGCGCCGAGCCAGCTCCTCAGCGTGTCGAGAGTTTTCCCCGTCTTCGTAGTCTTAACCACGACCCTGCAGGCGAACCGTCCGCGCTCCCGCCAGATCGGGCCGGGGCCAAGCACCTGTTCGCCGTGGCGCAGGTGAACGATCAGCCGTTCGGCGGTGAACCGCCCGGCGACCGTCACCTTCTCCTCCGAGGAACCTGAGAGCTCGAGGCCGACGAGCGTGCCGGAAGGCGGGTACCCCAGCACCCTGCGACGCTCGACCTCTTCTGCGTAGAAGCGCTCTTCCTCACCGCCGGCCGCGTAGGCGATAGGCCGCGCCTCGGGGCTCAGCGTCTGCACGACGACGCGGCCCGGCCGCTCGCCGCGGCCGCTGCGCCCGCCGACCTGGAGCAACATGGCGAAGGTG
>Ga0073936_10003333_pt1 | contig 23083 bp, 12 predicted proteins | sample AliMusrvi5mmetaG_FD_87041 | JGI IMG/M metagenome (GOLD analysis project Ga0073936, IMG submission 87041) | Freshwater lake bacterial and archeal communities from Alinen Mustajarvi, Finland, to study Microbial Dark Matter (Phase II) - Alinen... | ecosystem: Environmental > Aquatic > Freshwater >... | reverse complement strand
GCTCTGCCTGTTCCTGCTGCGCAGGAAGATCCCCCACGAGGAGAACGCCCTCGTGCGGTTCATCAAAAGGCCCTACCTGGCCTCGTTGCGGTGGTCGCTGGATCATCCGAAGATGGTCATTATCCTCGCGCTGGCCGGCTTCGGCGCCAGCCTGGCCTTGGCGCCCCGGCTCGGCACGGAGTTCCTGCCCGAGCTCAACGAAGGGAAGATCTGGGTCAACGCCAACCTGCCTCCGGGCATCTCCGTAGATCAAGCCCGGGTTTACTGCCGTAAGATTCGTGAAATAGTTCGCCGCACGCCGGAAGTCGGCACGCTGGTTTCCAAGGCAGGCCGGCCCGAGGATGGCACCGATCCCAAGTCGATCAATATGGCCGAGGTCTTCGTGGATCTCAAACCGCCGGGCGAATGGAAACGCGGACTGACCAAGGCCCAGGTCATCGAGGAAATGGGCCACAACCTGAGTGTGCTGCCCGGGATCGAGATCAGCTTCTCGCAGCCCATCCGTGACAATGTCCTGGAAAGCATCTCCCAGATTGACGGTCAGGTAGTCATCAAGGTCTTCGGCGATGACTCCGCCCGGCTGCGTCAGAGAGCCCGCGAGATGCTCAAGGCCATCGCCGACGTGCCCGGCATTGACACAGCGGTGGTGGACCGGGCCGGTGAAGTGCCGCAGGCGCTCATTGAAATCGACCGCGATCGTGCCGCCCGCTACGGCCTCAACATCGGTGACATCGAGGACGTCATTGAAATCGGCCTGGCCGGCAAGGCGGCCACCGAGTTGTGGGAAGGCGAGAAGCATTTCAGCATTGTTGTCCGCCTGCCCGAGGCCGAACGCAGCCTGCCCAACCTGAAGAAGGTGCTGGTGGACACCCCGGACGGCCTGCACATCCCCTTGGAGCAGGTGGCTACCTTCAAGGAAACTGGCGGCAGCATGAACATCAGCCGCGAGAACGGCACCCGGCTCTCGGCCATCAGCGTCTTTATCAAAGGCCGCGACATGGGGAGCGTGGTGGCCGATATGCAGGCTCGCATCGGCAGGCTGCCGCTGCCCGAGGGATGGTTTGTCACCTGGAGTGGAGAGTTCGAGAACCAGCAGCGGGCGATGAAGCGCCTGGCCTTCATCGTTCCCATCAGCACCTTCTTGATCTTCGTGCTCCTGTTCGACGCCTTCAAATCGGTCAAGAGTGCGTTGCTGATCCTGGTGAACGTCCCGCTCGGGCTCATGGGTGGCATCCTCGCGTTGCTGCTCACCGGCATTCCTCTGAGCGTGTCGGCCGCCGTCGGTTTCATCGCCTTGTTTGGCCAAGCGGTGCTCAACGGCGTTGTCATGGTCAGTTACTTCAACCAACTCCAGGAGGAAGGGCTCGGAGCCCGTGACGCCGTCCTCCAAGGCGCGGGCACCCGGTTGCGCACGGTGCTGATGACCGCCCTGCTGGCCATGCTTGGCCTGTTGCCGATGGCTCTTTCTCACGGGATCGGCTCCGAGACCCAGCGTCCGCTGGCCATTGTCATCATCGGCGGCCTCGTTTCTGCCACACTGCTGACGTTGATGGTGCTGCCAACGCTCTACCTTGTCATCGAGAGGCGGGCGAGCCGCCAGGCGAGCCAACCCTGAGTGAGATCTGTCCGGTAAACAATAACTACCGCGTGGATGGGGTCGATTGTTGCCGAGTCGCTGGAGGAAGGAGGCCGGAGGCCGCCGCACGGCCACCTATATTACGCGAAGAAAACACGACAGTCTCGTTAATTGAGCAGCGGACCTGCCAGGAATTGACCCAAGCCATGGCTGACCCTTTTCTCGGGATCAAGGCACCGATCGCCATGCACACACTGCCAAAACCCACCCACAGCGGCAGCGTATCGCGTTCCACCCATCCCAGCTTATGACAGAACGACCTGTCGATTTCATCCAGACTCGCTAAGACGATGAAGATCCACGCCATAATTCGCCTCCGTTCCACGTTAGTTATTATTTGGTAAACATGAATGTGACTGTTCAAAACTTGAAATTCATTCGCAACGAGGCGAATACCGCACTGGGATTGTGCTCCAGAAACGGGCTGGCCACCTGGATGTCCGGAGTGACGTGGAGCCAGGGCGTTAACGCCACGTTGTAGAAGAACTCCAAGCCCTGCTCCTCGCGCAATTCCAGCAGGGACCTCATTCCCCACACCAAAGGATCGGTCAATGAATTCCGAAACACTCCTATCCCCCAAAGGTCGGCGGCGCGATCGGGCAGCGGACTGGTGCCCCCGAAACCTAAAAGCGCCGCCCACTGCTGCGCCGTCGGATTGCCGTCAGACATCCCGAACTCCCCAAAGAAACCCCAGCCACGACTTGGGTCAGACGAATCCTGATAAAGGTATTGCTGGACGCTGACCGCGGAATAATAGGGGCATGACCGCGTCATGCTCACCGTGCCGTTACCCGATGGCGACAGAAGATCGGGGATGGCATTGAAATCGAACCCCTGGAGGGTGCTGAACATAGCCTTGATCCCGTAAAACCCCTGGAGACCGAACGGCTTGGCCTTCAGCGTGGCGCTCGCACGAAAACCGACTCCCTCGCCAAACGGATTCTCGAACCCCGTGCGCTCGGCGGCGCTAACCGGATCATACACGGCCACCGCAAACGACACGGGCTTTGTGTTCACGCTAAGAATCGCGCCGAGAATCTCCGGCGGCATCAGTCCGGTGATCGGCGCCGCCAGGGCCGTGTTCATAAACGTGTCAATGCCGCCACCGCCCTTAATCGGGGTCGCTTTGACGGCGTCAATCATGTTCAACTTGCCGAGTTTGAGCGCAACCACATCGGAGAACTTCTGTGAAAGCTCCAGGCCGAGGTCGCCGTGGTCGGGGCCGGGAAAAGCCAGACTGGCGTTGGCCGTGGGAAGGTGCTTTTCGGATTCAGCCGCATAGCTGATGTCAGTGTCCCACCGCCTTAGAATACAGGTTCAGGACCAGCACGCCCGCGATAATCAGCAGAATGCCGATGCCTGTTGCTGCGTCGAGCTTCTGTCCCAGGAAAGCCCAGGCAACCAGCGTAACCAGCGCGGTTCCGGCACCGGACCAGATGGCATAGGCGACACCGATCGGAATCCCCTTCAGCGTGAGCGACAGGAAGTAGAATGATATGGCATACCCCACGACGACGATACCTGAGGGCACGAGCCGGGTGAAACCCTCCGAGAATTTCAGCGCAGATGTGCCCGCAACCTCGCTGAGGATTGCCAGAGTGAGATACAGCCATTTCTGCATAATCGCTTTGGTTGCCGCGTCCGCTTTCCGACGGTTTGTGAACCGGACAGCTCATAAGCCGTTTCGGTGGGCGGTCTTTCCGTTCATCATCGTCAGGTTTACTTTCGTAATGCTGATGTCTGCCGGCGGCATCGATCCCTCGGAATGCTACCGCCGGCACGACATCAGGCGAAGGTCGGGAATCGTCCGTCGGTGAAGAGGGCCGGCCAGAGTCGAGACCAGTTGGATGCGAACTGGAAGGTGTCGAGATCGGTAAACGTCTGCCCAATCACCTGCACGCCCGAGGGCATCCGCTCTTCGACCAGGCCGAGCGGCACGTCCACGATCGGATACCGGTTGAGGGCGTTCCACGGCCACGTCAGCGCGAGCCCCAGCCCGGTGCCCGTCCATGGATCCAGTCCCTTCTCCTTGCTCTTGAACATGTCGGCGCCGATAAGAGGCGTCGCCATGGTCGGCATGAGCAGGATGCGGTAGCCTTTCCCAAAAACGCGTTGTTGGACCTGCCGATGCCAGCGTTCCAGCAACTCCTCGACGGCCTCGGCCTGGTGCGGTCCGACGGGCTTGGCCAGTTCGAGCATTTCCGCCATATAGGGCGAGAGCAGATCCCGATGAGCATTCGCGGCCTCGATAAAACTGCCTATGGACGTCGACAACAGCCCGCGCAGGAAGACGAACTTCTCTTCCTTCGAGAAGCCGCAGTCAACCTCATCCACGATGCAGCCGGCGCCGCGCAGCGTCTCGATGCCTTTCAACATCGCGTTCTTCACCGACGGAATGGTAGTGGCAATGCCGGCGCTCCAATCGAAGGCGATGCGCCACCCCGAAAGGTCCGGGTATTGGGAGGGATAGTCGAGTCGAGGCCGGATCGCGGCCATGATCTTCTCGGAAGGGCCAACGACCGCGTTCTGCAGATGGACAAGGTCGTCGAAGCGTCGCGCCATCGGGCCCGAGGTCGAGTAGGGGACTTCCGCACCGGCGTCCCGCCCGAAGGGCGGTCTGAAACCGTAGATACCGTTTTGCGAGGCCGGAATGCGGATCGAGCCGCCCATGTCCGAGCCCATGGCAAGCGTCGTGAACCCTGCGGCGAGCGCCGCTCCCGATCCCGCGGACGATCCGCCCGGGGAGTATCGGAGGTTCCAAGGATTGCGGGTCGTGCCCCAGGCGCGGGTCGAGGCCCCGATGAAGAGATAGAATTCCGGCACCGTCGTCTGAAACGGCATGACGGCTCCCGCCGCCTCGAGCATGTCGATGACGGCTCCGCTTTCCGTTGCGAGGGGCGAGTCCTTGCCGAGGAGCGAGCCCTGCGTTGTGCGCCAACCCGGCCGGAGGAATGCCACTTCGTCCTTGAGGGCGACCGTAATTCCTTCGAGCGGCCTTGCCTCGCCTCGCCGATAGCGCTCCTCGGACTGTTTGGCATCCTTCAGCGCCTGGTCGAAATGCTTGTCGGTGATACAATTAACCTTCGGATTGAGCGCTTCGATTCGCTTGATCTGGGCCTTCAGCAGATCGACCGGCGAGGCCTTCCGGGCCTGGAACATCGCCTTGAGTTCGTCGACCGACGCGTAGCAGAGCGGATCGTCGGCATCGGCCCGCGCGGCTGGAGAATCGAGCGCCGCCGCCGCGAGGCTCGCCTTCATCAAGAACGGCGCGGTAAGTACCCAACCAGTAAAACTCCGTCTATTCATTTGATGCCCCCCGGATTGTTCCTTTGCTGTGTTCATCGCTGTTGCTGTTTTTTGATTCATAGTGTTGTTAATGCTCCAAACCTTTCTATTGCGCCTGATAGGTGATCTTGCCGTTCATCATGGTTAATTTGACCTTGGTGGTGCTGATCTCGCTGGGCGCACTCTTGTGCAGATCTTTCTCCAGCACAACAATATCGGCCAGCTTGCCCGGCTTAAGTGAACCGATTTTGTCTTCCAGTCCGAGCACATACGCCGCGTCCAGCGTGCCGGCTTTGAGCGCCTGGTCCAGTGTGATGCGCTCGTTTTGGGGTGGCAGGACGGGCGTGAATTGGTCCTTTCCGTACTGCGTCAAGAGCGCTCTCGTTACCGCCACCTGGATGGCGTCCAGCGGACGATAGGTTGCGACGTAGCCCGAGGCAGGCCAGTCCGAGCCGAGCGCGAGGCGCCCGCCGGCCTTCAGGACTGAGTTGTGACGGAAGAACTCCCGGAAAGCTACGTCCTCCCCGACGATCTCCGCCGTCCTTTTAATAGTCGGGTCGGGCGTAGCCCACTGGGCTGAGCTTTGCATCGTCACGTTCAGCTTGGCAAAGCGCGGCACGTCTTGATCGGAGACGAAGATCGCGTGCGCAGCGGCGTGCCGCGACGGGCTGTTGGGGTAAGCCTTGCGCGCCGCCTCGACGGCGTCGAGGTAGGCCCGGACGGTGCCGTCGCCATAGCAATGGGCGTGGGTGTCAATTCCGTTGGCCTGCGCTTTCAGGACCGCGGCATTGACCAGCTTCTGGTCCACGGTGAACTCACCCAAAAAGCCAGGCCGGTCGGCGTAGGGCTGGAGCATCACCGCCGTGTGCTGGGCCTCGCCGCCGTCGAACATGATCTTCAGGGTCCGGGCTTGCACCAACTCCGAGTGAAACTTCTCGCGCAAGGCGAGTGTTTTCTCCACGGGGTCGGTGATCGCCGAATTGTTCCAATAATAGCTGCCGACGATTCGGACCGGCAGTTTGCCCTCCTTCTCCATTTGCTGGTAGCCCTCCAGACCGCGCTCGGTCGGCATGACACCAATCCCGGCATCCCACGCGGCCGTTATGCCTGCCGCCGCAAACTTCTGCAGGAATTCACCCGCAGCGGCCATCACGGCTTCGGGGGTGGGCGGATTCAGCTTGGCCAGGACTTGCTGCTCGGCGAGAGTCTCGACAACCCAGCCGGTCGGCTCCCCGGTTTTGGGATCGCGCTGGAAGTAACTCACCCCCGGCGCCGGATCAGGAGTCTTGGCATCCACCTCCGCCATTTGGAGTGTCTTGCTGTTGACCCAGGCGCTGTGGCAGTCAATGGCAACCAAAAGCACCGGCCTATCGGGAAACAGCTTGTCCAGAGCCGCCTTGGTTGGCCCGGTCGTTGAAAACAGGGGATAGCGCCAGCCAAAACCTTGGATCACTTTGGCGTCCGGGTGGGCGTCGGCCCAGGCCTTCGTCCTTGCCAGTACATCGTCCACGGAGTCGGTCTGCAAATCCGCGCCGAGGGCGAAAAGTGCCAAGGTAGGGTGGATGTGTGACTCCACAAAGCCCGGCATCAGCATCTGGCCCTTGAGGTCGGTGACCTGTGTTTTGTCACCGATATAGGCCTGCGCGCCTTTGTCGCTCCCGACATAGCTGATTTGCTTACCCTTGATGGCAATGGCTCGGGCTTTGGGCTGCTTGGCGTCCATGGTGTAGATGGCGCCATTCTTAAGCACGTAGTCCGCCGTTTCAGCCGACAATCCTAATGCCACGAACAGCATGGCGGCGCTGAAGCCAAAGCGTAAGCTGCCTGCGGCACTCCTAACCATCTGGTTGATACGAGTGATCATGTCTTACTTTCTCTTTTTGTATTCTTCTCTATAAAGCCCTGCCTGGTTTGGTACTCCTTCAGGTAAGTATCACTTGGGGAACATGAAGGTAATAGTGAAGGTCAATCCCCAGTCAGGACCACCATCGGGCCGGTCGGCATACAGACGCGCCCCCAAGCCAAGCTGCAAGGGCATCCCGCCGATGCGCACGAGCTGCGAAACTCCAAGATCAATGGGCACTACCCACTGTCGTTGAACCCAATCATAGGCCGTTTCCGAGCCCAGGCTGAAAGTCGTGAGCGAGTCGGTGGTGTAGGCCAGAAACGGTTGGAGATACGTGGTGTTTACATTCTCCGGCCCCCAACCGGCAAAGGACCAGATATGGTTGGCCAGCATGCCATAGGTCCAGGGTCCATCCTGGCGCAGAGCCACAGCCGTCGGACCAGCCCCCCAACGGCCCTGACCAAACTCCTCTCGCGTGGCAGACGGCAGCCGCAGCACCGGGCCGGCACCCCAGATCCAGCCATCCATCGCTTCTTTGGGAGCAAGAAAAAAGCTCTGCGTAATGTCACCCAGGCCGCCCCGTTTGGGTCCGTTCGCAAGGGCGGATACCTCCACGTTGTCGAAGCTGGGTTCTCCCCCGACCGGCGTTGATGCATAGACCACCGGCAGGATCGTGCGCGAAACCAGGAGCCAGTCCCGTTGTATCTCAAAGGGCACTACGGGTTGAGCGTTCATCGTGTAACGCCAGAGGCTACCCGGCCCAAAGTCCACACGGTTTTCCAGCGGCACACTAATCACGCCCCCCACGGGGTTTTGCATTTCCTTGGCCAAATCGGCGTCGCTGAGCTTTGTCATCGCCTCGTCGGCCACGGGGAGGGCATGACCGAGCGTTTGGGCCTGTGCGGCCGGATGGACTGCGAAGGTCAACAAACCGAGCACCGCAAGGACTGGGGTTTTGATCATAGATTCCTTCATGGGTTGCATTTCTATTTACCGTCCTACTGCTTCTGGCTGTATTGCGCCCACAACCCCGGGTTCATCACGAGCGTGCCGCTCGAGAAACCCAGCGTTAGTGGATAGCGATGGGCAGGAGCAATGGTGAAGGTGTCCAGCGACTCCGATACGGGAACCAGTTCAACGGCTTTGACGCGTCCAACCGCGTAGGCATCGCGCTCGCCGGTCGCCTGCGCGAACAACTTGCCGGCTTTGGCTGTGATTTCCACGGTGACGAAACGGCTGAACCGGTATTTTCCCGCCCATTTCTCCGGCAGCGGCGTGGAAACGGAAATCACTGGCGGCTGCTGGGGCTGTTCCGGCACGGAGGACAAAATGGCATCCCACATGACTTCGGAGGCAATGGTCGGAATCAGCGCAATCGCTGTGGTGCGTTCTTTTTCGTCCTGGGGCAAATCCACCTCGCCGGTGGAGACTGCGAACAACACGTCGCCGTCCCATTCCGTGGCATACGGCTGCAATCCACGCGCCATCGATGTGTGGACTTGAATTGCCAATCGTTGCAGATCAGCAACCAAAAGCTTCTGATTCACTACCACCAGGCTGATGGTGGTATTTTGCGTGGGCTTGGTTTCAGCCGGGCCGCCACGACCCTTTTCCCGCACTAATTTCAGCAGGTCGGTAGTAGTGACGACATTGGCCGGCCACGCGGGGTCGCGGTAGCCGGCTTTGATGTGACCCTCGCGATCCGTCACCACCCCCAGGGCATTGACGACGGTGAAGCATGCGATCTTGAGATTGCCTTTCTCGTAATACGCGCCGCCTTGGCCGGAATGCGCGTTGAGGCCGAAAAGGGCACCGGTCTTGGCAAACCGTCCCGCGCCCGCTGAACCCACGCGAAAGACACCCGGCTTCGCCGCGCGAAACGCCGCTTGGGCCAGTTTCTTATCGGGATAAATCTCGTTCAAACGCCGGTCGCCCAAGTCATAAATGATGGCGCCAGTCGTATACGCGACGTCGCTCCAAGTGCCTGTGCGCAACTGGTCGTTTTTCATGGCCGTTGCCACGGCCGTGGTGGACTCGATGCCGTAGAGAGAACCGCCGGAAAGCACCACGGCATCCACTTTGGGTATGTCACGACCCAGACGCAACCAATCGGTGTTGGCGGTTCCCGGTTCTCCTCGCACATCGTACGCGGCCAAAACCTTGCGGCCAAAGCGGAACACGGTCACGCCGGTCGGCCCTTCCTTGTATTCGGCCGTGCCAATACTAATCATCGGCCAGTCGAAGGTCAGCTCCGTGCCGCCTGCATTGATGAGGGGCTGGAGATTGGATTGATCATTGGGAATTGATTCGTCGGGAAACGCAAGGGCACTGGTCATCAGCACCAGGCTGGCGGTGGCGACGGCCAAAGGCCGCCCCAACCAGTTCATCCAGCTTCCCTTAGGCCGATTGAAAGCAAGGTGCAGTTTAATAACTCGGGAACCTCCAAGACGCGGCGCTAGTTCACGGGAATGGCTTGAGGGATTCGCTGCTGACGGTAGCCCGGCGAGGGATGGGTATAGAAACGACTGCATAATAGTTGCCGTGTTATCGGAAGCCTTTTCAAAGGGTCAAGGGGGCGGAGGGGGAATAGGCACGAATCGGCGGCAAAACGGCACGAAACGGAGTTGGGAACGTGGAGCGTTGGGGCGTTGGAGCGCGGAGCGTTCTGGTTAGAGGTCTACGGACACCCTGAAGCCCTTGTCATTACCCATATCTGGAGCGGCCTTTGTTGAGGGCAACTGACGGTGAAAGTTGGGCCGACGCTTTGAATTACTTAAGGCGTAGCACATTCAGCCGCAGCAGCTTGCCCGTGACTGCCCTCGGGCTGCTTCGTCCGACCCACCAGCCCCACGCCCGGCCGGCAACCTCTCCGGCCCCTCCGGCGCCCCGGCCCAGCCTAGGGCGTGGCGCCGGCGAGAGCTTGGACGGTTCGGCTGACAGCAGCCGACGCCAATAGGCACCCCTTTCGCTGGCAAAATGGCTGCCCGCCGCTGGCGTCGGCGAAGGCAGGCCGCACGGGCCCGCGGCCGGCCTGGCTCAGGCCAGGGCCAAGCCTGGGCCTGGCCAAGAGGTAGGCAACCACTAGGCAACCGCTCCGATGAGGATCGGATCCACATCGGAGCGGTTGCCTACCAGTTGGCTACTGGTTGGCCAGTAACACGCCTGGAGAGGGCTTGAGGGCGGCCTGGAGGTGGTTGAGATCGAGTTTGACTCAGGCTCGGGAATCGCGGCGTATCGGCTCCGTGGCTTGGAAGCTACGAGGGTGCCCTCGCCCCTGTCCTCAGCGACCGTTGAAAGGCCCGTGCGCTTGCTGAACCTTAAGTAAGCGCCATTCCCCTACGGGGTTGTAGGCCAGTTTGCCAAACAGCCGCGCTAATCTGAGGGCGGACCCACTGGCTTACGACCGTGGCCTTCGTACAACGGATCCCCTCATGGCTGCTGTTGTCGTTGCAACTCTCCCAGGATTCCCTCGCACGCCGGCCTTACCAGAGCCGGCTCCGCTGCGAGATGATTTCCCAATTCGTCTATCCTCCGGTGGAGCAGATAGACGTCCAGCAGGGACTGCAAATCAGCGTCGGTGGACGGCAGGAGCGGCGAGCGGCCCAGCGTGTCGAAGTAGCCCTTCAGGAACGCCACGCTCACCCACAGCCGCCAGCATTCGGCCCACACGGCGAGGGTGGACCGTTCATCCGTGCCAAGCCGGCCTGTTTGAATTTGACGCATCAGCGCCGAATCCGCGGCGTAATGGAATGAGCACAGCATCCCCGTGACGTCCCGCAGCACGAGGCGCTTGATCCGGCGCTCACTCACCGGCTGCGCCGGGTGGCCTTCAAAGTCCACAATCATGAAATCCTTGCCTGTGTGCAGCACCTGCCGCAAGCCGTAATCGCCGTGGCAGCGAATCCGCTCCGCACTGATCCGCAACGCCATCAAGGACAGGAACTGCTTGAGAAGCTGGGGCTCCAGGTCCAGCACGCCCTGAGCAGAGGGCCGCGCGTCCTCCAGCAAATATGGAAGCTCATCGCGCAACTTCTGCAGGCTGTGCCGGGCCGTGTTGCGCATCGTCTGATAGAGGCTCCGTTGGTAGAAGGCGGTGGAAGGTTCAGGGGCGAACTCCGGGTTCGTTGCGTCACCGGCCAGCGCCTGGTGCAGTTCGGCCGTCCGCAACCCAAGAAGCCGCGCCGATTCCAGATACGTGCCGATCAACTCGGGCACCTCAGGCGGAAACACCTCGCGAACCAGTTGCACCAGCGCCTTGCCCGCTGGCAGGAAGCTCCCGCCCTCCGTCGTCAGCGATAACACGCGCTCGTAATACCGCTCAGAAGCGCGTAGCGTGTATTCCCAGTCGCTCTCCGCTTTGGGCAGCCAACCGTGGACCGACGCCAGGGCCAGACGCTCCCCGTCGCCCCGATGATACTCCAGTGCACCGGCCAACGGCGGCGCGTTGGGGAAGCCCCGGTCGGTGAGGAAACGCCCCAGAGCCAGCTCGGGATTGACACCCCAATGCAAACGGCGGAACAGCTTCAACACAAACCGCTCCCCATACCGGACCGAAGTGTGCCGCTGCGTGGTTTTCAGCAGCGCGCTCTCCAGGTCCACCGCAGCCTTCCGCGACAGGGCGCGCAACAGCGGCCCGCGCCATGCGACCACGTTGCCGGCCCGGCCTTTGAGACGCCGCCGCCGGGTGATGATGTCCAGCAAAGCCCGATCGAACGCTTGCAGCCCCAGCGCATCGTAGAGCACGCCGCGCTGATCGGGCCGTGCAATTGTCACCTCGGCCACAACCCGCTGGGGTTCGTCCCGGAGCAAGCGTTCCGCTTCGTCGCCCACTGCAAAGGCGAGCGGCACCGTATACCACTCCGCATCGGCGCCGGCATACTCCACCTGCCAGATGGTCAGAAAGGCGTTCGCCGTCTCCATCGGCAGCGCCACTGCCTCGTGGAGCGTCGCCGTCCTGATGGGCTTGCCATCGGGGCTAAGCCAGATCGCAGCGGGCAGGTAAGACCGGAACGCGCGTTCGAACGCCGGCCTCGACCGCTCCGAGAAAACCTCTTCCCACTGGCGCTCAACGCTCACCCGGCTTGGAACCCCGGGCGCCCGCTGCCCCGCTGGGACGGCAGCCGGCGAGTGAGGTTCGAGCGAGAACCAATAGAAACCATGCGGCCCGAGTGTGAGGAGGAACGGCAGCTCGCCGATCACCGGAAAGGGCGTGCGGCCAAAAAGCTCGACGGGCACCCGATCCTTGAAGGCGGACAGGTTAAGCTCGACCGGCTGGGGAAACCGCGAGAGGTTGGCCACGACCAACAGGGTCTCGCGCTCGTGCCGCAACACGTAGGCGAGAATCTTGCGGTTCTGCGGCGCGAGCAATTCAAGGTGCCCCTCGCCCAGCGCGCGCCAGCCTTTGCGGAGGGTCAGCACCCGCCGCATCCACCACAGCAGCGAGTACGGGTTGCGGAGCTGCGCCTCCACGTTCACAGCTTCATAGTGATATTCGGGGTCCAGGGTGATCGGCAGATACAGCCGCTGCTGGTTGGCGCGCGAAAAGCCCGCGTTGCGGTCCGAGCTCCACTGCATCGGCGTCCGCACGCCGTTGCGGTCGCCCAGGTAGATATTGTCGCCCATCCCGATCTCGTCACCGTAATAAAGCACCGGGGTGCCCGGCAACGAGAGGAGCAGCCCGTTCAACAGTTCAATCCGCTTCCGGTCGTTGCCCAGCAACGGTGCCAGGCGCCGTCGAATTCCCAGGTTGAGACGCGCCTGGTGGACGTGCGCGTACATCCGGTACATGTAGTCCCGCTCTTCGTCGGTCACCATCTCCAGGGTCAGTTCATCGTGGTTCCTCAGGAAAAGCGCCCACTGGCAGGTCTCCGGGATGGGAGGGGTTTGTGCCAGGATGTCCACAATAGGCGTGCGGTCCTCCATCCGCAAGGCCATGAACAGGCGTGGCATGAGCGGAAAATGATATGCCATGTGGCATTCATCGCCTCGGCCTTGGCCGAAATACGCCACCGCATCCTCCGGCCATTGATTCGCTTCCCCGAGCAGCATCCGGCCACGATACGTCCCGTCCACGTGCGCGCGCAATCGCTTCAGAAAGCCATGGGTCTCTGAGAGGTTCTCGCAGTTGGTCCCCTCCTGCTCGTAGAGGTAGGGCACCGCGTCCAGCCGCAACCCATCCACGCCCAGGTCGAGCCAGAAGTCCACCGCCCGGATCATCTCTTGATGCACTTCGGGATTCGCGTAGTTCAAGTCCGGCTGGTGCGAGAAGAACCGGTGCCAGTAATAGGCCTCCGCCACCGGGTCCCACGTCCAGTTGGAAGTCTCCACGTCCTTGAAAATAATCCGCGCTTCCCGGTAACGTTCGGGTGTGTCGCTCCAGACATAGAACCTGCGCCACCGGCTGCCGGGAGGCGCCCGCCGCGCGCGCTGAAACCACTGGTGCTGATCCGAGGTATGGTTCAGGACCAATTCCGTGATGACCCGCAGCCCGTGCCGATGCGCCGCGCGCAGGAAGACTTTAAAATCCCGCATCGTGCCGTAAAGCGGATGAACATCGCAATAGTCCGCGATATCATACCCGTCATCCTTGAGCGGAGATGGGTAGAAGGGTAGCAGCCAAAGCGCGGTCACCCCGAGGTTCTTCAGGTAGTCTAGTTTATCCGTCAGCCCCAAAAAATCCCCGCAGCCGTCCCCGTTGGCATCATTGAAGGCCCGGACGTGCGTTTCATAGATGACCCCGCTCTTGTACCAGAAGGGGTCGTACTCAGGCCCTTCAAGATCGCGGGAGGGAGCGGGCATGGTAATAGTGTTACAAGCTTGAAACGTTACATAGGTTACATGGGCGATCCCCGAGACGGGTGTTTGTAACGATGTAACTCATTTAGCTTATGCAACCCGTTTAACCCCCCAGCAGTGTTCTCATCAGGCCTCACAATGTACCCTAGGCTGCACGGGCTAGCTCGTTCGAGGCACTCGGAGCAGCGCCTGTCTCGCCGGCCACCTGTCTCAATTCCTGGAGCACGCGCCGCACGGCCATATGATTGCCCAGAAAGAAACGTGCCGCCGTGTTCGCCAGACCCACTCGCACCGAATACGCGGTTGGCGGCAGCACGCGAAACAGATCCTCGTCGGTCCAGTCGTCGCCAACCGCCAGGATAAAGTCGGGTCCCAGTCTGCTCAGCCACTCTGTCGCTGCGCTCCCCTTGTTCACGCCACTGTTCCGCACCTCCAGAACCTTGTTTCCCTCCAGCACCTGCACGTCAATGTTGCGCGTGAATCCCGCCAGCGCATCGAGCAACTCATGGGCGCGACGCGAGGCCTGCTCCAGGTCCGCCCGGCGGTAATGCCACGCCAGCGAGAACTCCTTCTCCTCCAGCCAGGCCCCCGGCAAACGATCCACATACAATTGGAGAATCGGACGCACCCGCTCCTTCCAATCCGTGGTAATCGCCTTGAGCATCCGCCAGTCGCCTCCTCTGGGCCGCAGCCAGACGCCGTGCTCCGCCACTAAAGCCACTGGTAACGTCCCAAACCACTCCTCCAGGTCCCGTCGCGGCCTGCCGCTCACGATCATCACCTCATTGCGGGCGCTCGCAGCCAGCGCGGTCAACAGCTCAAGCAGCTCCTGGTCCGGCCGCGCCAGCTTCGGGTCCTCCACAAAAGGCACCAGCGTGCCGTCGTAATCAAGTAACAGAGCCCGCCGGGTTGAAGACAGATATTCCTGGATTAGCGTCGCCTGCACTTTCCCGCTCAGCGCCCGCGCCCGGCGAGCCGCCTCTGTCTTTTGCGTCGAAACCAGGGCTTGCAGAAAGTCCTCTGCCCACCGGACGACGTCGTAGCGCCGCAGTCGTTCCTGGAGCAGCCAATTTCGCCGCACCTGTTCCTCCTCCGGCATCGCCAGCGCCTGCTCCAGTGCCTGCGCAAAATCACCGCTGTGAACAGGATTGATGATCAGCGCCTCCCCCATCTCCTTTGCCGCTCCAGCCATTTCACTCAGGATCAGCACCCCTGTCTGGTCCGGACGCGAGGCCACGAACTCCTTCGCGACCAGGTTCATCCCGTCCCGCAGCGGCGTGATCAGCGCGACGTCACGGAGCCGGTAGAGCGCCACTATCTCCTCGAACCCTAAGTTGCGAAACTGGTAAACGAGCGGCGTCCAATTGACGTTCCCATACTCCCCGATGATCCGTCCGACAGTCTGTTCAAGCTCCTGCTTCATGGCCTGGTAGCTCTCGACTGCTGTCCGCGACGGCGCCACCGAAACTATGAACACCACCTTCCCATGCCACTGCGGGTTCCGCTTCAGAAACACATCGTAGCCGCGAAGCCGATTGATCAGGCCCTTGGTATAATCCAGCCGGTCAACGGAGAAAATCACCTTTTGCCCGACGCATTTCGCCTGCAATTCCGCCACCCGCGCCTCCGTCTCCGGTGAGGCCGCCGCCTTGGCGAACCGTTCGAAATCGATGCCCATCGGGAACGTGTCCGCCGTAACCACCCGATCCTTCAAGGTCAGGCTGCCGAGCTGGTGCTCATACCCGACCGTGCGCAAGACGCTCGTTAGAAAATCACGCGTATAGTCGTGGGTATGGAAGCCCACCAGGCTCGCCCCCAACAAGCCCTCGATGATCTCCACCCGCCATACCCTCGGCAGTAGCCGAAACACCTCATACGACGGGAACGGGATGTGCAGGAAGAACCCGATTGGCATGTCGGGATACCGCTCCCGAACCAGCCCGGGCACCAGCATGAGCTGGTAGTCATGCACCCACAACATGTCGTCCGGCCGCAGCGCCTTAATCACCGCCTCTGCATAGATGCGGTTCACCTGCTTGTACTCCTCCCAGTACTCTTCCTCATAGCGCGTCAGGTCTGGAAAGTAGTGGAACAGCGGCCACAGCGTCTTGTTGCAGAATCCATGGTAAAAGCGGTCCATTCTGTCCTCCGGCAGGAAGAGCGGCAGGGCCTTGAATTCCTTCTCCGCGTAAGCCTTGACCGCCTCCTCGTGCTCTGGAGCCACGGTCGCCCCGGGCCAGCCCAGCCAGAGAAAATCCGGTCGCTCGCCCGGGGCGGCTGCGCCTCGCTGCAAGTAACTCCACAGCCCCGTGGTCAAACCCCCGGAGCTGACGTTGAAGCTCAGCGCTCCTTCTTTGACAGAAACAGTGAAGGGCAGGCGGTTTGAGACGATAACCAGACGCATAAATCCTCCGCAGTCTTTCCGCGTAATTCAGCCCCGCAGCGCGCCACCGGCCAGCCTATCGCCAGTGACCGCAAGGACACGAAAAGCGAGATCTTATCCATGCATTACCTGTACCCCCTGCCGCGAATTCGTCAACCGCACCGCTCGTTTCGCCAGCGCAGATCCGAGAGTGCGTGGCAGCCGACGGGAGTCTCATTCCTAGATGAGCGAGAGCTTCAGAGCCACTTTCCGCTGGCTGCCACGCGTTCACGGTCGCTTAGACCGGTCTCCCAGCCCCGGACGCGTTCACTCGTTTGCTTGACTTTTGCCCTGGGACTTCAGAGATTGAGGTAGAGACTGAGGTTATGCCTTTGTACGAATATGAGCTCTGCGAAGGGAACTGCGTAGCGTGCGGCGGGAAGTTTACCTTGTGCCGTCCGCTATCAGCCAAACCCTTAACCAAGTGCCCGGCCTGCAAAAAGCCGGTCCGCCGGGTATGGTCTACCTTCAACTCCCCGAGGACGCTCTCCGTTTCGGACGCTAAGAAAGCTGGCTTCACAGTGCTCAAGCGCGTTAACAAGGGCGAGTACGAGCGACAGTAGAACACAAGGTTAACGATCGCCGTCCAGGGACCCCGGCCTCTCACCTGCCTTTGGTCGGCTAGCCAGGACGGCTGCAACCCGCGCCTCAGCTTTCCTCAACTCCTGAACCGCCAGCTTGAGCCGCGCGCCGTTGCGGAACACCTCCGCCAGCCGGTGCCCTTCCGCCGCTGCGATGCTGTACCAGACAAAGGCCTCGGCGTAATCCTGTTTGACGGCCAGGCCTTCGCTGTAATAGTTGCCCAGGACCGCCGCCGCCTCGGCGTAGCCGTTAGTCGCCGACTGGCGATACCAGTCCAGCGCGACAGCCAGGTCCTTGGGAACGCCCGCGCCTCGCTCGTAAATCATTGCCAGGTAATATTGCGCGCCCGGATGACCGCGCGCCGCCGCCTGCTTGAACAGCTTCGCGGCCGTGGACATATCCGGCGATGCCGCCTGATAAGCCGCCAGTCCTTCAGCGAAGGCCTTCGCCGGGTCGAAAGCCCATGCCTTGAGAGCAGTGGCCACCTGCTCCTTCAATTCCTGCTCCCAATAAGTATCCAGCACCGGCGCCAGCACTTCCAGCACCGGCTGATCCTTGCCTGCCCGCAGCCGACGGAAACACTCCCGGACGAACTCGCCGCGCGCGGGCGATTGCAATTTCGCCAGCGCGGCGACCTGCTCCTCGTCCAGTCCCCGCAGGTTGGCAGCCAGCCGCTGGCAGCATTGGCTGAAAACCGAACTGCCTCCGAGGAACAAGCGGCAGTCACGGCGGAAGTCCACCACCGACAAGCGCTCCAGCCCGCGAGCGGCGAACTTCCGCGCCAGCATCGGCTGGAAATGGCTCAACGCCTCGGCTATCGCCAAATAACCGAGCGGGCCGGTTTCCCCGGATTCATAAACACCCGTCAGCGCTTCATCAGTGTATCGGGCTTTACCCTGAACGGTGAAGCAAGCCTCCCGCAGCAGCGTCCAGGCCCAGGATTGCGGGGTGAACAACTCGTCGCTCTCTAGCAGGAGCCACCTCGTGATCATAGCCATCGAGTCGAGGTGCACTCCCTTGCCCGATCCCTCATCGTAAGGTATCGAGAACTCCGCCTGCTTCTCCACCGGCACGTTCGTGTCCGTGGCCAACCGATCCAATGGCGCGAGAATGTTCGCCAGCCGGAACTGACGCAGCAGTGCCGCGAGGGGGGGCGCCGTTTCAGACGCCAGGTTGGCGCGGGAAAAGCCCCTCAAGTATTTCGAGGACCACACTTCCTCCGTCAGGAAGGCCAGCATCGAACTGACAGGCGCGTTGGTATCAGCGAGGTCCCGCAGCCCGGCGGTGACCGCTGCGATGTGATCGAAAGCACTTACGAAAGCTCCCTGCTCGAAGCACAGTCGCGCCGTCGCGTCCCCAATCTCCTTGGCGGACCAAAACTCGATGATGCGGCCGGTTCGGGCGTTAAGCCTCAAGACCAAGTCCGCGTTGCTCCGAATCAACATGTCTCCGTCAAACCAGTTGGAGCAATTCCCCTGGTGGGCAAAGCTGACGCAGGCAACCGGCGGCAGCGCGAGTGCGAACTGGTAGGTCGAACTTGAAGGCACAGCTCCCTTCAGCTTGTTGAATCCAGCCCCCAAGGTCAGGTGAAACGGCGTATCATTCGTGGTTGCCGGGTCGGTATCGATCGTCAGGAAACCGCGGAGTTGCGTCCCGGGGCACGCCAACAGCAGTTTGCGGCCACCGACAGGCGAATAGAACCCCGCCTGGCCGGCTTTCAGCAAGACCGCATATTCGTCCCGGGGTTCGGTCTTCCGGGTCCCATCCTTCGCCAGGAGCGCCAAGCCGCTGCGTGGCGACACGATGAACGCACCTTCGGGAGCCGCGGCAGCCAAACCGGAAAGCTGGACGACCATGTCCTCACCGCTCTCGTCAAGCTTCGAGAGCCATTCCCGCATCTTCAGCATCGCCCCCTCGGTCGGCGAAAAAGACTGCGCCAACGGCGGGGCCAGCTTGTATTCAGTCAGCTCGATTTGCAGAGGCACGCGCCCGCCCTCGCTGGACGACCCGAGGCTGACCTTATAGCCTAGGAACCGGGCCGCTCGCCACAGCCGGTCCTCGATCCGGCTAACCAGTTGCCTGGACAACTCCATCCCTGGCTTCAAGTCCAGATAGCGCAGCACTGCCTCCGCCGTGTTCGCCTTGTTGCCGATAACGTCCACGCGTTCGATAACGGCGTGCGGCCCTTCCTCCAGCACCTCCACTCGCAGTTCGGCTTTCCGCGTGGCTTTGTCGGGTACGACCTGCACGTCGAGCTTGGGAAACAAATACGCATGCTCCGCGAAGAGACCGGTCACCTCTTCCTTTATCCGCAGCAGGTCAGGATTCGAGAAAGGCGCGGGGTCGCCTTTGACCCAGAGCGCCTCATCCGAGTCAGCTTCATCCTCTAACGCCCGCGTTAGCGGGTTGGTGGCTGGGGCCTTGTCCCGAAAATCGAAAGCCCCCTGGACCGCTTGGGCGGCCGCGTGGACGGACGTTAACCGCTCGATAATCTCCTTGTCGGGAACCACTTTCGCGCCGCTGACACTGATCGCAGCGCAAACGTAACGCTGCCCTTCCTCCACTGTCACCACCACCCGCCCTGCCCTATTGTCAGCCCGCACTCCGATCCGTGCCTCCGGGAACCCATGATGCTGATACCCCAACAGCAGCTTCCGCTGCATGCTCTCCAGATATGCCTCCTGGGGGGCCAGCGGATGGGAAACCTCGAAGAAGTCGGGTGTAACTCTCAGCGCCTCGCGCAGCGCCGAGGGCGCGAACGTCTTTGCGCCCTCGAAGACGAACCGCTGCAAGTCATAAAGCTCACCGACGCGCGGCGTCAGGAGTTCAACGATTCCCCACTGTTCCTTTTCCGCGGCGATGGCCTTGGGCGTCCGGCCGGCTTTATCGCGCGCGCCGAGATCGGCATTCTGGCTCAGGAGCATCTCGATGACCTCCTTGTGCCCGGCGGCGACGGCGGCGTGCAGCGGCGTGGCGTCCTGCCGGTCCTTGGCGTTCACATCGGCGTGATGGTCCAGCAATAATTCCACTAGGTCGCGATAACCTTTGCGCGCCGCCAGATGGAGAGGCGTCTCGCCCGCAGTGTTCCGCAGATCCACATCCGCCTGGCTGGCGAGTAGCACCTCCGCCACCTCGCGGTGCCCGTCATACATGGCCATGTGCAGCGGCGCCTCCTCGCGCAGCCCGCGCGCATTGACTTGCGCCCCGTTGGACAGCAGCAACTGGGCAACTGTCCCCTGCGCTTCCAACGCCGCCAGATGCAACGCCGTGCTGCCGTCCTCAGTTCGGGCCTCGGCCAGCTTCGGGTCCGCTTGCAAGAGCCTCTTGACCTTCTCCAAGTCCCCGGTGCGGATCGCGTCAAAGAAGTCGGTGGTGCTGGCACCCATACAAGCCGCCGCCAGCACTTGCGCAACCGTGACTAAGATGAAAGCTGCCCGCCTCATGTCGCAGCAATCCTCCCTGTGGGGATAAATCGCGAGGTAGGGCGCGTCACTCCGTGCGCGCCGTCCGCTCGCAGTCGCCCCAGGACCGGCGCGCACGGAGTGACGCGCCCTACCAACCTGACAAAATGAGAATTGCTGTTCACATCGGCTCCTCCGGCACGCTCGCGGATGCCGGATGCAGCCGCCGCCAGCGCTCTGCGTACAGAAAGAAGACCGCCGGCCCAAAGGAGAACAGCATCACGGCGATTCCCAGGGTAAGCCCAATAAATGTCATAGCTCCGGCGCAGCAATAATCCCGGCTGCGCGCCACGATGTGCGTCGGCACCGCAATGAGCAGTTCCAGGATGCTGCCTTTGAACATCAACCGGCATTGCCGCGAAACCAAGTCGGCTGGTCCAATCGTACGGCTGGAGCGATAAAACAGCACCGCCCAGGCGCACCAGACCACAACACCCGACACGATCGCAGCCCACCAAAACCAGCCGTCGAATGCCTTGTCCCGCACCGCAATCTCGTACAGGGAATACATCGCGCCGACAGCCAGACCGCCCATCATCAGCCCGGCAGTCACCACCGGCCACAGCAAGGAACGCCGCGCCACGGGCCGCCGGCTGGCAACCTGCACCGGCACCACCAAGAGTGCGGCCTCGCTCAGCACCATCAAACCCAGAGCCAGCCAGTAGGGCCAGTGCGCGTATGCGGGGACTACGTCCTTCAAATTGACTTGCGGCGCGAATGCCAGCAGCGTCACCGGTACCGTCAGGACAACCAGGATCAGCAGGTACATCCCAGCCACCAACACCGCCCAGTTTTTCATTCAATGTCCTTTCTGCGTTAGGACCTAACCCTGACCTTCCCCGCCACGCGTTTCAATCCAAAACCGCCTTGGTACTCGGTATGGTTTGAATTATCCTCCGCCAGCCCGTTCGCAGCGTGATGGCGAATTCCGGTCGGCAAACTAGGCAAGAGTCACGAAGCCCCAGGATGCTGTACCGGAAAACCAGGACGACAGATACCTATGAAGACACCCAAAGGTCGGCAGAGCGGAAAGCGCGGCAAAGTGGTTGCCATCCGGAACCATTTCGGCTCTTACGAGCGGGAACATACCTCTCCGAAGAAAGACCGCACTCCCGCCCAGCGACGCACGACGGCCGGGTTCGGCCTCATCTCCAAGGCCTGGAGCGAACTCAGCGAGACGCAGCGGCTGGCTCGGATCGCCGAAGCCAAACATTCCAAGACCCGGTCGCGCTTGGGCGAGAGCTACTCCCTACCGGGCAAACCTACTTCATACGGATCAACAGTCTCAGCGCCAGCTCCGGCCTCGGCCTACTAACCGACCCGCCCCCGCGCGGGCAGTTCATCCCCAACCCGGCCCGGACCCTGATTATCACCAACCAGGGCGGCCACATTGCCCTCAAGCTCGAGCTCGCCGAACCGCCAGCAGGCGACATCATGGTCTTCGGCGCGGCCCCTTGCAGCGCGGGAACCTACAGGTGTTTCAAGTGCCTCCGCCTCGGTCCCCTTCCCGCCCCCGACGGCAGATTGAGTGAAATCACCAGTCTATACGTCAAAAGACATGGCGTGCCTCCGGTCGGTAAGCGCGTGTTCGTCCGCACCCGGCCCCAGAACGACGGCCCACGGGACTGCTTCCTGGAACTTCACGCTTTAGTTCCCACCCGACAAGCCGGGAGCAGCCAAGCCAGCAAAGCCTGACTCCCATGGAACGCCTACGGTTATCCTACGGAACTCCTACGGGTATCCTACGGGCCAATACGCTAGCACCCGGCCATGCCCTGGCTCATGCCGCCCAAAATCTTCCCCATCCTTGCGCGGAACGAACCGTTCCGGCTAGTCTTCCCCTGACCGATATCCCGTGCCCATGAATCCTTTGGAAGCCGATCTCACCGAGCTACGTGAAATCCACAACAGCGGCGCTCCCATGTCCGATGGCGACCTGCCCACTCCAGGCCAACTCAAGCATCATGACCAGCGCCGACCAGCTTCCACTGGAGACTCGCCGTCAACATCGGTGACAGCGTTTCGGTCTGGGCTGGAATCGTGGAAGCACCACCATCTGGCAAGCCATCACCCAGCCAAAGACAGCGCGGTTTCCCTGCCATCACTCTGACTCGGAGCTGCGCCGAAGCCAGCCTATGAAGCGCAACACACCGACACGCGCGGGCCCTCCCCTCTGGAGGACGCCTGGCGGAAATCCTCATCTTCCCCTCTAACATGGCCAAAACTATGGCATGGAAACCCTTGTGGGATCGAAGGCGGCAATCCTTTAGCTGCGCGCTCCTTTTCCAAACAGCCGAGAGCCTCCTCTTCGTGCCCCTACTGGGACTGGCCGGCAACGCCTTGATGGGACGGCCTGCAGTGGACAGCACTGAACTCGTGTCCTTCGTCCTTGCGCCGCGAGGTATCCTACTGCTGTTCCTTGCCATGGCGACATTGCTGACAATCCGTTTGGTCGAGCATGCGGGGTTGTCGGCCATCGTGCTCGGTGCGCTTCAGGGGCAAACGATCCGGGCGCGGGAGGCGCTGTGGTTTATGCTGCGTGAATTGCCGCGACTAGCGTCCATCGCGGCGCGCGCCATCGGCTGGGGCTTGCTGGTCGCGGTGCCAGTCCTGGCGGTGGCTGGATTATACGCCGCCCGCCTGCTTCCGAAGCACGACATCAACTTTTATCTGGCAAACTGGCCGCCGGAATTCATCACGGCCGCAGTCGTGATTGGCGTCGTGGCGGCGGCCACGCTGGCCGTGGGCGTGTGGCTGTTCGTTCGCTGGCGCCTGGTGGTTCAGGCCTGTGTGTTCGACCGACGAAACGGCCGGGCGGCCTTCCGCGAAGCCGCGGTGCTGAGCCGAGATGCTTGGTGGCCTCTGGCGTTGCGGTGCCTCGCGGTGTCGAGCTTTGAGTTGGCGCTGGCATTAGCGGCGGCGGGGTTGGGGCAAGTCGCAGCCTGGTTGGTCATGGGCGTCGGCGGCGTGGGGACGCTTACGCTGGCGGTTTCGCTCGTCGTGGCGGCGGTACTGCGGGCGGTGATCAGAGCGGCGGTCGTTTCGACCGGCGCCTG
>Ga0073936_10003328_pt1 | contig 23106 bp, 17 predicted proteins | sample AliMusrvi5mmetaG_FD_87041 | JGI IMG/M metagenome (GOLD analysis project Ga0073936, IMG submission 87041) | Freshwater lake bacterial and archeal communities from Alinen Mustajarvi, Finland, to study Microbial Dark Matter (Phase II) - Alinen... | ecosystem: Environmental > Aquatic > Freshwater >... | reverse complement strand
TAAACCCAGCTGAAAAAATATGGTGGCAAATTAAACAAGAATTCGTTTGCAAATCATTTGAAAATATTGATGTCTTGAGTAAATATATTGGGAAAGTTGTAAGGAAAATAATTAACCCTAAAATAGTAAAAAGTATTTGTTCCTTTAAATATTTATTATGTCGCTTTTAGACTATCGTATATTAGCTAATGGTATTATTAATGCCCTTTCTCTTTCTTCTTTTCTTTTTCTTTTATTTGGGTATTTGCGAACATCAACTGTTCTGTAATCTTCGTAGCGGTAAATATTCAGGAAGGAATTATCGTAACCATCCTTCTCCCCTGTTTTTACAAATTTGTAATCACTCTGTAAGTAATCTCCTCCAACATTGTCAATGCATTTATCAAAGTTCACTCCGAATTTTTTGAGTGCAGTAAAGAAGAACATCCCCACATCAAATCCCTGGAAAGCATATTTGTCAGGCTCCGTTTTATAGCTGTCGCGATATTCAAGGATAAACTTCTTGACATTTTCATCTGAATAATCAACGAAGGTTGAAGAGAAAATGTGCAGGTTGATATTCTGCATGTACTCCACTTCAATGTTGTCATAGTTCTTCCAGCTTGGAAGGCCAAAGACGATCATTTTATATTTGCCGTAAATGTTGTTGAAGTTGGTGATGTATTTTGTGACAAACATTTCACCACTGCTGAGTGTAACAACAATATTGGTATCGGCAGCGTTGAATCTTTTTGTGATGCCGCTAAATCCGGCCTGATTGTAAATCACCACATGACAAACACTGTCCTTTAATCCTGCCTTTTTTCGTTCTGCATTTAAAGCCGACTCAAAAACTGTTGCGTATGCTTTTTCAGTTTCTTTATTATTATGAACAACCACAACAGGTGATGTAGGATATCTGCCTGTGATGAATACTGCGAGTTGTTTTAACTGCATTTCAATTGAAGGAGCAGCGTTGTAAACAACGGGGTTGCATTTTAAAATTGAATCATTGGTTGAAACAGGATCCACAACTTTAATGTTGTGTTTTTTTGCAAACCTGATAACCGTTCGCAAACTGCCTTCATAAAATGGGCCGATGATGAGATTCATCTTCGAAAGCTCAGGTTTTTCAAGGATTTTTTGAGTAGCGGCACTGTCTTCATCTACATCATAAACATAAATTTTTGCTGTAAAACCAAGTTTCTTCATTGAATCGGCAGCCATTAACAGTCCTTCATAATATTGAATAAATGTAAGTGATGAGTAATCGCTTGCATCCTTTTCTTTAATATTGGGATCTTCCGGATTTACCTGTCCCATTTCGTCAAGTGAAAATGGTATCATGAGTGCGATGTTGTAGGAATCAAGCAAACGGGGTTTGTTGCAATCGTATATTGTTGAATCTACACTGCGCTTGAGTGAGTCAATATTGTTGATGTCGCCAATGTTTATTTTATGCGGGATCTTAATGATCTGACCGGGTTTTAATTTATCAGTCAGTCCCGGATTTGCTTTGTAAATATCATCTACAGTGACATTATTTTTCTTTGCAATTGTTGAAAGGTTCTCCCCTTTTTCAACTTTGTAATCAGTCGTTTTTGAAGTTTGTTTGGTTTCAGTTTTCTTAATTGGAATTTTCAGTTTTTGACCAGGATTTATCTTTTTATCTACTCCCGGATTTGCTGCAATAATATCGTCAGTAGTTACATTATATGCTTTAGCGATCTTCCAGACAGATTCTTTTTTCTGCACCGTGTGAATGTAATATTCCTTACCGTCTATCTTTTCAATGACGGTGGATTTCACTATTTCCTGCGAGTGCGCAGCGACAATAAAAATCAGTGAAAAAATCAGAATTAAAATGCGCGATCTCATGTTTAAAAAAGTTTAAAGTTCAAAGTTTAAAGTTCAAGGTGCATGGTGCAAGATTCAAAGCTCCACTGCCACTGCTACTGCCACTGCCACTCTCAATTTCTATTTTCTATTAACTATCATCTATTTTCTATCCTTATCTACTCCCATTCAATTGTTGCCGGCGGCTTTGAGCTTATATCATACACCACGCGGTTAATGCCTTTGACTTTATTGATAATATCATTTGAAACAACTGACAGGAATTCATAAGGCAGATGCACCCAATCAGCGGTCATGCCATCAGTGGATGTTACAGCCCGCAATGCAAGCACAAATTCATAAGTGCGCTCATCGCCCATCACTCCAACAGATTTTATTGGCAACAAAATAGTAGCAGCCTGCCACACTTTATCATAAAGTCCCTGGTCATGCAATGCCTGAATATAGATATCGTCAGCCTCCTGCAAAATTTTTATTTTATCCTCGGTTATTTCTCCAAGTATCCTTATGCCTAAGCCCGGCCCCGGAAAAGGATGCCGTCCGATAAAGTCATCACCAATACCAAGCGCCTTCCCTACCCTGCGCACTTCGTCTTTAAAAAGTGTATTCAAAGGCTCCACAACTTTCAGTTTCATAAATTCAGGCAAACCGCCAACATTGTGATGCGATTTGATTGTTGCCGAAGGGCCTTTTACAGAAATGGATTCAATAACATCAGGATAAATAGTTCCCTGTGCAAGCCATTTTACTTCTTTCACTAGATGCGCTTCCTGGTCGAATACCTCAATAAAGGTTTTCCCTATTGCTTTTCGCTTGCCTTCGGGATCGGAAACACCCGTAAGCGCTTTATAAAACTGCTGTTTTGCTTCAACACCTTTCACATTCAAACCCATGTTGCGATAAGAAAACAACACTTTTTCAAATTCATTTTTTCGCAAAAGTCCGTTATCAACAAAAATGCAATAAAGGTTTGTCCCTATTGCTTTATGCAGTAGTACCGAGGCAACAGTTGAATCAACACCGCCTGATAAACCAAGTATCACCTTGTCATCGCCAAGTTTTTCTTTCAGATTTTTAATGGTAGTTTCTATGAAAGAATCGGGAGTCCATGACTGTGCACATTTGCAAATTTCAACTACAAAGTTTTTCAAAAGCACCATTCCTTCTGTTGAATGATACACTTCAGGATGAAACTGTATGCCGAAAGTTTCTTCGCTCAACATTTGAAAGCCTGCAACACGAACATCTTTTGTCGCAGCAATTATCTTTGCTCCCTGTGGTTCCAGTTCAATGGTATCGCCATGCGACATCCAAACCTGGCAACCTTTGCTCATGTTCTTCATGAGGACATTTGAAGTATCAATCTCTTCAAGATTTGCCCTGCCATATTCGCGTGTATTTGATGGTGAGACTTTGCCGCCAAAATTCTGTGCAAGAAATTGAGCGCCGTAGCACACTGCCAACAGAGGAACCTTGCCTTTTATTTGTGAAAGATCAGGAAAAGGAGAACCGCTATCCCTTACTGAATAAGGGCTTCCTGATAATATTACGCCTTTAATATTTTCGTTTATTACAGGGAAAGAATTGAAAGGATGAATTTCACAATAAACATTCAGTTCTCTAACCCTGCGTGCAATTAGCTGGGTATATTGCGAACCGAAATCGAGAATTAAAATGGTTTCTTGCATGAAGCAAAAGTAAGAATAATTTGGATTTATGATTCAATGTCGTTTAGTTAAGCAAAAATATTCAGTTTCTTTACCACATAGAATCATAGAAACATAGGTTTCACATAGAAAATTAGCGTAATTCCGGCTATGTGAATTTCTATGTTACTATTGTGCCTATATGGTTCCATTTGTATTAAAACCTTAACAAAACGATATTGATTTATGATTTAAGATTTTTGATTTGTTGCTGGCTCAACGTTCAAGGTTTCGCAGCGTTTTACAGTTTACATTCTTTTAATTTTACATTTTATATTACCTTCATTTTGAATTTGTGTTTTCGCACAAAGGCGCAAAGGCACAAAGGAATATTTCAATAGTTCGATCCTTCTTTATGCCATTGTTAATACCACTCTTGCAATCACACACTCAATTTTCTCTCAAAAAACAGCATAATTAAATTTTATTTTGTAACTTTGAACAATATTTTACTTTTGAAATTATGACTATAACAGTGAAACATCTCAACGAAACAGGATTTAAAGAGCCAATGGTTATTTTTCCACTTAAACAATATGAGAACCTAATGGAATACCTCGAAGATATTGAAGATCGCCTGTCAATTATGGAGAGAATAAACGAACCAACCATTTCACAGGAAGAAGTTGAAAAGAAATTCAATAAAAAATTTGGCACAAAATGAAGTATTCCATTTTCTACAAACGATCTGCATCAAATGAATTGCTTCAATTACCGGCAAGCGATGCCCTTAAATTAAAATAGCAATAAATAACCTTTCCGATTATCCACGTCCTCATGGATGTAAAAAACTAAAAGGTTCATTAAATGATTATAGGATTCGAATTGGTAACTATCGTGTTATTTACACAATAATGAATTCAATGCTTATTGTGACTATAATTAAAATTGCTCATCGAAAAGATGTTTACAGATAGTGCACTCAATGCTATAAATTTCTTTTCCCTTTCCCCAATACATGCTTTTAATCAATTCCCAAATTTCAAAAGTCTTCCTTTAAAACTTTCCTGCTACCTTCCATTGCTCCTACCACTATCACTTCCAATTTCCAACATCTAACTTCCAACATCTAACTTCTCTTTCAAAAAACCTCAACAATCTCACTCGTCTTTCCATTAAATTGAACAACATCGCCTTTCTGCTTTCCAATCACAGCCTGCGAAATAGGGACTTTGACAGAAACAGCATAATAAACTTCATTTTCAAAAATTATTTTTCCAAGACCTATGGAGATAAAGATTTTCTGCTCTTTTAAAATTACAACCGAACCAAAACCCGCTATGGTCATGGGTTTCTTTATATCAATCTTATCCAGTGCATACAGTTCGGCAAGGGCTTTTTCCAATTGCTGACTGAACATATCCTTTTTGCGCAAAAGCTGCATTCTGAATGAGTCGTACCTGTCTTTTGGCGGACCATAATCATTAGCGCCCTGTTGAGCTTCGGCTATCTCCTGACGAAGATTATCAACAACTTTTTGCTGTTGTTTTCTACATTCCTCAACAAGTTTTATTTTCAATTCAAGTTGATTCATAAATGGATATTTTAATCAAAGATATACATTTTACAACAAATCTGATTTTTAAGTAAAATATTTCTTAATGTCATTGGTCAATAGTCATTGGTCAATAGTCATTGGTCATTATAGTCATTGGTCATTATAGTCATTGGTCATTGGTCATTTGACTATTGACTATTGACTAATGACTATTGACCACTGACAAATTTTACCGTTAACTTAACCAAACCGACCGTTTACTTAATTGTTCATAAATTTTCATTTTTTCATATTATATTTGAAGCGGATTTGATCATGGTGGCGGAGATGGAACAAATTATTAGCAAAAGTTGCTCACATGAATATTTCAGACATTATTAAAGTTACTAATGTTACTGCAAAAGCAAAGAAAAATCTTCAGCGAATTACAGTACATAAGCCGCTTTGCTCTTTGCTGATGTTCTATCATGATGAAATTTTAAAATTAATTCCGGAAAATGGGATGCAGATAGACTCCGAAAAATTAAGTCAACTGATCTTTTCAACTTTCTCCAAACTTCCAATTCACCTTGCTACGATTAATGATCAGGCTATTTCAGATAATACTCTTGAGTTACTAGACAGTATTTGGTCATTGCACACAAAAGCTTTTGATATTTACGGAGAGGATTTTCAAAAAAAATCCATAAAGATCATGACTCAGTATTGTGCAAAACATCTGACAGAAAAAGGTGAATTAATATGTTTATTCCTTGATAAGATCAATGAAGGTCGTTCAACAAATAATGTTGCCGGGGTTATCAGTAAAGATTCAAACATACTTTTTCTGTGTTGGCATGGAGGCGATGTGGCGCTGATAAAGCTTGGAAGTCTATCAAAAAAAACCGGTTGGTTCGTACAGCATATAACCTGGAAGAATTTTTTCAATAATAAAAAAGGGACAGCCGTTATTTATTGCTCACCGAAAACATTGGTTTACATATCCCGTTTTATTCAGGCGATGAAGCATAACAATAAAATTTATGTCAACATCGGCAAGGCTTATCTGGAAGTTGCTGCAAAGATGATTTATTGCAATGGGAAACGAGTAACAGCAAAACGTTTGCATAGTGAGAACAGCCCATCATCATATTCTCCGGAAGAAAACCTTATTATTGATGCTGAAGTATCGGCATTTTATAAAGAAGTTTTTGGTTGCGAACCGAATAAAAAAGACCCAAATCCCATGACTCAAATTCCAAATTCCAAAACTCAAGTCTCAAATTCCAAAAGTCAAATTCCAAATTCCAAAACTCAAGTCTCAAATTCCAAAAGTCAAATTCCAAATTCCAAAACTCAAGTCTCAAATTCCAAGGGGGGGCGATAGTTAACTTATGGCTGTTGATTTTTGAATTGTTTTTTCATAAGTGTCCGGAGAAATTATTAAAATCGCTTTTAAAACCACATAAAATATGACGTTCCGAAGATATCGCCCCGACAGGGCTTCCTTTTCGTGACAGGTATTATTACAACAAAGATTTCACCCCGAAGCTTCGGGGTTTTCAATCCCGATTACAGCCCTAATCACGTAGTGATTTAATCTTTGTAATAATTAATTGAGAGCGGTATTAAAGTCACTTCGTGACGATATAAAAATTTAATCGGATATTAAAGTTGTTTTTTACTTATTTTTTCAAAAATAAACTTTTCTTAAAACTGTATTTCACCCTTATTCTTAAAGGCTTTCCGGATTTTTTTGAAATTCATTCAGGGATGTTTTCAGGGATGTTTTTGGGGAAGTATTCAGGGAACTTTTAAATTTCATAAATTGAAAATTTTAGACCTTTATATCACTTTAAAATTAATAATAAATTAAAAAACAATGAAAAAAGAAATTAGTTATTTGCTTGCACGGGGTGTAACACGCCGTCAGATCAGAAGGGGAACAGTCCCCGAAAAGTTAACACGCAGTAAAAAGACCAAAAGGGCAATTATTGCGTACAATATTATCATTATGATGGCGGTTGTGGACCAGCCAACAGTTGCACTCGATTTCTCGAAAGTGTGGCTGGAGAGGGTTTCGCAAAATTACCTGATGTATAATGGTATAAAAAACAATGAAAGTGGTTTCTTCACTCCCGTTCCTGCAGATCCAACATTAAGTGTGTGGAAAACTGCAATTGACGCATTCAAGGATTCGCAGGATGATGTTGATGCTGAAGTGAAGGATGCTGTTAAAACACGTGCCATAAAATGGCGGGCGGTGATGAAGCTGAATCGAAAAATGAGGGCGTATGTACAAGGCATTGTGGACGATAACCTTGAGTCAGCTGAACTCATTGCCTCAGACGCACACATGGTTTTGGTTGAACGTAAAGGGCGTGACAAAAATGTGTTTACTGCTACTTCCACAAAAACCGGTATAATTGATATGAAGGGAGTGGTGAAAAGTCAACGTCAGTGCACTGATTGGGCTATCTGCAGTGATCCCACCGATCCGGCCAATTGGAACCTGGTGAGAGTGCGCCCAACACTTGCTGCTGAAACTTCAATCAAAGACCTGATGTCAGGCAAAGAATACTATGTGAGAAGTGCAGTGATCACAAAAGATGGTCCCGAAGAGTGGAGCCCTGTGATCTGTGTGAGGGTAAAATAAAAAAAGCCTGAAAAACCAAAGTGGTTTGTAGTTCGCAGTTGCTCCGGATTTAAGGATTGCAACGGAACTCACAAACCACTTTTTTTTTATTATTTCAAAATAAATTTAGATTTCCACCAACCTTCCTTTCACACTAAAAACCAATCATTTTAAAATTCAATGTTGCAAATCTCCAGTGGAATATCTATTCCCTACAATGGAATGTTCATTCCCTACAGTGGAATGTTCATTCCCTACAGTGGAATGTTCATTCCCTACAATGGAATGTCAATTCCCTCCAGTGGAATGTTCATTCCCTACAATGGAATGTTCATTCCCTCCAGTGGAATGTTCATTCCCTACAATGGAATGTTCATTCCCTACAATGGAATGTTCATTCCCTCCAGTGGAATGTTCATTCCCTACAGTGGAATGTTCATTCCCTCCAGTGGAATGTTCATTCCCTCCAATGGAATGTTCATTCCCTACAGTGGAATGTACATTCCATTGTAGGAAGTAAACTATTTCAAATGAAATTTCTCTAAACAATATTCAATTTTATTGAATGACTGATGTTTGCAGACGTTAAAATAAGCAGCAAAAACCGGAGGGCAAAAAATATTTTCATGAAACTGTTGATGAATGGGGGGTTTTTGTCTTTGAGATTTTGGAGGGGATTTGAAGGGGGTGGGATAAAATTGGAGGGGAAGGATTTGGGAATTGAGAAATTTGTAATTTTACTGACTATTTCTATAAAAGAAATACAGAAACAACAATAGAAGATAAAGACTCCATTGATCGGGTAGACTTATTTGATGAAAATTAAATGATATTTCTCTAAAAAAAACGAGAATAGAATTTTTACAAGGCAATAACTAAAAATGGAAAAATGGAAACAATAACTCCACTGGTTCACGGTTGTTACTACCATATTTTTAATAAAGGCATCAATGGTATCAATTTATTCTACAACAAAGAGAACTATCTTTATTTTTTGGAAAAGTACGATAAGTATATTTATCCAATTGCAGAAACTTACGCATGGTGATTAATGTCCAATCATTTTCATCTGCCGGTTAAAATAAGAAACGAAGAAGATATTGGAGTTTATTTGCCATTAAAAGATTATGCTATTGATAACAAAACTCTGTCAGGTCGAAAAGACTCTGACAGGTTTTACGAAGAAACGCATAAGTTTCAAACAACCGGAAACCTGCCGGAGTTTGAAAAACCCGGCAGAGTTTTAGAAGATAAAAAATCAGGTAACAAAACTCTGTCAGGTCGAAAAGACTCTGACAGGTTTTACGAAGAAACTCACAAGTTTCAAACAACCGGAAACCTGCCGGAGTTTGCAAAACCCGGCAGAGTTTATGAAGATAAAAAATCAGGAGACAAAACTCTGTCAGGTCGAAAAGACTCTGACAGGTTTTACGAAGAAACGCACAAGTTTCAAACAACCGGAAACCTGCCGGAGTTTGAAAAACCCGGCAGAGTTTATGAGCCTAAAAAACCCATCCCTTCTCATCATTTTTCGCATTTATTCAATGCTTATACCAAAGCCATCAATCAACAAAATTCCAGGAAAGGACCATTGTTCTGCAAGCCATTCAAACGCATTCAGGTAAATGACATTGATTATTTCCGCAAGTTGATTCTGTATATTCACAACAACCCGGTAAAACATGGTTTTGTCACATCCTGTTCAGATTATCCATGGTCATCTTATGGCTCTGTGATTTCATTAAAGAGTACCAAAATTGAAAGAGGAAAAATCCTTGGATGGTTCAATGACAAAGCAAATTTCATCAATGCTCATGAACGAAAGTATATTGATCTAGAAGAAATTTTTATGCTGGAATGAAGCTCTCTGCTCAATTGCAATGCAGGCAAATTTAAAATCTAATTTCGAAAATTGCCGGAAATTGTATAGACAATGCAAGGTTTTAAGATTTCACGTCTCTCTTTAAAGTTTATTCTCTACTTTTACCACCTTTATTCATCCCCCATGACACGTATAGGACTTTTATCAGACACCCACAATTATCTTCATTCAAGTATTCCCGGCTTTTTCAGCGAATGTAATGAAATATGGCATGCCGGAGATATGGGGAATGCAGGCATTGCAGAAGAACTCTCAAAACTCAAACCTTTCAGAGGTGTGTATGGCAATATTGATGGGCAGGATGTGAGGAAAATTTATCCCAAAGAATTGCGTTTTATGTGCGAGGATGTTGATGTGTGGATCACTCACATTGGTGGTTACCCGGGAAGATATGACAAGGAAATAAAAAACCGAATCATGGCAAGGCCTCCAAAGCTTTTCATTTGCGGACATTCGCACATTCTAAAAGTCATCAACGATAAAAAACTCCACCTGCTTCACATCAATCCGGGAGCCGCAGGCAAATACGGAATGCATGTTGTGCTTACTGCTGTAAGATTTACCATTGATAAAGAGAAAATAAAAGATCTGGAAATTCTGGAATTAAAGCGTTAGTGACTGAAACAGCAATTCAGTTCAATCATATTTTTTACATTACCAAAGTAATTCGAAAGGTTATTTGCTTATCAATGTACACCAGTATTTTTTAAGAAAAAATCTCACCGATAGTCGTTCGGGTAAATAAAATTATACTAAATTAGACGACTTTTTTAATCGTTCATTTATGAAAAAAAATTTCCTCTTTTTAATTGTAATTGTTGTTGCAACAATTAATTTTTCACAAGCACAATTTCTCACTGGCAGCAACGCAAGCGCCATATTAAAAAACGCTGAAACGATAGCGCTGATCAATGATGATTATCTGCCATCGTATATCAAATTTAAGGCAGGCGAAGAGATTGATGTTGCAACAGTGGCCACATGGTTACGCGATAACTTTAACCTGTCACCTGCATTTGGATTAAAATTTATCAGGTCAGAAAAAGACCAGATTGGTTACACGCATTATCGTTATCAGCAAACAATAAATGGTTATCCGGTACAAGGCGGCGATTATATTGCCCATGTATTAAACGGGCAGGTCGTTTCTTTAAATGGCAAGATGAAAAAATTTATTGAACCAGGCACAAGTATTACTTTGAATGAAAATGATGCACTGCAAAAAGCCTTGACTTTCGTTAATGCAACTGTCTATAAATGGCAGATACCGGGAGAAGAAAAATTGATCAAATATATTACCGGCGATTCACTCGCAACCTTTTATCCTAAAGGAGAACTTGTCATCGTTTCTAAAAAAGGGAATTCTTCAACTGATGAATATCACCTGGCCTATAAGTTTGATATTTTCGCACAATCTCCTTTAAGCCGTCAATATATTTTTGTTGATGCTGCAACCGGCGAAATCATAAAAACTCTCAATGAGATACACACCTCTGATGTTACTGCAACAGCAGCTACGAAATACAGCGGAACAAGAACCATTACCACAGATTATACAGGAACTACTTACCGTTTGCGTGAAGCTGACAGAGGACTTGGAATTGAAACTTACGACATGAATGTAGGCACCAACTATGGTTCGGCAGTTGATTTCACCAATGCATCCACAACATGGACAGGAACGAATACCTACAAGGATGAAGTAGCACGTGATGCTCATTGGGGCGCTGAAATGACTTATGATTTTTATCTCACAACTTTTGGACGCAGCAGTGTTGACAATGCCGGATTAAAGTTGTTGAGCTATGTTCATTCAAATCTTGTGGGCATGGGTTATACTGACAATGTAAATGCATTCTGGGATGGCACACGCATGACCTATGGTGACGGGGATGCCACCTATTCACCACTGACAACCCTGGATATTTGCGGACACGAAATTACTCACGGAGTAACTTCCTACACTGCCAACCTTGATTACCAGGATGAGTCAGGTGCAATGAACGAAGGTTTCAGTGATATCTTTGGAACATGCATTGAATGGTATGCAAAACCTCCTCTTGCAACCGGCAACTGGACAATTGGCGAAGAAATAGGTTCAGCATTCCGCAGCATGTCAAGTCCCAATACTTATCAGCAACCGGATACTTACAATGGTACAAATTGGTATTCCGGTACACAAGATAATGGTGGTGTACACACAAATTCAGGCGTGCTGAATTATTGGTTTTATCTTCTTTGCCAGGGAGGTTCGGGCACCAATGATATAGGCAATGCTTTCAATGTTACCGGTATCACCATGACAAAAGCTGAACAGATCGCTTACAGAACACTCACTTATTATCTGACCTCAACTTCAGTTTATGCTGACGCAAGAACATACTCACTGCAAGCTTGCCAGGATCTGTATGGAGGATGTGGACCTGAAATGCAAGCCACAACCAATGCATGGTATGCTGTTGGCATTGGCGCTTCATGGGTATCGGCTGCTGTCACTGCAAACTTCACTGCAAACACACAAGCATTTTGCACAGTTCCTGCAACAGTTCAGTTTACCAATACAAGTTCAAATGCAACTACCTATTTGTGGAATTTCGGAGATGGTTCAACCAGTACCACTGCAAGTCCTTCACATGTTTATTCAAATGCGGGAACTTTCAATGTTAAACTTGTTGCTTATGGTGGTTCGTGCGGAAATGACTCTCTGCTCCAAAACTCTTACATAACCATTAATCTTCCAACTTCACCAACTACAACAGGAGCTACAAGATGCAACACAGGATCTGTCACCTTGGGTGCAAGTGCAAGCTCAGGTTCTCTGCAATGGTATAATTCATCATCAGGAGGAAGCATTATCAACACAGGAACTTCTTACACCACACCAAGTCTTACGACAACCACTACATATTATGTGCAGGACAGTATCCCAGGCGCCAGTCATACATGTGCTAAACCTGATAACACAGGAGGAGGCGGATACACATCAACAGGCAACCATTATTTAATCTTTGATTGTTATACTCCCGTTACACTCGTTTCGGTTAAAATTTATGGAAACACAACAGCACCGGGCAATAAAACAATCGCACTTTTAAACAGCGCCGGAACAACATTACAATCAGCAACAGTCAATGTTATTGCAGGATTAAACACCTACACTTTGAATTTTAGTTTGCCGGCAGCGACAGGACTCAGACTGCAATGTGAAGGAACAAATGTTTACAGGAATAATGCAAGTGTAGCCTATCCTTACACAACAACGGGGTTCATTTCAGTTACAAGTTCAGATGCAGGTACTGGTTACTATTATTATTTTTATGGTTGGGTGATTCAGGAAAGTGGTTGTAAAAGTGCAAGAGTTCCCGTGGTTGCAACAATCAGTTCTCCTGCCACTGCAAGTTTAAGTATTGCAGCAAATCCTACAGGAACTATCTGCGGAGGAAGCAGCGTTACTTTCACAGCTACACCAACCAATGGTGGAACAACACCTTCATACCAATGGATGAAAAACGGTTCAATTATCACAGGAGCCACCAACTCTACATATACATCAACAACGCTGGCAAACAATGATGCCATTACCTGCGTAATGACAACCAATGATAATTGCATAACAGGTTCTCCTGCTACTTCAAATTCAATTACAATGGCAGTTACTACTCCTTTGACAGTTTCAGTTGGAATAACCGCAAATCCCACTGGAGCGATATGTTCAGGAAGCAGTGTTACATTTACTGCAACACCTGTCAATGGTGGAACTACACCAATTTATCAATGGCAGAAAAACGGTTCAAATATTACCGGGGCCAATAATTCCACTTATACTTCAGTCACCTTGATAAATAATGATGCCATCACGTGTATAGTTACAAACAATACAGGTTGTGTAACCGGTTCTCCGGCTACTTCAAACTCTATTACAATGGCTGTGAATTCACCATTGGCCGCCAATGTTACCATTTCAGCCAATCCTGCCGGATCAATTTGTTCCGGAACCAGTGTAACATTTACTGCTACACCTGCCAATGGAGGAACTTTGCCACAATATCAATGGAAGAAAAACGGAGTGAATGTTGGTACTAACAGCGCTACTTATACTTCTTCGACCCTTGCGAACAACGATGCAATAACATGTGTGATGACAAGCAATGCAAGCTGTATATCAGGCTCACCTGCCACATCAAATTCCATTGTAATGGCAGTGAGTTCATCATTGGTTGCCAACATAAGTATCGCCGGAAATCCTGCTACAGCTACATGTCAGGGCACAAATATTACCTTTACTGCAACACCGGTAAATGGAGGAACAAGTCCTGTTTATCAATGGCAGGTGAATGGAAACAATGCAGGAACAAACAGCAGTACTTTCTCTTCTTCTGCATTGAACAACGGAGATATTGTAACCTGCAACATGACATCTTCCGCCTCATGCGTAACAGGTGGTCCTGTATCATCAAACTCATGGACAGTGAATATTGCTTCAAGCCTTCCTGCAAGCGATAGCATTTCGGTAGTACCGGGAACAAATATTTGCTCAGGCACATCAGTTACCTTTACTGCAACCCCTGCCAATGGCGGCATTACTCCATCTTTCCAGTGGAAAGTTAATGGAATAAATGTGGGTACCAATAGTTCTACATATTCAACATCAACACTGGCTAACAATGATGTTGTGACATGCGTAATGACTTCATCCGAATCATGCGCCATCAACAATCCATCCACTTCCAATCCTTTAACAATGCACATCAACACAGGAATTGTGACAGGTGTGAGTATTTCTTCCAGCACTATTGATTCAATCTGCCCTGGCGCCTCAGTTACATTTACAGCCACCCCATCAAATGGAGGTACATCACCCATCTATCAGTGGCAGGTCAATGGCAGCAATGTTGGCACAAGCAGTTCAACATTCACATCGTCTTCGTTGGTTGATGGCGACATTGTTTCTTGCGTGGTGATATCATCACTTTCATGCGTAACAGGAAATCCCGCCACATCAAACCTGATAACTGTTGCAGTTTTCCCAACGATCACACCGGTGATCTCATTATTAAACGGAGACTCTTTGGTTTCTTCACTGACAGACGGTAATCAATGGTATCAATATTATTCAACAGGAAGCGTTCCTGTTCCGGGTGCAACAGGTCAGAGTTATGTTGCTACTGCCGATGGTGAATATTTTGCAATCGTTACTGATGCCAATGGATGTAGTTCCGACACTTCCAATATCATCAATGTAATCATTAACGACATCACCAACTATTCATTGACTGACATTAAAGTTTACCCGATCCCGACAGGTGATCACATCATGATTGAATCAGATTGGAACAGTTCGAATCCGGCTGATTTTGATATTACAGACATTTTAGGTCACACCTTGTTTGCCGGAAATATTACTTCAAAAATTCAAAAAGTAAATCTTGAAAGTTTTGCCCAGGGAATTTATATCCTGCGGATACGATCGGAGAATGCAGTATTTTCGAAAAGAATAATTATTGAAAGATAATCAGCATTCAAAAAAAACCGGGCATTTAAGCCCGGTTTTTTTTTCACATCCTGCTTTTACATTCTTTCAGTCTCTTCAATAAATTATTTTAAATTTACCACAAAAGAATCACCAGACATTTTTTGTTCTGACAGCTATAGTAACAGTTTTTTAACTATCTTTACACAATTAAAAATCCTTTAGAAATCTCATTTATGAAAAAAATTCTTACATCGCTGTTTATTGTCAGCATGTTACTCTTGCAAAGTATATCTTTTTCCCAGATCAGCTTTGTACAAAATCCACAAAGCAAAATAAGCGGAGCAAGTAATGTTGCTTATAAGCCCGGACAGGACTTACCTGTTTATTTTAAAATGCTGCCGGGTCATGAAGTCGAATATTCAAGCTGGCAAACCTGGATAACCACTAATTTGAAACTTTCACCTTCCATGGGATTTGTTTATCAGAGCAAGGAAACAGATCAAATAGGTGATGTTCATTACCGTTATACTCAAACTTGTAACGGAGTTCCAATTTTTGGCAATGTTTTGATAGTACATACCAAAAATGGAAGAGCTTATTCTTTTAATGGAAAAATTGTCCGTTCTATTGATATTGGAACAACCACCTCAATGACCGAGAACACAGCTCTCACTTATGCTCTGGCAAGTGTTAATGCTACAACATACAAATGGCAGATGCCTGCTGAAGAAGCATTGTTGAAGAAAATCACGGGTAATCCTCTTGCAACTTATTATCCAAAAGGGGAACTTTATCTCGTGCCTGACAGCATGAACTTTAATTCACAGAATTTAATTCTTGCTTACAGATTTGATGTGTATGCTGATAAACCTTTATCAAGGGCTTTTATTTTTGTGGATGCAATCACTGGAAGAATCATTACAAAGCTCAACGAGATTTGCACAGTTGATGCTCCCGGAACTGCTGTTACAAAATATAGCGGAACTCAGCCGTTAACTACTGACAGTTATAATGGCAGTTACAGGCTCCGGGAAACAGGAAGAGGAAATGGAATTGAAACGTATAACCTTACTACAGGTACGAACTACGGAAGCGCAGTTGATTTTACTGATGCAGATAATAACTGGAACAATGTTAACGCCGCACAGGACGAAGTTGCAACAGATGCACACTGGGGAGCTGAAATGACTTATGATTTTTATAAACTTAAACACAACCGCAACAGTATTGACAACGCAGGTTACCATCTTTTGAGCTATGTTCATTACGATGTGAACTATGATAATGCTTTTTGGGATGGTCAGAAAATGACTTATGGCGATGGTGATGGCACTACCTTTACTCCATTTACGGCGCTTGATGTTTGCGGACATGAAATCACTCACGGCTTAACAACATTTACTGCTAACCTCGCAGAACAAAATGAACCAGGCGCTCTCAACGAAGGCTATAGTGATATTTTCGGAACTTCTATTGAATGGTATGCAAGACCAAGCAACGCCAACTGGACTATGGGAGAAAACATAGGAACTGTACTCCGCAATATGTCCGATCCCAAATCAATCACCGATACTTACAACAACACTCCTTATCCAGATACATACCTTGCGTCCGGTAGTTGGGATGCAAATCAGGAAGTTCATCACAACAGCACAGTTGTCAGTTACTGGTACTATCTTACTTCTGTTGGTGGTTCCGGAACAAATGACAATGGAAATGCATATAATGTTACCGGCATATCAATGGACAGCGCTAACGCTGTTGCTTTCCGCACATTGACCGTTTATTTGATTTCCTCTTCAGGTTATGTAGATGCAAGATTCTATTCCATTCAATCAGCTATTGATCTTTTCGGAGCATGTACACCAGAAGTGGAAACAGTCACCAATGCATGGTATGCTTGTGGTGTTGGCGCTATTTATGATCCTACAGTAATCAGCGATTTCTCAGCAGGCGCCCAGACTTATTGTATTGCTCCTGCAACTGCTCAGTTTACCAACCTGAGTACAAATGCAAATGTTTTCCATTGGGATTTTGGTGACGGCACAACAAGCACTGCTATGAATCCAAGCCATGTTTATAATACTTATGGAAATTTTACTGTTACACTCATTGCTTCAGGAGGCACATGCGGAACTGACACTCTTGTTCAAACTTCCTATATTTCTGTTGATACACTGAACCCATGCATTGTTGATATGCCTCAGACAGGAACTGGTGAAACTCAGATTGCATGCAGTGGCACACTCTATGACAGTGGCGGAAACAGCAATTACCAGGACAATACCAATGCAACTATTACCATCGCTCCTATTGGCGCAATGGATCTGACGCTGCATTTTGACACTTTCAGTTTTGAAACCAACTATGATTATCTTACAATTTATGATGGCCCAAGTACAGCAAGTCCATTGATTGGCGCCTATACAGGCAACACATTACCCAATGGCGGAACAATTACATCCACCAACGGATCCGTAACACTTGTACAAACATCTGATATGGGAGTAAACCAGGCAGGGTTTGTAATGCACTGGCACTGCGCCTACCCTACTGCACCACCAATAACCAATTTTAAAGTTGATGACACTACAAGTTGTACAGGAATAGTTAACTTTATAGATCTCACAACAAACGGACCTGTTAGTTGGTTCTGGAATTTCGGTGATGGAACTTATTCAACTTTACAGCAACCATCACATACTTATTTGGCAAACGGGACTTACTCAGTTACATTAAGAACAGGTAACAGTTTTGGTTTGGATTCACTAACAAAATCGAACTACATCACCATCAACAAACCATCAGATCCTTTTGTAGTTTCGGCATCCAGATGCGATTCGGGTTCTGTTACACTCTCTGCTTCAGGTGGAGATATTCTGCAATGGTATGATGCTGCTACCGGCGGAAACCTTGTGTTTTCAGGAACAACTTTCAATACTCCAATTTTAGGAGCAACACAAACTTATTACGTTCAGGATAGTGTTCCTGGTATCACCCACAATTGCGGTTTGCCAGATATCTCCGGCACCGGTGGTTATACTTCAAGCGGAGCACACTCTCTTATTTTTAATTGTTTGGTTCCATTGAAACTCGTTTCTGTGGATATCTATGGAAATACGACAACAGCTCCGGGAAGCAAAACTATTGAATTGCTTAGCAGCGCAGGAACAGTACTGCAAAGCGTAACTGTGAACATAGCATCCAATCTCAACACGGTTCCTTTGAATTTTGATATACCGGTTGGAACAGGATTGATGTTACAATGTACTGACGGAACAAATCTGTTCAGGAATAATGCGGGACTTACCTATCCTTATACAACTGCAGGATTTATCTCTATTACCGGTACTGATGCAGGAACAGGTCGTTATTACTATTTCTATAATTGGGTAATTTCAACACAGGGATGTTTGAGCAACAGGGTGCCTGTTACTGCCGGTATTCTTTTACCAAATGCACAGGTTACACCAAACGGAAACATTACACTTTGCTCAGGACAAACTGTCACCTTTACTTCGCAAGCTGCAACTTCTTATTTATGGACTCCGGGAAATGAGACGACACAATCAATTGTTGTTTCAACTGCCGGTACTTATTCAGTTCAAATAACCCATGACAGTTGCACAGCAGTATCTCTTCCGATTGTAATTACAACCACATCCAGTATGCCTGTTGCGAATTTTGGTTACAACAATATTGATCCCCTCGTGAATTTCAGTGATTCTTCCCTGTATGGAATAACTTACCACTGGAGTTTTGGCGATGGCGGAACATCTACCTTGCCGAATCCTTCGCACACTTATTTGACCAACGGAACATATTATGTAACTTTGATCGTTACCAATCCCTGTGGCTCCGATACTATTACAAAGCCACTTGATATCAGCAGTGCCGGCATTACAAATTACGAAAACACTATCAACGTAGCTGTCTATCCTAATCCTTCAAAAGGCTCGTTCTTCCTGGACATTCAATCATCAATGGTGAACGACATCAGTTATAGGATTTTTGACATCTATGGAAAAGCTGTAATAAACGGCACCATCCGACCAACTGCCAGCGAAACAAAATTGCAAATAAGTATGCCTGAAGCAGCAAAAGGCGTTTATATGTTAAGGCTGTGGAATGGCTACATCAATATTACAAAGAAGCTTGTGATTGATTAAGTTAATCACTATGTAATCACCAATGAAAATGCCGCTTAGCTAATAACTGAGCGGCATTTTCATTATCATCCAGTTCCTGTTTTATTAGATGCTATTAAAGAATTATAAGTGAAACAAAAGAACTTTTTGAAGTTTTCACAAAACATTCTCTCGCTTAGTAATGTTGTGGTTTACTATAATGCAGAAATTGTATGCTGATCTGATATTTTTCATTCTCCCAAATCAGAAGAAAATTTTATTGAATTGAATTTTTCATACTCCACCAGATGATATTCAATAAGTCCATCAACCGGCGATTGTGTAATTTTTTTAATTTCTATGCCTTTTTCCATTGCAACTGCTTTTAGAATATCTGAAAAATAAAAAGCAATAGATCCGGTACAACACACAGGGACTTCATTATAACGCGGATATTTCATAACCTGTGTTTTGAAAAATTCATTAAATGCACTGTAAACAAGATCATGAATAAACGGATGAGTAATATTCTCTGTGATAAAACGCATGAATGAGGCAAGAAAACGACTGGGCATTTCCTGTTGATAAAGATGTGTCAGAATATGAACACGGCTATAGTTGTATTTATTTGAAAACAGCTCCCTGATGTCAGATGGCGCTGATAAAGACATTACTTCTTTTAAGAGCATTTTGCCAATAAATGCGCCGCTGCCTTCATCACCTAAAATGTATCCTAGAGAGGGGACATTTTCTAGTATCCTTTTTCCATCATAAAAGCAGGAATTTGATCCCGTGCCAAGAATGCAGGCAATACCTTCACGATGTCCGCAAAGCGCCCTGGCAGCGCCAAGCAGATCATTCTCAACTTTTATTCTTGCATCCGGAAAAATTGGTTTGAGTCCATCTTCAACAAGAATGCATTGTTCCACAGCAGAACACCCGGCGCCATAGAAAAACACTTCTTTGACATGCCGACTGTCAATAAATGGCACAAGTTCGCTGTCAACTTCTTTTCTGATATACTGCGAATCAACAAAAAAAGGATTAAATCCTTCGGTTTGAAATGAACGAATATCCTGGCGGCTGTAGATTTGTCTCCAATCAGTTTTGGTCGCTCCACTATCTGCTATTAGTATCATGTTAGAAAGTTTAGTAGTTTATCTTTTCTATTTTTTTCTTCTATCATTTATTCAATTATCATATCCAGACCATCTTCAGCTAAAAGTGTATTTTCAAAAACAGTTTTAGCTTCCCTGAGCAATGGATTCAGATCATCATATCTTGCCGAATAATGGCCAAGCATCAACTGCCCTGCATTTGCTTTAGCAGCTATTGTTGCCGCATCAATTGCAGTACAATGAAACTTTTCCCTTGCATTGTCAAGCTTATCCTGCATAAATGTTGCTTCATGATACAACAAATCCACATCTTTTATTACAGACAAATATGATTCAGTATATCCTGTATCGGAACAATAAGCATAAGAAACAGGAGCAGTATTGGGAAATGTCAGGTAAGAATTTTTATACAGGCGGCCGCTATTTTTATCAAGAAAATCCGCACCCTTTTTAATCTTTTCAAATTCTTCTAAAGGTATTTCAAGAACCTGAATTTTTTCTTTATCAATTTTCCTTTCTTTTTCCTTTTCTTTAAAAAGAAATCCAACTGTAGGAATGCGGTGGTCAAGTGGAAAAGTTGTTACAGAAATCCTGTTATTGCTGTAGATCTCATTTACCACTGTGTCGTCAATAGGATGAAAGATTAAAGGATAAAACAGTTTGGCTTTTGAAATTTCAATCTGCAGATCAATGATCTTTTTCAGGTCAGCATTTGCATAAAGATGAATTTCCTTTGTTCTGCCCAACAGGTGAAAGGTAAATAGCAAACCCATCAAACCCAGATAATGATCTCCATGCAGGTGGCTGATAAAAATATGATCTATCCGCTGAAACTTGATGTGATATTTGCGCATTTGAATTTGAGCGCCTTCACCACAGTCTATTAAAAACAAACGCTCATTTACATTTAGTATCTGAGCGCTTGAATGTCTGTATAAAGTTGGCGTAGCTGAACTACATCCCAGAATGGTAAGTTTGAATGCCATTATTTATTAGCAACAATCATCCTTCTTGTATAGGAATCTACATTATTGCTGAGTTTGTAAAAGTACATTCCGGAAGTAAGATTACCGGAGAAGAAATCAAAATTGTTCAACCCGGTATTGGCATTGATGCTCCTGCTATAAACTACATTGCCTATCACATCATAAACCGTGAAATTGAAAACATCAGGTACGGATGAAGTAAATTCAATATTTGTCTTTGAGGCAAATGGATTCGGTGAGTTCTGACTTAATGAAAACTTTGTCTGATTCATTGTTGAAATTCCATTTGAAGAATCAACAATAATCCTGTATCCGGTTAAAGAATACGACGGGATCGTTAGAATAGAAGTCTTGATAGAAATGTTAATCACAAGATCGCGTCTGCCTGCTCCCGCATTAGTTGTTGTTCCTGCAATTTCAAGGCATCCCATTGTTCCGCCTGCCCAGCCTGCTACAACATTAGGAGTGGCAGTGAATCCGGTAGGTAGTCCGGTAACAGAGAGACATTTGATAGTATCAATTGTAACTGTTCCCAATCCGCTTAAAGTGGTATCAGTAGGAACTTTGACTGTAATTGTGGTTGAATAATATGCTCCTGCCATTCCATGTGGTAAATTAGTAGTGGTATCCGGACAAATCAATGCTGAGCACGAAACATTAGGAGTACATTGTGCATTTACCAGGCTTATTCCTGACAAGATAAAAGCTGTAGCTAAAAGTAATTTTTTAATCATAATCTTTAGTTTTAAGTTTAAGTATTATTTTTTACAAATTCAAATTCACATAACTTCTTTAATTATCCCGTAATTACTCTTTAAAGTAATCATCATTTCTAACTTTTCAATATTTGATTATTTCAGGAGCGACAAATCATCGTCCTGAAATAATCAATTTAAATGACATTATTTGTTAGCAACGATCATCCTTCTTGTATAGGAATCTTTGGTGTTACTTAATTTATAAAAGTACATTCCTGAAGAAAGACTGCCTGATGAAAAATCAAAATTGTTCAGACCTGCAGTAGCATTGATTGCTTTATTGTAAACGATATTGCCTATCACATCATACACTGTAAACTGAAAAGCATCCGGTTGTTTTGAAGAAAACTGGATATTTGTTGTAGTTGCAAACGGGTTTGGTGAATTCTGGAAAAGTACAAAATTGTTATTGTTGTAATCAGCAATACCTGCTACAGAATCTTTAATAACGATTTTGTAGAACAGCATTTTTTCAGGAACAGCGAGCAAACCACCTGCATGAGCAGTTAGTGAAACTCTCAAATTATAAGTTCCGATTTGTGCATGTGTTGCTGTCCCGGTAATAGCAGCGCATCCGGTTACTCCACCGTGCCAGTAATTGGTAGGAGAATTTGTTGCATACGAAAATCCTGTAGGAAAACCAAGAATACTGTCAACACCAATGGAATCAATTGCTATTTGATATCCCAAATACACTGTATCTGTTGGTATTACAGCAGTAATAACTGCATCATAAGGATAGTTTACGTAGCAGGTTGGCAGATTTTGTGCTGAGTCAGGATAAATACCTGGCATTGTATAGTTTCCAGGTGTACATTGAGCGTTAAGCATTACCACACTCGAAATGATGATGGCTGCTGTCAAGAGTAATTTTCTTTTCATACTTTTAGTTTTTAAAGTTTATTTATTTAATCAACGACAAATGTATAATAAAAAAATCGAACACAGATAAATTATTTGGTTTTTTTAACAATGTCATTTTTTTGATGGTTCTGATTTTATTGCCATTTTAAAAAAAGATCATACAAAACAGATGCCAATGATTCCATGGATTCAAACAATTATACCATTAGCTATTATAAGATAGTCTGTTATTAACCACTTACTG
>Ga0073936_10003324_pt1 | contig 23131 bp, 19 predicted proteins | sample AliMusrvi5mmetaG_FD_87041 | JGI IMG/M metagenome (GOLD analysis project Ga0073936, IMG submission 87041) | Freshwater lake bacterial and archeal communities from Alinen Mustajarvi, Finland, to study Microbial Dark Matter (Phase II) - Alinen... | ecosystem: Environmental > Aquatic > Freshwater >... | reverse complement strand
TACCTACCTGTACCCGATCTGGCGAGGAAAGAAAACCCCGCCATACACCGGCTGCAGGTGGCTAGAACACAAACAAATACAAATTAATCTCTTGGTCGCCCTGGAATAACTATAGGCAGGATGCCATCCTGCGCGGCGATTGGCAATCGCCGCTTCCGGCTTGCTTCGAAGTTATTGATGAAAGAACGTCGTGCGTCCGCCAGAATCAAACAACACAGTCAAGCCGCGCACTGCGCCATCGCCAGCAACTTCCGGCACTCCCACCACACGTTGGCATCGTCATCCAACTGCGCGGCCGGCAACAGCGCTTCGGCGCGCTGCCGCCAGGCCGAGCCGCCCAGTTCAACAGCCGTTACCATCGCCGGAAGAACGTCGGACGCAGACAGCTCCGTGAAATCACAACTGTTCAAAGCGAACTCCACCAAAGCCAGCCCCGCCTCGCCACGCACCGCTTGCGCCAGGTAGGACGCGCCCCGCAGCCGGCTCGAAAACTCCGTCGCCGCGGCATACAACTCCAACTCCGCTTTCATCTCCAACTCCGGTTGCCGCAGCGACGCTTGTGCCCACGCCAGCGCTTTCGCACAGTGCAGTTCGGCCAGCGACCCCTCATCCAACCGCGCCTCCAACAACTCCAGATTCTCCAGCGCTTCGGCGCGCAACCCGGCGCGCAACGCGGCAAAGGCTGCGTTCACCAGTTCGGTGGTGATGTTATCCTCCATCATCCCCAGCGCCCGCCAGAGCAGCAGCGTACGGTCAAAGCAGCGGAAGGCGCGTTCGGCGTCACCCTGCCGGAACAGAATCTGGCCCAGCAGATGGCTGGCGTAGGCCTCCGCGGCTGGGTTGAGGCCTTCGTGCGCAAGGGTAACCTGCTTTTGCAACTCCGCTTCCGCCTCGTCAAAACTCCCCTCCGCCAGCAGCACGGAGTATTCGTCCACCGGAACCTGGATCCACTGCGGATAGAGCATGGCGCACTCGCGCATGCGTGCCTGCCACAGACGGGCATTAGCAGGCTCTCCGGCATGGAAATTGACTCGCATTGCATTCGAACAGAGAGCCATCTTCGTCAACGCGATCTGCGATTCGGGCGTACGGTCCGTGCGCGGACAGCGTTCGATCAAAGCCAGCGCCTCTTCGGTAATGCCAATCGCTGCATCCTTCTGCCCGCTGCGGTAGAACTGAAACGCGCGGCCATTCCGTGCCCAGACGTCCAGATAATGCGCGTAAGCCGGGTCCAGCTTGCCGCTTCGCGCAATGGCGAACGCACGGTCCAGGTAGGCCTCTGCCTCATCGAACGCCTTGCGCTTTGAGGCCATCACCGCCAGCCGGCACAGCAGCCACGGGAACCGCGCGTCTCCGCCATCCCCCGCCAAGGCGGCACGGAAGTGACCCTCGATCTCTTCGTACAGGCCTTCGCCGCTGGGGACTCCAACCAGTTGGGAGCCTCACAATCCGGCGATCGCGTGCAGTTCGTTTGCCTCCGCCGCGTCAGGATCGCGTTCCAACAATCGCACGGCTAAGGTGTAAGCGAACTCCATGCCAAAGGCCGCGAATGAAGACCTCGCCAGGGCAACCAGCGTCCCGAAATCGGCGGTCTCTGCGTCATCCCACAGTTTCGATGCGTCACTTTGCATGGGTACGGCCGGCTCGGGGTTGGGCTCGGCGATCGTCTCCACTTCCACGCCGTCCAACGCCCGCAGAGTACCCAGGATTCCGAGCGTCCGTTCGCGGGCAAACTGCGCCGCGGGATTCGCCGCGACCGCCTCCAAATCGCAGCCGATCTGCATGCTGAGTTTCTGCCCGGCCTTCCGCAGCAGCGGCAGCACCAGACCTGCCGATTCCGTATCCACTTGCAGGATCTCCGAAAAGACGAGCAGCGCGCTCGCTTCCGGTATTAGGCCTGCCAGCGTCTCGACGAACGCTTTCTCCAGCGGGCCAACCGGAAAGCTTGGATACGTCAGGGCGGCGGGGCAGGAGCAGGCAAACCCGTCGTTCCATTCCTGCTCGGCGGCTGTGAGGCGGCCGCGCCACTCGGAAAACGCGATTGCCAGCATCGGCCGGAGAGCGGCGGGAGTGGCCTCCCACTCGTCCAGGTTTTGTTGGGCAGCAAGCTGGGTAAGCAGTTGGCGGGCTCCGCCCCACGGCGTGGGCGCACCGGCCTGCGGGGAGCCATGCAACGCATGGCCTGGAGTGATCCCTCCCGGCCGGTATGTGATCTGAATTCGGACGGTTGACATGGGCAGTTTCTCCAGTGCGCGTCTAAGGTCTGTGCGACAGTTTAACGCAGCCCGGACTCAGCGGTTCCAAAGGCTTGCGAACGTGCGCGGTCCGTGGAGAGAACCGCATCGGGGAGGTGGCTTGCTGCGCCCCACAAACTGCATGCCATCGAAAGAAGGGGCTTCATTGCGAGACCGGCCGGCAGTTAATGGCCTCTGTGCTTAACTGTTTCCACTAGGCAACACGACCCAGCGCCACCGATTGGGCTACCTGGTTGTGGTTCGAATCGGGCAAATCGCAGTTCTTGATGCATGTTTTCAAGCCCGCCTTCAGGCTGGTCTTCAGCTTCAGGCCAGTCCCGGCGGCGGCAAGCGCCTGGTTGTGATTTGGATCGCTGCATGACCCGTCGGTGCGGGTGCATACCTTCAAGCCGGCCTTCAGGCTGGTCTTCAGTTTCAGTCCAGCCCCAACCGTCGCAACCGCCTGGTTGTGATTCGAGCTGGAGCATGACCCGTCGGTGCGTGTGCAGACCTTCATGCCTGCCTTCAGGCTAGTCTTCAGCTTCAGGCCAGTTCCGGCAGTCGCAACCGCCTGGTTGTGATTCGAATCGCTGCATGATGCGTCGGTGCGTGTGCAGACCTTCAAGCCGGCCTTCAAGCGGGTCTTCAGCTTCAACCCGGTGATGTTGTTATTCTTGTTCATTCTAGCTCTCCTGTTATTGAGCACTTTCTGCTCTACACACCCTAGGGCGCGGACCGCCGGCAAATTGCACCATCCTTCGCAAAATATTTTTCTATTTCTCTTTCGCCCCCTCGGCTCCACCAGTGTTTGTTACATAAAGGCAGGTGGCTTACCCGCAGCCGATTGGGAAGTGATCAACGGGCCTCGCTGCGAGCGGCAGCGGCGATTGCCAATCGCCGCGCAGCTTAACAAGCTGCCCCACTTTGATGTTGGGCACTCTGTCAACTGGAGCCAGGCAAAGGAGATAAGATAGAAGATGGCATTATGGATAAGCACGTTCGAGCGCTAGCATTGATCAACATCGCCGTCGGTATACTTGGCTTGCTGCTAGCCATCGCGATTCTTTACTTTGGCGGAGGCCGCGACGGTCTGCTGAACATCTCCAAGCTGGAGCGCGAAAACGGCGGCATTCCATTTTCCTCCATGCCGGTGGCGGGTCTCTATTGGCTGTCGCTGAGCATCTACATGATTTTCATGGCCCTCCCGCTGGCAGCTGTCGGTTATGGCCTCTACAAGCTGGAACCATGGGCCCGTTGGGTCGGCATAGCGGTCAATGGCTTCAACATCCTGAATATTCCGGTCGGCACCATTATGGGTCTCTACGCGATCTGGGTCCTGATGGATGAAGGCGTCGAACCGCTTTTCGAGGATAAGCCAGGCGATCGCGACTAGCCCTTTCCCATATAAACAAACCGCGCCAAAAACAGCGCCGTCAAAACATACACCACCCAGTTCACTTCCTTGTGCCGCCCTGACAGCAGCCGCAGCAGCGTGTGTGCGGTGAAACCAAACGCCAGTCCGTTGGCAATGCTGAACGTAAGCGGAATCGTCGTGATCGTCAGAAACGCCGGAATCGCCACCAGCGGATCGCTCCACCGGATCTCCGCTGCATGGCTCATCATCAGCGACCCAACCAGTATCAGCGCCGGAGCCGTTGCCGCCGCGGGAATCACTCCCACCAGCGGAGCCACAAACATCGCCACAAGGAATAGCAACCCGGCCACAATGGCCGTCACGCCGCTACGTCCGCCCGCGACCACCCCCGCCGCGCTTTCGATGTAACTCACCACCGTCGAAGTGCCCGTCAGCGAGCCCACCACCGTGGCCGTCGCATCGGCATACAGAATCCGGTTCACTCGCGGAATCGCATTGGTCTCGTCGAACAGATTCGCCCGCTTGCCCACTGCCACCAGGGTGCCGATATTGTCGAACATGTCCACGAACAGGAACACGAACACAATCTCCAGCGCGCCCAGCTTCAACGCCCCTGGAACATCCAGGTGCATAAATGTTCCGGAGAGATCGGGCAGCGTCAGCGGTTGCGCCTGCCAGTGAACCAGCCCCGCCATCGCTCCCACCACGGTAGTCGACAGAATCCCGATCAGCATCGCCGCGCGGAATCCGGTCACCAGCAGCACACCCGTCAATATCAGCCCGAACATCGCCAGCGCAGTCGCCGGTTCGCGCAGGTTTCCCATCGCTACGACTGTCGCCGGATGCGCCACCACGATCCCCGCATTGCGAAAGCCGATGAAGGCGATGAAGAACCCGATCCCCGCCGCGACAGCCCCATACAAATCAGCCGGAATAGCGCTCACGATCACCTGCCGGATTCCAGCCGCGGTCAATATCAGAAAGAACACGCCCGAAAGGAAAACCGCGCCCAGCGCGACCTCCCATGACACGCCCATCCCCTTCACCACGCCATAGGTGAAGTAGGCGTTCAGTCCCATGCCCGGAGCCAGCGCGATCGGATACCTCGCAAACGCGCCCATCAGGATGCTGCCCACCGCCGCCGAAAGACAGGTCGCCGCAGTCAGTGCGGCCACCGGCATGCCCGTCTCCTTGAGAATCGACGGATTTACGAAGATGATGTACGCCATCGTGATGAATGTCGTCAGGCCGGCAATAATCTCCGTGCGCCAGTTCGTCCCCAAGGCCGCGAATTCAAAATACCGCTCCAGTGTCCGCATATTTAATCTAAGGTACCAAACGTCCCCATGGCACGATTGTTGCTAAGATTGTCCAATGCGAAATTGGGGTGGTGCGTTACTCCTGTTGTGCGTCCCTGCGTTCGGACAACAAAACTCATCGATTGGCGATGCTGCGCGGAAGTACCTGGTGGATCTGATCCGGATCGACACGTCCAATCCGCCAGGCAATGAAACCCGTGTTGCCCAGTATCTGAAACAGGTTGTGGAGCAGGCGGGCATTCCCTGCGAGATCCTGGGTGACGACCCCAAGCGCATGAACTTCGTCGCCCGCATCAAAGGCTCCGGCGCAGGCCGCCCGCTGCTCCTGATAGCCCATAGCGACGTGGTACCCGTCGACCGCAAGCAATGGACCGTCGATCCCTTCGCGGCACTCATCAAGGACGGCTACATCTATGGCCGCGGCGCCACCGATACCAAGAGCCTGCTTGCCGCCGAACTGGCCGTTTTTCTCGATCTGAAGCGCCGCAACGTCAAGCTCAAGCGCGACGTCATCCTGCTCTCGGAAGCCGACGAAGAGGCTGGTTCGCTCGGCATCCAATGGCTCATCAAAAACGCCTACGCAAAGATTGATGCCGAATTCGCCATCAATGAAGGTGGCTCCGCCGCCGATACCAGCTCCCAGACAAAACTCTTCCAGATCCAGACTTCGGAAAAAATTCCCACCCGCGTGATCCTCACCGGCCACGGCACCGCCGGACATGGCTCGCTTCCCCGTCCCGACAACGCGGTGCTCCACCTGGCCCGAGCCATCACGCGCCTTTCCGACGCCGACCAACCCGTGCACCTTAATACCACCACTCGCCGGTACCTTGGCGAACTGGCGAAGCTGCCCGAATACAACTGGCTGCAACCGCAACTGCCCAAGCTGGAAAATGAAACCACCGCCACCGCCGCCGCCAACCAGATCCGTACCCGCGAAGCCGAGCTCGAAGCGATTCTTCGCACCACCGTCTCACCCACCATGCTCACCGCAGGCATGAAGATCAACGTCATTCCGAATGTCGCCGAAGCCCAGGTGGATGTCCGCCGCCTTCCTAATGAAACGCAGCAGGAAGTGCTCTCGCGCTTCCGGCGGCTGATCAACGATCCTTCGGTCGACGTCAACCCGGCCCCCGGACAGGAGATGCCCGCAACCGAGCCGAGCGCTCTCACTACAGTGCTCTACACCGCCATGGAACAGGTCTTCAAAGCCTCTACGAAGAAAGCCGTCGTCGTCCCCTTCATGTCGCGCGGAGCAACCGACGGAGCCTTCCTGCGCCAGAAAGGCATGGCCGTCTACGGTGCGCCCGTCTTCTCTCGCGATGGCCGCGAGAGCCGCGCCCACGGCAACGACGAACGCATCGAAATCGAGAACCTGCGCAACGGCACAAAACTGCTCCTGACAATCGTTGAAACAGTGGCGCGATAGAGCCCGTCACATTTGCGCAAAGGGCAGTCGAAACCGCCCAATGCCACATAGTTTTTCAAAAAACCAAAGCTGCGCGGTCGAAATCGTAGCGCGGACATTCATGTCTGCCGCGTCGAGATTCGTCTCGGCGTGTGTTTTCAACGCCGCGCCAGACCTCGACAAGAATGTCGAGGCGGCACGCAAGAATGCGCGCGCTACTAAGCCGCGAAAACTATGTGGCATTGGTCGAAACCGCCTGCCCCACCATTGCAAACGTGTGGCGTCCCGTGGTGGGACAGGCGGTTTCACCTGTCCAATTTCACTAAGGGAGCCGTCCGCTACTTCACCTCGGCCGCCGGCAAGATCTGCACCCCATCCACCACCACATACCCGTCCGTGTCCTTATTCGACACCGTCACCGTCAACGTCTTCGAAACCTTGCACGGCGCCAGCCACACCGGCTCCCGTTTCCCATTCACCCGCGCCTCATGCAACCCGTCATCGCAATTGACCAGCACAAACACGTTGGAAGCCCTGTTTTCATTGATCGGATAAAGCACCTTCACGCGGTACATATCCGGCTTCGGAACCTCGGCCTTGAAAGTAATCGTAGCCTTGCCATCCCGGGCATTCCCGTCGTGCGAATACCCGCTGCCCATGTAAGGAGCATTCGCCCCGCTGTGCGTCCAGCTGCCACTCATCACAGCCTGGTCGTCATCGATTACAATGCCGGCCAGCTTCTTCGGATCCAGCCGTCCCGCCGGGACGACAATCCCCGCCGGCTTCGTCAAAATCTGCCCGTCAGCCAAAAGCCGCTTCTGCAGCTTGGCGTAATCCACCGACTGCACATCCGTCTTTCCGTCAATCGCCATCGCCGCCGCCGTCGCCGCCGATTGTCCCAACACCATGAACACCGGCTCCATGCGAATCGACCCGTAAGCAATATGCGTGGCCGAAAGGCAGACCGGCACAAACAGGTTCGACGCCTCGCTCTTCTTCGGCACAATCGACCGGTAGCTGATCGGATAAGGCGCAAACCCGCCTACCTGAATATTGCCTTCATTCCGCACATAGCCTTCCGCCGTAATGTACCGCTGCACGTTGTGCGAGTCCATGCCATACGCGCCCATCCCTACCGAATCCGCAGCCAGCTCGCGCCCGGTCACGTAATGCTCGGTCATCACCACGCCGCTCTTCATGCGCCGCGCCTCTCGGATATACAGCTGCGTCGGAAAATGTCCGTTGTCCAAAAACTCATCCTTCGGCAAGCCCCACTGGCGGTAGTACGCCTTGATCGCATCCGGCACGCGCGGATGATTCTGCAGCGTCCACAAATAGCCCTTCGTGTACACCTCATGCGCCTTGATGATCTTCTCGCGAGTGGTGTAGTCGCCCTCCGGATAGTCGTAATTCATGCCGATGAAATCGGTCGACACCGCACCATGATTGTTCGTATCTGTCTTCAGGTTCGGCAGCGGATCCCACTTCGAAGACGGCACGTGATACTGCCCTGATTCCGCGTACCGCAGCAGTAGTTCGTAGTCCCGCTCGTGATAGCCCTCCGGCTTGGCGATCGGTACCCGGTTATCAGCCGCCCTGCTCATGCACATGCGGAAGCAGTAAACCTGAATGCGTTTATCGCCCTCGCCGCGCACGCCAGGCCCCTTAGGGTCGATGCCAGGCAGCAGGCCGCTCGATGGATCGCCCGGCCGCACAAACGGCGAGATCTTCAACCCGTCCGGAAACTGGTGCGAGTGTTTGTGCTCAGCCTCCACGCCGTTATAGTTTTCGCCAAACTCCGCATTCGCCTCGCGCCCGATCGTGTACGTCACGCCGGCCTTGGCCATCACGTCGCCCTCATACGTCGCATCGATAAACATGCGGCCCTCGTAGCGCTTGCCATCTTCCATCACGATCGCCAAAATGCGCGTGCCGTCCTTGATCACGCCCTTGCCCGGCCGCAGGTCCAGCCGCGACTTCATCACCACCGGAATCTTGTACTGCGCCAGCATCTCGCTGTAGACCGCGTCCGCCACATGCGGTTCAAAGGTCCACATCGCATCTTCATTGCGCGTATTCTCGCCGCGCCGCAGCTTCATGTACTCGTCGTAGGTCTCAAACTTCCACGCCTTTGGATCGGAGTACTTCGTCTTGATGCGGCGGTAAAACTCCCGCGCCACGCCGCCGACCACCTGTTTGTTGCCGATGTCGGTCCACCCCAGTCCGCCCGTCGTGAGGCCGCCCACATGCGTGCCGGGATCGACGATAATCACCGACTTGCCCATTCGCGACGCCTGAACCGCTGCCGCGATGCCTGACGAAGTTGCGCCGTAAATAACGATGTCCGCCTTCCGCGTCTGCGCGAACAGGGCCGGAACGAGTAATAGAAGTGCGAGGCTTTTGAAATTCATGATAGCTGTCCTTTAAGGTAACCTTTTTTCACCAGCGCAGTAATCTGTAATGAGTGGACCAAACGGGTGACGACATCCTGATGAACGCCGTTCGCGGCGGCGACGAGCGCAAGCTCGCCCTGCTGTTCGAGCGCCACCACGCCAAAGTATATCGTTATTTTCTGCGCATGACCGGCAACCGCCAGTGGAGTGAAGACCTCGTCCAGGAAGTCTTCTACCGCATGTTGAAGTACCGCGAAACCTACCGGCCCGAGCACGGCTTCACCACCTGGATGTACCGCATCGCGCGCAACGCCCACATTGACCAGATGCGCAAACGCAAATGGGAAGTGGCCATGGAAGAAGATTGGGACGGGCCCGCCCGCGCTGCCCAATCTCTAGACGATCAGCAGGAGCTCGAATTCGTCCGCCTCGCCCTGTTGCGCCTGCCGCCGGAAAAGCGCGAACTGCTCGTGCTCAGCCGCTACCAGGGACTGAAGTATGAGCAGATCGCCGAACTGCTCGAATGCGAGCCCGGCACCGTGAAGGTCCGCGTCTTCCGCGCCATGCAGGCGCTGCGCGAAGTATTCTTTGAATTGACAGGAAGAAAGGCATCATGAACTGCGAACAGGTCAAAACAGAGCTGCCCGATTTTCTCGCCGGAAGTCTGAATCCCCCCGCGCAGGCCCGCGTGCAGGACCACCTCGACGCCTGCCCCGACTGCAGCGAACTCGCCGGACTCTGGGACAAACTCGGCGCTATCCCCGACGAATTGCCCTCGCCTCGCCTACGCGCCAACTTTCATGAGATGCTTGCCCGTGAAACCGCGGCCCCCAAACGCGCTCCTGCCTGGATCTGGCAAGCCGTGGCCGCCGCCGTGATTGCCGTCATGGGGTTCGCCGCTGGCCGCTCCATCCCCCGCGAGCAGTCCACGGAACTGCGCGACATCCGCGACATGTTAGCCCTCTCGCTTCTGCAACAGCAATCCGCCAGCGACCGCCTCAAAGGTATCAGCTACACCTATCAGGCCAACAAGGATGACGCCCAGATTCGCGATGCGCTGCTCGAAGCCCTGAACACCGATTCCAGCGTCGACGTCCGCCTCGCCGCCGTCGATGCCTTGCGCCGCATGTCCGCGCAACAAGGCATCTCCGACTCGCTCGAACGGCCGCAGTCCCCCCTCGTGCAAATCGCACTCATCGACGCCGTGGTGGAGCTCAACGAAACCAAATCCGTCGCCGTCCTCCAAAAGCTCCAGGCCGCCAGTGATGTCGACGAACTCGTGAAGCAACGCGCACGCCAGGCCCTCGGTCAACTTCGCTCCAAAGGAACATTATGAGCCGGATATTTGCACTCCTATGCCTCGCCGCCAGTCTCCAGGGCGAAACAATCACCGCAGCTTTTTCCGATCCGTCCCGGCCAGGTATTCTCAAGCTGCGCCAATCGAATGGCAGCATCACCGTCAGAGGTTACAGCGGCAAAGATGTACTCATCGAAGCCAATCCCAACAACAAGCACGGCAAGTCAATCACGCGGACTCAGGAAGACGGCAATCGCCTGACCATCACCCTGGATCCAAACTCCAGCGCCACAATTCAGGTCCCCTTCCAGACGGCGCTCCAGCTACAATCCTCCAACGGGTCGATACGCGTGGAAAAAGTGCAGGGCGAAATTGATGTCCAGAGCTCCAACGGCAGTATCGACGTGCGTGGGGCCGCCAGCGCGGTCGTGGCTCACTCCACCAACGGCTCCATCAACGTGGCCTTTGATAAAGTCGATGCACGCCGCCCCATGTCGTTCAGTTCCATGAACGGAAAAATCGACGTCATCTTTCCCGCCGATCTGAAGGCGAATCTCAAGGTGCAACACCAGCGCGGCTCACTACACTGCGATTTCGATTTGAACACCAACGCCCCAGGCCCGGAGATCCAGTTCAAAAGCTACAACGGAGGCGTCAACATCCGCCGCGCCCAGCAAAAGTAAGGCTTCAGAAGGTGGGGCATGCGGTTTCGCCCAATGCCACATAGTTTTTCAAAAAACCAAAGCTGCGCGGTCGAAATCCTAGCGCGGACATTCATGTCTGCCGCGTCGAGATTCGTCTCGACGTGTGTTTTCAACGCCGCGCCAAACCTCGGCAAGAATGTCGAGGCGGCACGCAAGAATGCGCGCGCTACTAAGCCGCGAAAACTATGTGGCATTGGGCGGCTTCGCCTGCCAAAACCTAAATCAAACTCTTCAGCGCCGGAGTCAACGCCGCAAAACTAAACTCAAACCCACCAGCCAGCGCCGCGGCAGGCAACACCCGCTGCCCGGTCAACAGCACCCCCGCCATCTCGCCAAACAAAACCTTCAACGCCACCGCCGGCACTGGAAAAACCGCCGGCCGCGAAAGCACCTTCGCTAACTGCGCCGTGAACTCCGCATTCGTCACCGGCGCCGGCGCCGTCACATTCAGCGCCCCCCGAATCCCCGGATTCTCAATCGCAAACTCAAACAACCGCGCCAGGTCGTCAATGTGAATCCACGACATCCACTGCTTGCCCTCGCCCAGCCGTCCACCCACCCACATCCGGAACGCCGGCAGCATCTTCGCCAGTGCCCCGCCACCGCGCCCAAGCACTAAGCCGATCCGCGGATTCACCACCCGAATCCCAAGCTCCTCAACCTCGCGCGAAGCATCCTCCCACTGCGCGCAGACATCCGCCAGAAACCCGCTCCCGCGCGCCGCGGATTCAGTCAGCTTTTCATCCGCCCGATCCCCGTAATACCCAATCGCCGAAGCCGAAATCAGCACTGCAGGCCGCTTCGTAGTCCCGCGTAGCGCCGCCACCAACTCCCGCGTCCCCTGCACTCGCGAATCCAGAATCCGCTGCTTCACCGCAGCGCTCCACCGCTGGGCCACGGGTTCACCGGCAAGATGAATCACCGCATCTGCACCTTCCAGCGCCGCGCTGTCGGGAATCTTGCGCCCCGAAACCCGCAGCGTGAATGCAGGCGATGGAAACTGCTCTCGCAGCCGCTTCCCGATAAAACCAGTCCCGCCCGTGATCACGATAACCATATCTGCAACCTCATTCTAGCGGAGTTCTTCAATCTGCCTGATGTACGCCGGCACATCCGTCTTGCGCTTCATCCCATCGAACGACATGTACCGCACCATTCCGAAAATCGCCCGCTCAGCCCATGGGCGGTCATGCAGCCCAAAACACCACAGCACGTTCGTATAGGTATTCGGATCGCGCCCATCCAGCGCATATTTGTCCTGCAGGTAAATCATCGTCGCCAGTGCCTCTTCCGCCGTGCGCGACCATTCAATGATCTTCTTGCCCCAGTACATGCGATAGTAGCCGTGCGTCTTGCCCGTCAGCAGCAACTCCTTCTGCGTCGCATTCCATAACGCATCGTGAGTCTCTGCCTGTTCGAACTGCTCCGGCGTGTACAGTGGCGACCGCACATCCGACGAGTGCTTCTGCAGCGTCTTCAGTGCCCAATCCGGAATGTTGTCGATCGATTTCGGGTCCGGCGAAAACCGCGCAAAGTTGAAAGCCAGCTCCCGCCGCACAATCAACTGCTCCAGAAACTCGTCCGCCACCAGCTTGTACTCTGCCGCATACTCGCGCACCGCCAGCGCCACCTCCAACGACGAAATATGCCCGAAGTGAAGATACGGACTCAGGCACGACGTCGCCCGCCCCGCAGGCTGATTGCTCTCCCGCGCATACCGCCGCAGGTTCTCCAGCAGGAACTCTTCCAACTGCTTCTCCGCCGCTTTTCGGCCTCCCGTAAACGTCACCGACCGCGCCACGCTATGATCCACCGCGCAGTCCGCCGCCGTGCCTCTTACCTGCTCCGGCAACGCCAGATCAAACGGCACCGCAACCTTCCACCGCTCCACCGGCACCAGATACTGCTCCAGCACTCGCTTGATCTTCGGCCGGATCGTGTACGCCGCATACTCCCGCTTCTCGAAAAGACCCATCGGCACAATGCAGCTCGAATCCACCGCATGATACGCCACTTCCACCCGCCCCGGCACCGACTGATTATGCCGCGTCGCAACAAACACCGGATAGTCGTCGGTTACCACCGCCGCCGCATCGGCCGCCAGCCGGTACAGCACGTCATTCGGGTCCTGCGCATTCCGGCGCAAATAGAAGAAGTACCCCAGCCCATGCTTCTGGCAGCGCTTCTCCGTATCGGCCACCCCTTCCAGCAAAAACGAATGAAACCGGTCGCAGGCATAGGGGTAGTTGAACATCAGCCCCTCATAAAACAAAACCGGAAGCTGCAGCCGGTTGGCCAGCTCCACCGCGTGCGCCAGCGCATGATTTGACTCCACCCGGCGGTTCATCTGCGCCCAATACAGCACATACTTCGCCTGCGGACGAAACGGTTTATTGTTGAGTACTTTGACGCGCACGTTCATAATGGATAGACGACATGAGGTCTTGGAATCGCGCGAAACTGTTGTGGGGCTACCTTTGGGGCCGAAGCGATCTGCGCGCGGCGCCGGTGGAGTATATCGTCGAAACCACCGCCAAGTGCAATCTCTATTGTCCCATGTGCCCCCGCGAGACGCACAAACAGCCCAAGGAAGACATGATCGAAGATGTCTTCGATCGGCTGGTTCGCGAATCCGGTTCCTCGGCGGAGCATATGATGTTGATTGGATTAGGCGAGCCGTTCATGGACCGCAAAATATTTGAGCGCATCGAATATTGCGAACAACACAACATCTCCACCCTGCTCTCCACCAACGGAACCTTCCTCGACGAAAAGACCTGCGAGAAGATCCTCTCGTCCTCGCTCGAGCACATCACCCTCAGCTTCGACGGCTCCACCAAAGAGTCGTTCGAATACTACCGCAAGGGCGCCAAATTCGAAAAGGTCCGTGACAACTTCGTCCGCTTCGTGCAGATGAAGCACGAGCGGAAATCGAAGATCCTGGTGGTGGTCCAGATGGTCCGCATGGAGCGTAATTGGGACGAGGTCGAAGAGTTCACCAAGTTCTGGACAGCCCTTCCCGGCGTCGACCAGGTTCGCATCAAAGCCGACGAGACCAATCTCATGCGGCCCGATTCCTCCGGACACGCCCCGTCTGACTGGAAACACCCCTGCCACTACCTCTGGCGCGGTCCAATGTATATCAAGCAAAACGGAGACGTCTATCCCTGCTGCCAGAGCTATATGCTCGATGGCGCACCCGTCGGCCGCATCGGCGAAGGCACCATCTCTGAAATCTTCAACTCCGCCGAAATGCAGCGCATGCGCCGCCTGCACGTGGCAGGCAAAGCCGCCGAAATCGACATCTGCGCCCGCTGCTGCACGCCGATCCCCCATCCTGCCCTCGTAGCCGGAAGCCTTCTGCTGCACGGCAAAACCGTGCGCAAGTTGATGCCGCTAATCGAGCGCTATGTCTATCGCGCCCTGTTGCCGAAGGCTTTGCTGACCCCTCCCAAAGCGCAGACGGATCTCGTGCAGATCAAGAAGCAGTAATGCATGCCAGTCTCTGAGAGCACGGCATCCAAACCGAACTTCCCGCAACTGACCAGCCTTCGCTTCTTTCTCGCACTGTGGGTAGTTCTCTTCCATCAGGCCTATGCCGATGGCTACCTGCCCCCCACCGTGCCAGGCCTCACGGACTGGGCCTACACCGTGTTGCAAGCCGGCTATCTGGCCGTCAGCGTCTTCTTTGTGCTGTCCGGCTTTGTCCTCTCCTGCAACTATCCGCTCAATATCCGCTGGCCCTATCTTTCAAAGCGCACCCTGCAATTCGCCATCGGCCGCTTCGCCAGGATCTATCCCGCCTACCTCGTCGGACTGGTCCTCGTCGTTCCGCACATCTGGCAATCCCTCGCTCCGGACCACCGCCTTTCCCGGCTCGCGAATGAGGCGTTGCTCGCGATACCCCACTGGACCCTGCTGCAGGCCTGGATTCCCTCGCTCGCGCTCTCCTGGAATCCCCCCGGCTGGTCGCTTTCGGCCGAAGCGTTCTTCTATGCCTGCTTCCCACTCCTTGGCGTCGCGATCTGGAGGCTCTCATCCATCAGGTCGCTCGCCATTGCTTGCGTCTCCACCTGGCTCGCCGCCCTCGCCGCTCCCCTCGTGATCCAGTTGACCGCCGAGGAGGCCTTCCGCGTCGATCCCGCCCGCCTGAATCCCGCCAGCTTCTGGACCACCCTCGCCTTCTACAGTCCGTTACTGAGGCTTCCCGAATTTGCAGCCGGCATCGTGCTTGGCAAACTGTACCTGGAACTCGGCAGGCGCGGCAGCACTCTACTGAACCATGGCTTCTGGCTCTATCTGCCTGCCATCCTGATCGAAGCAGCGGTGATCCTGGCCTCCGATTCCCTGCCATCGGCAATCTTCGAAAACGCGCTTCTCCTCCCAATCCATGCCGCGATCATCTTGGGATTCGCCCTCGGTGGCGGGCCGCTGCTGTCGCTGCTCTCCAAACGCGTGTTCGTGTTCCTCGGAAACGCGAGCTATGCGATCTACATCCTCCATCTGCCAGTCCTGATGTGGATGAAGCTTGCCGTGGCGCCCGGCACCGATGGACTCGGCATCATGGCCCTCTACGTCGCCACTGTCGTTGGCTTTTCAATGCTGCTGTATCTATGGGTGGAGGTGCCCGCGAATCGCTATCTGAAACAGCGCCTCACTCCACCTTCCACAGCTCGAAATGATTGATCGTCCCTGAGCCCCAACTCCACGGCAGATAGCCCCAGCCGCTGGAGTAAAATCCCGCCTGATCCGGTCCGCTCATCACGCGCCCGCCCGCGTCGTCAAACGTCCACGACCTGAGCAGCTTCCGTTGCGGCACATACTCCAGCGCATGGCATCGATCCGCCGAACTCCATAACACCAGATCGCCCGGAATCGGCCACGGGGCATCCTCCGTGATCGGTCTTGCCCCGGCCTGCTCCGCGTACCACTGGAAGCCCCAGTGCCCAGCGAACCACACCCGGTTTCCCGCCGCCACTGCCGGCCGGATCACGTCGGCCGCCATCTGCCGCCCCAGGCCGCTCAACACCGCATCGGCGTGAATGATCGCCGCCCCCAGTACGATGCCCGTCGCGCAAACCGCCGCCACGCCCGCCAGCGTCCGCCGGTTGGCAGCCGGCAACGTTCCAGCGATCAGAATCGCCGCCGCCGGGGCCGCCGGCAACTCGTACTTCGCCGGATGATGCACATAAGGAAAAGTCGCCACGCCCATCAAGAGCCACAGTCCGAGTGTGAACTGAATCGAATCCCTCTTTTTCAAGGCCAGCAGGAACACGTCGAAGATCACCAGGAATCCAATGGTCGCCACCACCGCAGCCCAACGCGGCACCTCAGGCGGCAGCGGAACAAAAAAAGCCAGCGGCAACCCGGCCAGCAAGTACCCTCGGATGGACCTCCAATGCAGCCAAGTCCAGGCGATCCCCAACGGAAAAGCCAGCACCCAATGCAAGCCAAATGCAACGATATTGCCCGGGATCTGACGAAAGTGAAACATCGGAGGCAGATGCGCAAGATTCGCCTGCGCGGTCGGCGAAGGATCGCGGATAACCCATAGAAACAGGACTGCAATGACAGGAGCGCCCGCCAGCGGCAGCCACCACCACTTCGGGTTTCCGCTCTCGTCCCCATCCCGTCTCAGCAATCGGATCAGGCACGGCATCGCCAGCACTCCGATCAACAGCAACATGTGCGAGCGCGTCAGGATCGCGATCGTCAGCAGCACCGTCGCCGCGATCGCCGCACCGGACTTTCCAGTGGCCTTCCATGCGAAATACCTTTCGGCCGACATTACCCCGAATGCCATCGCCGGCAGATCCGGCATGTTGGTGCTGGCCATCGCCAGCACGGCGGGAGCCGAAACCAGCAGCGCTGCCGCAACCGCCGCCCGCCATCTACAGTACCCCAGTCGCAGCGCTAGCGAACACGTCGCCACCGCAGCACAGCACAGCAGCAGCCAGGCCACCAGATGAGCCGCCGGCTCGGAGCCTCCCAATAGTACACTCGGCACCAGCAAATAGCCGCCAATCGGTCCCGTCACCATCGACCCGGCGGAAGCGCGCAGCGGGACGTCTTTGTCCCACACCACGTCATAGGCGCCCGGCATCGCCGGATTCACAATACTCTGCACCGCTGCGTGCAAAAAGATGGGATCGTCAATCGTAAAGGCCTTGTTGTAAAAAGGCGCCAGCACGAAGACGCTGATCAAAATGGCGGGCAATGCCAATCCAATCGCCGAATCTCTCCAAACCCGCGCGGAGACCGAGCCATTAAGATTCATCCCCTTAAGTATAGGTGCCAGCGCCGATCTGAGCCCGGACAGTTCAGCCCAATGCCCCATCGTTTTTCGGAACAGCACTGCAGCATTGCCGCAAGTCGTAGCGCGGACATTTATGTCTGCCGCGTCGAGATTCTTCTCGAAGTCTCGTTTTCAACACCGAGCCAGACCTCGACAAGAATGTCGAGGCTGCAGGCAGGAATGCTTGCGCCACAAACCGTGAAAACGATTTGGTATTCGGCAGGTTTGCCCCCTTTGTGCAATCATGGAATACTGTACGTTTGGTGGTGCACCGCTACATGTCTTTGATAGGCCGGCAATGAAATCAGCTCCACCCGGCCGTTGGGAAGAGTCGCAACGGCGGGAACTCGACTTCTGGCGAAACTGGTCCGAACTCGCGCCCTACCAAAACCTCGACGTCCGTGAATACTGGGCGCAGGAACTGACTCGCTTCGATTGCCCTCCGCACTTCTTCTCCGGCCGCCGCGTGCTCGATCTCGGCTGCGGACCCATGGGCCTCATCCATTTCCTCGACGATGCCGCCGAACGCATTCGCATCGATCCGCTGCTGCATCAATACGACTCCCGCATGCCCCTTCCCGACCGCCAGCTGTCGTTGGCCGGCATCGCCGAAGCCCTCCCGCTGGCATCCAGCTCAATCGATATCGTCATCTGCTTCAACGCCCTCGATCACATGCGCGACCCCGCCGCCGCGCTCCGGGAGATCCGCCGCGTGCTGCGCCCCGAAGGCTCCCTGCTGCTCATGATCCACACCTTCCCCGCCTGGGTGCTGCCGGTCTCCTGGATTGACCGCCTCCATCCGCACCACTGGACCGCAGCCGGCTTTACCGCCCAAATCGGCGCTCAGTTCACCGTCGAACACAGTGAAGCCGTAACCCGCCAGTTCGCCATCCCCGCCTCCAAATGGCTGCATCCCTCGTCGTGGAAATACCATCTAGCCAACCTGCTGGTGAAATCCACTTACGTGAAGGCAACCTCACCACGACTAACCGCACCGGGGACGTAGCTTGCTGCGTCCCCACTACGACTCACACCCTGATAAACACCCGCTTCCAATACAACCAGTAACAAATCCACCAGATCCCACCCATCACCAAAACCTGCTGCGGAATCGCCCCCAAATCCCCAAGGAAACTAAAATTGAAAGTAAACGCCGCCAGCCCCCGGCTCAGCCACCCCTTCAATCCAATCTGCCCGAACCCATAAGCAAAAATCGAATTCATCCCGAAAACCACAAACGGAAACGCCCAAGCCTTCGCCCCCCGCACCTCAATCAACCAGTAAAACGCCATCAGCATCAAAATCACCCAACCTGCGCTAAAGAAAGTGAACGACGGAGTCCACAACCGCTTCACCATCGGCACCACCGCACTCAACGCCAACCCCACCGCAAAGCACCCCGCCGCGCAAATGCCCAGCACCTGTAACTTGTAGCCATCCGTCCGCTCCAACCGCACTAACTCCCCCGCCCAGCAGCCAAACAAGATAGTAACCGCATTCCCCACAAAGTTAATCGTCGTGTAATAACCCGAATAGTTATACCCGAGTAACTTCAAATCCAGCACCGCCCCGATATTTCCCGTCTGCGACCACACCCCGTTCGGCCCCGGAAACAGCGCAAACAACGCCCAGTATCCCGCCAGCATCAGGCAACCCGTCACCACCTGCGTTCGGAACCTCCGCCGCGTCACCAGGAAGCAAATCACATACCCGAACGCAATCTGGCTCAACACATTGATCAGCTGCAAATGAAGGTTCTTGCTCCCCCAATTCGAAAACAGGTTGCTCAGCAAAATCAGCACAGCCGCCCGCCACAGCACATGCTTGAAAACCGTCTGCATCGAATCGCCCAACTCCACCCGCCGCGCAACCGAAAACGGCATCGCCATCCCCACCATGAACGTGAACGCCGGCTGAATCAGATCCCAAAACGTACACCCCTCCCACGCCGCATGATCCACCTGCCGCGCCAGCCACGCCCAATCAGGATAGTGCTCCAGCACGCCCAGCCCAAAGCCGTTCGAAACCAGCAACAGCATAATGAACCCGCGATAAGCGTCCAGGCTCACCAGTCTTCCCGCCCTACTCGTCGATGTCATTTCGGCGTCGAGTCTATCACGCCCCCCGCACTCGTGCAAAATAAAAGCATGATCCGCATCCCCCTCTTCCTGATCGCCGCGCAGCTATCCGGAGCCGAGTTCTACGTCGCCCCCACCGGCAGCGACAAAAACCCCGGCACCCTCACCAAACCCTTCGCCACCCTCGAACACGCCCGCGACGCCGCCCGCGCCTCCAGCGGTTCCACCATCCTCCTTCGCGGCGGCGACTACGTCTGCTCCGCCACCCTCCACCTGACCCAGGCCGACAGCGGCACCACTTGGTCAGCCTACAAAGACGAAACCGTACGCCTCCTCGGCGGCCAGGTACTCACCAACCCACGAGCCCTGAAAGACGCCCAGGTGCTCGACCGCCTCACCCCTGAAGCCCGCCGCAACGTCCAGGAATACGACCTCCCCTCCACCAACACCGGCGCCTTCCACTCCCGCGGCTTCAGTCGCCCCTCCGCCCCAGCCCACCTCGAACTCTTCTACCAGGGCAAGCGCATGACCGTAGCCCGCTGGCCCAACGACGGCTACGCCCGCATCTCCGACCCCGGCGGCAAAGGCAATGACGACGAGCACGGCGGCAAACTCGGCAAGCTCGAAGACGGCTTCTACTTCTCTGACCCCCGCACCGCCCGCTGGCGCGACAAATCCAACATCTGGATCCAGGGTTTCTGGGCCTGGGACTGGGCCAACAGCTACGAGCAGATCGAATCCATCGACCCCCAAACAAAGCTCATCAAAATGAAGCCGCCCTACGGCCTCTACGGCTACCGCGCCAACCAGCGCATCTACTTCGTCAACGTCCTCGAAGAGCTCGATCAACCCGGCGAATACTTCGTCGACTCCACGCGCCGCAAGCTCTACTTCTGGCCGCCTGCCGGGGGCGGGGAAGCCGCCATCTCCCTGCTCGAACAACCCCTCCTCGAAATCGCCGGCGCCACGGGCGTCACCATCAAGCGCATCACCTTCGAATACACCCGCGGCCACGGCATCCTCGTCACCGGCGGCAAAAACAACCGCGTCCTCGGCTGCACCCTCCGCAACATCGGCAACTACGCCGCCATCTTCCGCGGCGGCGATCACCACCGCATCCAAAGCTGCGACATCTCCAACACCGGCGACGGAGCCGTCGAACTCACCGGCGGCGACCGCGCCACCCTCACCCCCGCCGGCCACGTCGCCCAGAACAATCACATCCACCACATGGGCGAATGGTCGAAGTGCTACCAGCCCGCCTTCCTCATCAACGGCGTCGGCAATGAGATCGCCCACAACGTCATCCACGACGGCCCCCACAGCGCCATCCAGCTCACCGGCAATGAGCACATCATCGAATTCAACGAAATCGACCACGTCGCGCTCGATACCGGCGACGTCGGCGGCTTCTACATCGGCCGCGACTACACCCAGCGCGGCAACATCGTCCGCCACAACTACTTCCACCACTTCGGCGGCATCGGCCTCGGCTCCATGGCCGTCTACCTCGACGATTGCAGCAGCGGCACCACCGTCTACGGCAACATCTTCTACAAGACCCAGCGCTCGGCCATGATCGGCGGCGGCCGCGACAACACCGTCGAAAACAACATCTTCGTCGAATGCAACATGCCCGTCTGGATGGACGCCCGCGGCATCGATCCCAAACCCGTCTGGCAGAACATGGTCAACGATTTCATGCGCAAGCGCTTCGAAGAGCGCAAAGCCCTCGACCCGCCTTACATCGATCGCTACCCGCAACTCGCCCAGCTCCCCAAATACTTCGCCGCCGGCAAAGGCGTCCCGCCCGAAGGCAACCGCATCGCCCACAACGTCATCTGGGGCGGCACCCCCATGAAGATCGTCGACCGCGCCCGCCCCTTCCTCAAAGACGAAGTCGATAACCTCACCGATACCGACCCGCTCTTTGTCGACGCCCCCAACGGCAACTTCCAGTTGCGTGACGATTCGCCAGCCTATAAGCTGGGGTTTCAGAAGATCCCCGCCGACAAGATCGGCCTCTATAAGGACGAGTACCGCCGCTAATGAAACCCCTATCCCTCGCACTCCTCGCCGCCGGCCTGTTCGCCCAGGACGTCCCGCGCCCCGAATACCCCCAGCCCCAGTTCCAGCGCGACCAATGGCAGACGCTGAACGGCAAATGGGACTTTGAATTCGATGATGCCAACGCCGGCCTCGAAGCCAACTGGGCCTCGTCAACCAAAGCCTTCACCAAAAACATCACCGTCCCGTTCTGTTTTGAAAGCAAAATGAGCGGCATCGGCGACACCTCGTTCCATCCCTACGTCTGGTATCGCCGCACCGTGCAGCTTCCCGCCGCCTGGAAAGACCGCCGCGTCCTGCTCCACTTCGGCGCAGTCGACTACAAGGCCTCCGTCTGGGTCAACGGCCACATGGCAGGCGAGCATGAAGGCGGCAACACGCCCTTCCGCTTCGATGTCACGCCGCTGCTCAAAGCCGGCCCCAACACCATCACCGTGCGCGCCGAAGACTCCCCTACTGACCGCTACCAGCCCCGCGGCAAGCAGTACTGGGAGCCCAAGTCGCGCGGCATCTTCTACACCCGCACCACCGGCATCTGGCAGCCCGTCTGGCTCGAAGCCGCCGGCGCCAGCTACCTCGAAAAGGTCCGCATCACCCCTTCGAACGATGGCACCGTGAAGTTCGAAGGCCGCATCGCCCGTCCGCAAAAAGGGCTCGAACTGCACGCCTCCATCGATGGCGGAATCAAAGCCTCCGGACCCGCCAGGGACATGCTGGCCAACATCGCCGCCCAGGTCGCCGACCCGCAGCTCTGGACCCCCAATTCGCCCAGGCTCTACAACGTCACTTTTGAATTGAAGCTCAACGGCCAGACGCTCGATACGGTCCACTCCTACTTCGGCTTCCGCTCCATCGGCGTCGAGAACGGCCGCGTCACCCTCAACGGCCGCCCCATCTATCTCAAGATGGTGCTCGATCAGGGCTACTGGCCCGAAAGCACCCTCACCCCGCCCACCGACGAAGCCATCAAATACGACATCCGCATGACCAAAGAGATGGGCTTCAACGGCGCCCGCAAGCACCAGAAGGTGGAAGACCCGCGCTTCCTCTACTGGGCCGACAAGATGGGCTTCCTCGTCTCCAGCGAAATGGCCAACGCCTATCTCTTTGACGACACCTACGTCTCGCGCTTCACCCGCGAATGGACCGAATCCGTCGAGCGCGACTACAACCACCCCTCCATCGTCATGTGGGTCCCGATCAATGAAAGCTGGGGCGTTCCCAATCTCCGCGACCCTCGCCAGCAGCAGCATCTGCGCGCCATGTACACCCTCACCAAATCCCTCGACATGACCCGCCCCGTGATCGATAACGACGGTTGGGAGCACACCGATTCCACCGATCTGTTCGCCATCCACGACTACGCCCGCAACGGCGAACTGCTCTATGAGAAGTACCGCCACATGGGCAAGACCGTGCCCGATAACGCCCGCCCGGCGCTCGCCCCCGGCTTCAAGTACAACGGTACGCCGGTGCTGCTGAGTGAATTCGGCGGCATCGCCTTCATCCATCCCGGCGCCAACGTCCCGCAGGAAGCGTGGGGCTATTCCGGCGTGGAGAAGACCGCCGACGCCGCCCTGGCCCGCCTCCGCAGCATCTATGAAGGCATCGCCAAACTCCCCTTCGCCGGCATCTGCTACACCCAGATCACCGACGTCGAACAGGAAATCAACGGCCTCATGACCTACGACCGCAAAATGAAATTCGACCCCAAAATCCTCCGCGACCTGAACGCGCTCTTACACTAGCGCCGGCACTCTTTCGGCGTGCTCATCACTACACCTCGCAAACCGGGGGACAGACTCCAATATCCGGCGCAGCCGGATTTTGGCTGTCTGTCCCCCGGTTTGCCCCCCACGAGACGCCGCAAACCAGGGACTGGCACGAATTTCCGGCCGTCCTTGCCGGAATTTCGTTGCCTGTCCCGGTTTGCCCAACACGACACTCCGCAATCCATCGAC
>Ga0073936_10003323_pt1 | contig 23138 bp, 14 predicted proteins | sample AliMusrvi5mmetaG_FD_87041 | JGI IMG/M metagenome (GOLD analysis project Ga0073936, IMG submission 87041) | Freshwater lake bacterial and archeal communities from Alinen Mustajarvi, Finland, to study Microbial Dark Matter (Phase II) - Alinen... | ecosystem: Environmental > Aquatic > Freshwater >... | reverse complement strand
AGGTAGGACGGTGGGAAGCCGCCTCGCATCCACAGCAGGTCCTGGTTTTCCGGGCCTGTCTCCGCGAGCATGAGGGGATGGAGAATAAGCGTCTGCAAACGCCCGGCGAGGCTCTCGGCGGATTGTCGGCGGAGGTCGGGCGACGCGGAACCGAGCAGCAGAAAGCGCCCGGCGCGGCGATTTTCGTCGATGAGAACCCGCAGCACCGGAAACAGCTCCGGCATGCGCTGGGCTTCGTCAATGATGACCAGTTGGTCCTGAAGCTCGCCAAAGGCGGTCATGGGATCTTCCAGCGCGAGACGATGGCGGGGGTTTTCCAGGTCAAAAAGAGTCGCCTTGCCGGGCTCGATGAACTCTTTGGCCAGCGTCGTTTTGCCAGACTGTCGCGGCCCCGCCAGGGAGACTGCCGGAAATTGTTTCAGGGCGCTCAGAAGTCGCGATTTGAGGCGGCGGTTGATCATGTTTCCAAGCAAATTAGTCATACGGTGGAGAATTTGCAAGGATGGAACCTGGAGGAAATCCGGCGCGTGTCAGAAAAATCGTCTAGAAATAGATTCGTTGGCTATGTTTTAGCTATTAGTTACTTGCTAATTCCACAAAGGCCCGTAAATTCTCCCTTGTGAACGATCCCATCAAGAAAACCATGACCCTCAACCTCACCGCCCGCGAGATGGCGGTGCTGGAGGAATTGGCCGCCAAGAAGGACCTCAGCAAGACCGCAACCATGCGCCTGGCGCTGCGCCTCCTCCAGGCCGTGGACGCAAAGATCCAACTGGGCCAGAAGCTCTACACCGAGGACGAGCGGACCAAAGACAAAAGCGAACTGGTGCTACTGTGAACCGGCCTTGCCATTGGTCCGGGATGCCATCCAGCCATGATCACCATCGCCACCTGCTTCAACGTGTATGATGCGCAGCGCCTGCAAATGGCGTTGGAGGCGGCCGGGATTGCCTCGTTCATTCCGGACGCGTTCTCGGCGCATCACTTGCTCATCAGCGGGGGCGTGCGCTTGCAGGTGGCGGAGGAAGATGCCGCGGCAGCGCGGGAGATTGTGACTGAGGAAAAGCGGGGTTGGTGACGGGCGGAGCGGGAGCCGCGCTGGCATCCCTGCCGGGATGCTGGGTGATGGGCGGACGGTCGTCCGGTGGTGTCGGTCGCTGGCGCTCCCTCGACCACCGGCTAATGGCTGCGATGCCTCCGGCATCAGGCTGGTGTGCCAGCCAAGATCCTCTATCCTCTATCTACACAATCACTGCGACGGTCACAGACCGCCGCTTGTATATGCTTTCCATTCGCTGCGACGGTCACAGACCGCCGCTACAGTGCGTTCCATTCGCAGCGACGGTCACAGACCGCCGCTACAATTCGGGCTCCTCCGCTGCATCGTCCGCCTCTGCCTCTTCCTCCGCCTCCAGAGGATGTTCCTCCTCATGCCAATGCCTGGCGACCTTGCCGTCGAGCCAGGCGAAGTTCATCGGATAGACGTCGGGGTCGAACATGACATGATAGAAATGCCAGATCACGATGGCCAGGCAGGCGAGGATCGCCTCGTAGTAATGGATGGTCACCGCCACATCAATGACCCAGCGCGGGAGCCAGTGGGTGACGTCGATCTTGAACCAGATGGCCAGGCCGGTGGCGCCCATCACCAGGGTGCCCCATACCACCGCCCAGTACTCGAGTTTTTCCGGATAGCCGAAGCGGCCGAAGCGTGCCTTGGGCTTGCCGCTCGTTAGATGAGCGACATTGGTGGCGACGTCACGGACGTCCTGCCAGCGCGGAAACAGGTCATGCAACAACTTGCGGCCGGCGGCGGCGAACGCGACATAGTAGATGTGATAGAAGCCGCCGCCGATGAGCGCCACGCCGGCGACCCGGTGAATCCAGCGGCGGATCTCCTCGCTGCCCATCAGGTGCGCATACCAGGTGTTGGGGAACTTCAGCGCAAAGCCGGTGACCGCCAGCACGATGAAGCTGGCCATCAGCACGAAATGTTGGACCCGCTGGCAGCGGTCCATGCGCACGACCATTTCGCCCTGCGCCCGCCGCCGCGCCGCCACCTTGCGCCACCATGCCAGCCAGTTGTGCGCTCCTAACATGAGTACCGTCAGCACGATGAGCACCACATAGATGTTGCGCACCCAGCGGCTCACCACCACGCCCGTCTCGTTGCCCTTGGCTTCGTCGGCATGAATCTTGCCGCCAACAAAACTCTGCGTCGCCCCGGGGTGGCACTTGCCGCAGGTTTGCATCAGGTGCGACGGGTTGATGGTCGAGTCCGGGTTGCTAGAGCGGAGGATCTTATGAAAGCCGTGGCAACTCGCGCAATTCGCCGCCATGGTCGAGCCACCGGTTGCCGCCAGCCCGTGATAACTCGCGAAGAACGTCTTCACCCGGTCGTTGGGCATGCCGAAGCGGCTGTTGATCCGTTCGCTGGCGTGGCACTTGCTGCACGTCTCCGCCGTCTGGAACGAGGCCGCCGGCCCCTTCAGCCCGATGATCTTATGCTCCGAGTGGCAGTCGATGCAGGTGGCGCCTTCGCCCTTGCTGTGCGCCTGGCCGTGCACACTCGCCGCCACGTCCGCAGCCTCGGCGGCGTGACACTCGCCGCAGGTTTTCTCCAGATTGGCGACATGAATCTTGCTGCGCGGCGAGTTGCGCGGAAACACCGTGTGGTTGCCGTGGCAATCCTTGCAGGTCGCCGCGGAGGCGTTGCCCTTGTCCAGCGCGATGCCATGCACGCTCGCACCGAAACTCTTCGATTGCCTCTCATGGCACGCCGCGCAGTCCACCGGCTTGGCCGCCTTGGCGTCGTCGGGATGCTCCGCTGTCAGATCCTTGTGACACTCCGCACATTGCGTCTTGGCATGCACCGATTCCTTTAACTTCGCCGCATCCACATACATCGAGAGGGTCTTGCCGCCGGGCAAATCCTTGGTGAGATCCTTGTCCTCGTGGCATTCCAGGCATTTGTCATTGGGAATGCGCGCCTCGGCGGCCCCCAGCGGACAAGCCGACATCACGAGGGCCGACAACAGCGGTAAGAGATGGCGTTTCATAAGATGGTGAAATGCTGCGGCAGCCAGATCTGCGCCGTGTGCCACTGGCAAACACGCGGTTGCAGGCAGCATGGAGCAAACCCGTGGCACCCATGATAGGCCCGCCGCCGCCTCCGGCAAGGCCCAATGTGCCCGCGCCCTGCGCATCCCTTTGCAATCATTGCGCATCACCCGCGATTGGGCCTCCCGCGGGATTTCCGACCTTGCGGCCCACGCGCAAAACCATAACGTCGCGCCTTCTGGAACCATCCGCGGTGTTTTGGCACTTCGCTCATCCCTCCCACTCTTATGCATAACCCATTCCACCACTTCACCCGCTGGCTGGGCCTCCTGTGCCTGATGGCCTGGTCCGCCGCGGCGTGCGCCGCCGAGGGCGAACCCGCCGCCGCCGTCAAGCCCGCCGCGGAGAGGATTCCCAACGACAAGTGCCTGGAATGTCACAGCGACAAGGATCTAACCAAGGACCTGCCGGGCGGCAAGACGCTGTCGATGTTTGTGGACGAGAAAATCCGCCAGTCCTCGGTCCACGCCAAGCTCGCCTGCGCCGAGTGCCACACCGATCTGAGCGGCGAGCATCCCGACGACGCCAAGCCGGCCAAGCCGGTGGAGTGTGCCACCTGCCACAAGGAGGAGGCGGATATCTATAAGACGAGCATTCACGGCATCAGCCGTTCGATGGGTTCGTCCGGGGCCGCGTCATGCACCAGTTGCCACGGCACCCATGACATGCTCTCGCCCAAAAACCCCAACTCGCCGACCTTCAAACTCAACCTGTCGCGCACCTGCGCCAAGTGCCACGACAACGCCGGCATCAACAAGGAATACCGCATGCGCTTCCCCGATGTCGCCGCGCATTATCAAGAGAGCATCCACGGCCGCGGGATGGAAAAGATGGGGTTGGTGGTGGCCCCCTCGTGCAATGACTGCCACGGCGTTCATGACATCAAGCGCAGCGTGGACCGCAGCTCGCCGGTCAACAAAGCCAATCTGGCCAAGACTTGCGGCAAGTGCCACCTCGGCATCGAGGAAACCTACAACAAGAGCATCCACGGTCAGTTGTTAGCCAAAGGCGACTCCCGCGGGCCGGTCTGCAACGATTGCCACTCCGCGCATGAAATCGAAAACCCCAACACCGCCCGCTTCAAACAAGCCAGCGATAACCGCTGCGGCAGGTGCCACGAGGAGAGCCTCAAGCATTACCGCGACACCTATCACGGCAAGGCGATGGCCTTGGGCCGGCCCAACATCGCCAGCGATGTGGCGGCCTGTTTCGATTGCCATGGCGATCACAACATCCTGCCGGTGTCCAATCCGGATTCGCAGTTATCCAAACAAAACATCCGCGCCACCTGCACCAAATGCCATCCCGGCGCCACCGTCGGCTTCACCGAATATGTGCCGCACGCCAATCCGCTCGACGGCAAGAAATACCCGGCGCTGCACCTGACCTTCGTGCTGATGACCGGGCTGCTGCTGTGCGTGTTTGCATTTTTCGGCGCCCACACGCTGTTGTGGCTGGCCCGCTCGGTGTGGGTTTACCGGCATGACTCCAAGGCCTATCGCGAGACGAAATTCGACACCCAGCACGATGGCGAATGGTTCACCCGCTTCACGCCCTTCGACCGCTTCCTGCACTTCCTGGTGGTCACCAGCTTCCTGTTGTTAGTGGTCACCGGGATGCCGCTGAAGTTCTACTATACCCACTGGGCGCAAACCCTGTTTGATATCATCGGAGGAGCCCAAACCGCCCGCGCGCTGCACCGCGTGGGGGCTCTGGTCACCTTCCTCTATTTTGCGCTGCACCTCTTCGACCTCATTACCACGTCGTGGCAAAACCGCGCCGCCATGCGCAATCCGCAAACCGGCAAATGGGAACTCAAGCGGGCCTTCGGCGCGGTGTTCGGTCCCGACTCGATGGTGCCCACCCTGCAAGACTGCCGCGATTTCGTCGCGCATCAGAAATGGTTCTTCGGCAAGGGTCCCAAGCCGCAATTCGACCGCTGGACATATTGGGAGAAATTCGATTACTTCGCCGTGTTCTGGGGCATCTTTGCCATCGGCGTGTCAGGCATGGTGATGTGGTTCCCGCAGTTCTTCACCGCCTTCCTGCCCGGTTGGGTCATCAACATCGCGCTGATCGTCCACTCCGACGAAGCGCTGTTAGCCGCCGGCTTCATTTTCACGGTGCATTTCTTCAACACCCATTTCCGGCTGGAGAAATTCCCGATGGACAACGTGATCTTCTCGGGCCGCATCTCCAAAACCGAAATGCTCCACGAGCGCAAGAGCTGGTACGACCGCTTGGTCGCCCAGGGCAAGCTCGACCAATACCGGGTGCGCGACGAGTGGGACCGCTGGAAGAAGATCGCCCGCCCGATTGGCTTCGCCTTCTTCGGCGTCGGCCTCGTGCTGCTGGTGCTCATCATCTACGCGATGGTCACCCGCCTGGCCCATTGAGCACGGCGCTCACGCGCCTTCGCATCACTGAGCGGGTGCCGCGGCTTGCGCCCTGGTGATCTCGGCGATGCGGCCGTTGGCTTGTTGTTTGAAGCCGTGCAGCAGCTTGTACTCGCGCTGGGTGATTGGATAGGGGCCGGTGAACTCGATCTGGCGGGTGGACGCCGCCTTGGCGCGGCAGGCATAGGCGCGTTTCGACTCAAGGTAGTAGAGGATGAGAAAATGCCGGTCGTGGGTGGTGGTTTCCGCCAGGAAATCCGGCATCCCCTGCCTCTGAAGAAACACCCCGAGATCCGGATAGACGCCCGACTGGCTCAGCAGCCGCCGCTGCCCCAGGGAGGGCGGATCCTTGCGCACCAGCATGATTTGGTCGTGCGCGGCCGCCTCGGTCCAGCCCGCGTTCCATGCGTCGGTGACCGGCTGGCACGCGCTGAGCAGCACGAGCGCCGGACCTAACAAAAACCAGGCATTGCAGATCCGCTTCATCGTTTCAAATTCCCTCGTTCGATTGTTCCCCGCACATTGGCCGGTGGCTCCCTCAGGCGGGCTGACAGCCGGTCGCCTGGACGCTATCACTCTACGACGGGATTTGCACCACTATTTCGCGCCCGATCGCGTTTGATCAAATCATCGATCATCCGGGTGTTAGGCCGGGTCCCCTCCGAGTCCACGAAAAACGCGGTATCCATCGGCACCAGAAACTCCACCGCCGAATTGATCCCCACCAAGCCGCCGTGCGCATCGACCACCGGGCCGCCACTGTCACCCGGTTGCAGCGGGATATCGATTTCAAACTTGCGTGCGCCGGTGAAGCCATGCTCCGGGGCCAGGGCGGTAGCAAGCTTGCCGGTGCCGGGCTTGAAGCCGGTGGCAATGCCGCCGTGAATGATCGGGGTGCCTGCCGGCAGCCAGTGCTGGGGCGGCGTCCACTGATAGAACTTCGGGGTTGCCAGAGGCACCTTCAACAATGCCAGGTCTGCGCTGCCGGAGCGCCAGACGACCCGCGCCTTGGCCGTGACGAGGCTGCCGCCGGTGTGATAGATCACAAACGCATGGCGGCCCGTCCGCACCCGCTCCAGCACGTGGTCGGCGGTTAGAAAATACCCGTCGGGGGCGATCGGCGCGGCCGAGCCCCCGTCCACATCGTCGCGTTCATAGATTTTGGGCAAACGCCCGTCGGTCCAATTCTGGATGTTATCCCGGCGGGTGACCACCACCGCGCTGACCCGCTCTGCCACCATCAGTCGCGCGGTGCGGCCGGGGGGGACGCGCTCCGGCTGCGGTGCCATGCAGCCTTGGGCCAGCAATCCTGCCAGCAAAACCACTCCAATTTTTTTCGCGCGTGCCATTCGCTCCGAGTTTACCACATCCCAGCAACCGCGTCACATCTCATTTGTCGTTTCTTCCAACAATTTTGCGAGCACCTTGCGGAAGGGCGAGGGCATCGGCAGGCGGGCCACGGCCTCCAGCTCCAGCCAGGCCTCTCCCGGTGCCAGGGCAAAGCCGCGGGTTTGGCCGGCATGCACGCGCAGGCGCACCCGGTAGCGGGTGATGGAGTAGAGCTGCTCGGCAACCACCGGCAGATGGGAGATTTGCGCTGCGGCGCGGGTCGGCAATTTCCACAGTCCGGTGCGCCGCTGCCCGTCCTCGCAATGCAGCAACAGGCGGCCGGTGGCGTCGCGCAGCCACAGGGCATGCTCGTCAACGGCGGTGACGAGGGTCTTCTGGCGTTTGAGGGGCAGGCGTTGCGGTACCTGCGCCTTACAGAATCGCGCCACCGGGCAAGTCCCGCAATCCGGCATGCCGGGACGGCACAGCGTCTGCCCCAACTCCATCAGGGCCGAGTTGTAAACCCGCGGCTGGTGCTTGTCCTCCAAGGTTTCCGCCCATTCGGCGATCTGGCGTTGGCCCGCAGCGCTGTCCACCGGTTCGCTGAAATCCATCAGCCGCGCCACCACCCGCGCCACATTGCCATCGACCACCGCCCCAGGCAAATCGAACGCAAACGCCCGCAGTGCCCGCGCCGTGTAGGGCCCGATCCCCGGCAGATCTAACAATTTCTCCAGCTCCCGCGGAAAGGTTCCGGCGTGCCTGGCGATGACCGCCCGCGCGGTGTCCCGCAGCATTCTGGCCCGGCGGTAATATCCCAGGCCTTCCCACGCCTTGAGCAAGCGCTCATCATCGGCCGCCGCCAGCGCCGCCACATCCGGAAATGTCGCCAGAAACCGGGTGTAATAGGCTTTTCCCATCACCGTGGCGATTTGTGTCTGCTGCAACATCACCTCCGACACCAGCACGGCATAGCCATCCCGCGTCCGCCGCCAGGGATAATCCTTCCCATGCCGTCCAAACCATTTCACCAGCGCGTTGCGGAACGCCTTCCGATTCTCAAGCACGGCCCGCACCCTCGTTGGGCGCGGCAGGAATTCAAGAGCAATTAGAATGTTTTGTCGTTGGAGTGCGGGCTTCAGCCCGCGTGTCTATCTCCCCGGTAGGCGCATTTGTCAGAATGCGGGGGGACGAGTCCGAATCTGGCGGGGCCCCGCCATCATCCCAAGCGTTGTGACCAACGCGCCCACGGGACGAGGCGGTGCTCTCGCGCTCTCCCGCCTTGTCGCGCACGATCACGCGCCGGCTGAAGCCAGCGCTCCGGAATCCTATCGAATGCGTCACAACCGTCGCCCACTTGTCTTGCGTCTGCCCCGCGCATCTTCTTCGATCCACTTCCACAGGCGATCCAAGCCGGAGCGCACCTGGGCCTTCACCGCTTGCAGTTCCCCTCCCGGGGCGGCCTTGCCGAAGAGATGGCATTTGATTTCCGGATTGGTGCCGGAGGGCCGCACCGCGAAGGCGCGGCCGTCGGCCAGATCGACAAACAGCATCTCTTCCTTGGGCAGCAGATCGCCTTCCTGATCGAACAGATCCTGCCTGGCGAAATCCCGCAGGCGCACCACCACCGCCCCATCCACGCCGGCGGGCGGGTTGTGCACATACGAATCGGCCAGCGACTGGAATCGTAGCGCGCCATCCGCGTTTTCCATCACCAGCGACCTGACGATTTCGAGATGATAGCCGTATTCATTATAGATATCATCCATGAGTTCCGGCAGGGTCTTGCCGACGGACTCGGCATAAGCCGCCACCTCCGCCAACATCAGTGACGCGCCATTGGCGTCCTTGTCGCGCAACGCATCCGATCCCAGATACCCATAACTCTCATCCGCGCCAAACACCATGAACCGCGAGTACTCCAACCGCAACGCCCGCGTCGCCTCCTGGCTCAGCGAACGATAGTCGCCCTTCTTGTCCGCCGGAATCGCCTCCTCATATTTGCGCAGCTTGCGGGCGATGTGCTTGAATCCGCTTGGAGTGTCCACCATCCCCACACCGAAACCGTCGGCGATGGCGCGCTGCAACTCGCCGGTCACCAGCGTCTTGAGCATCACCGCGCGGCTGCGATTCGAGTCCGTCAGCCATCCCAGCTCAAAGCATGTCTTCAAGCGATGCCACGCCATCAGCGAGCCGATCTGATTGCCGGTCAGCAACACCATGCGTCCCGCCGCATCCCGCGCCGCCACGCCCATGCGGCCGGCATCCGAATCGGTGCCAATGACAATCCCCGCACCGCTGGCTTCCGCCAACCCGATGGCCATCCTCAAGGCCTGCGCATTCTCCGGGTTGGGCGACTCGACGGTCGGGAAACGGCCATCCAACACATCCTGAGGCGCCACCGTTTGCACCTCGAAGCCACATTCACACAACATCGGCACAATGATATGTGCGCCCGTCCCGTGCAAATTGGTATAGACAACCTTCACCCTCATCTCACCTAACAAGTCAGGCCGCAGCAGCAGGGTCTTCAGCATTTCAACATATCGCCGATCCATCTCCCGGCCTAACAGCGTGATGTTCCCCCGCGCGGCCTCCGGCACCGGCTCAAAGCTCTCGTGCGCAATCGCGTTGGCCTCGGCGATGATCGCCGAGGCGTGCGGCTCGACGATCTGCGCGCCGTCGTCAAGGTACGCCTTGAAGCCGTTGTCGTGGGGCGGATTGGCGCTCGCTGTTAGAACCACCCCCGCGTCCGCCCGCAATTCCCGCACGGCGAACGAAAGTTGCGGTGCCGAGCGCGGGCCGTCGAACAGGAAGGCGTCGCAACCCAGCGCGGCGCAGGTCGTGGTGCAGAACCCGGCAAACTCGCGTGAGAAATTCCGCGTGTCATAAGCAAACACCAGGCGTGCTTTGCGAGTGCCAGCGACATGCCGCCGCACATAGGCGATCAAGCCCCGCATCGCGCGGCTGACAGTGGAATAATTCATCGTCGCTGTGCCCACGCAGGGCCACTCCGGCCGGCCGTTGGGTCCGCCCGCGCCCTGTTCGGCGGTGGTCACCACCCGGCCGATGGTGCGCCCGCGCAATCCATCGGGGCCAAAGTCCAGCGTTTGGAAGAATCGCTCGTTGAGTTCGTCCCAGGCGCCGGTGTTTGTGAGTTCCTCGATGGCGCAGGCGGACACCGGATCGGCCGATTTCTCTAACATGGATTCAAGATTGACTTTGGCTGCCGGCAGAAGGTGGCCGGCAGAAGCGGCGCAAGCAAGCAGGTCGGAAAGGCGGCTCATGGCGGAGCCGACGATAAGTCATTTTCCAGCCATGACAATCCCATGCACACGACCGTAGTCGCGTTGGGAGCGGGGAGCGCCGGCGTCCCGCCGGCCGGATTCGGCATCTTGCCGAATCCTCTTCAAGCGAAAGCGGACTCCTCCCCCCACGCATTCTGACGAATGCGCCTGCGAGAAGATAAACACGCCGGCTGAAGCCAGCGCTCCGCCGCCCGCCAAGCTCTATTTTCCGGCCGGCGTCATTCCAGGGACCGCGGGTCGCCACTCCTTGCCGATGCGCTTGACCAGGCCGTGAAGGATGTCGTCCACTTTTTGCTCGTTCGTGATGTCGATAGAAATGCGAAAATGCACGACCGGCCGCGGCTCGTCGGAGTCGGTCGCGGGTTTGCCTGGGCCGTTTTCGCCCGGGTTGTTCGGGGGGTGAGTGTGGAGTTTTTGCCTGGCATGGAAGAAACCCACCCGCCGGTGATGACCGCCGCGAAAAGCGCCACCAAGCAGAGGCCTTTGAGCAGTGACGATGAGTGTTCCTGAGTCATGGTTGCTGGTCGGTGATGATACCCGCTCCCGCCGCGTTGCCAAGCGGGCTTTTGGAATTTCGCGCGGGCGCACCGTTCCCAATCCCGGGCGTTCTCATGGACCCTTGATCCCGATGGATGGCAAGCGGGGCCTGGAATTCGCCCGGATGGCCTGATTGCAGAGGCAACGGTTCAACGCAGCCAGGAGTGCATCAGGGCGATGAGTTGCTCGGGGTTGACCGGCTTGGCGATATAGTCGCTGGCACCGGCGGCGCGGCATTTCTCGTGGTCGCCTTGCATGGCCTTGGCGGTGAGCGCGAGGATCGGCAGGCCGGACGATGCCGGGGAGCGGCGGATTTCACGCATCGTTTCGTAGCCGTCCATCTCAGGCATCATGATGTCCATGAGCACGAGGCTCAGGCCGGGCGTGCTCTCGATCAGCTCGATGGCCTTGCGGCCGTTGGTCGCGCAGATCACCTCCATCTCGTGGTTCTCTAGCAGGGAGGTGAGGGCGAAAATGTTGCGCGCGTCGTCATCGACCACGAGCACCTTGCGGCCCCGCAGGACCTCGGCGGAGTGGTGGTGGCCCCGCTCGCCGGTGGCCTGCTCCCGGACCAATCCCTCCGTGGGATCATGCGCCTCCATGAGGGGTCCTCTGGGTGCGGCGGCCAATCCATCAAGGGCGTGCTCCAGCTCCCGGCCCGAGTCCGGGCGAAGGCTGCGGGCGCTGGTGCGGCTGGCGAAGTGGAGCGGTAGAAACAAGGTGAACGTGCTGCCCTGCCCGGCGACGCTGGCGAGCTTGATCTCGCCGCCCAGCAGCACGGCCAACTCGCGGCTGATGGCCAAGCCCAGGCCGGTGCCGCCGTATTTGCGCGAAGTGCCGGCGTCGGCCTGTTGAAATGCCTCGAAGACAAGCCGCTGCTTGTCCAAAGCGATGCCGATGCCAGTGTCTTCGACGGCGAAGGCGACGACGCGCCCGGCCACGCCGAGCACCGGGTGCTCGGGACTCCAGCCCTGGGTGACGAAACCGACGCGCACCTCGACGTGGCCCCGCGCGGTGAATTTCACCGCGTTGGAGAGCAGGTTCCTGAGGATCTGCTGGAGACGCTTCGGATCGCTGGTCATGCACGGCGGCAGGCCCTCGCCGAAGCGCACATGCAAGGGCAGCTTCTTCGCCTCGGCAACGTGACGGAAATTGCGCTCGATGGTGTCGCGCAGGCGGGCGAAGGGGATTTCCTCGGTCGCCACGCTGACCGTGCCGGACTCGATCTTGGCGAGGTCGAGAATATCGTTGATGAGTTGGAACAGATCGGTGCCGGAGGCGTGGATGTTGTTAGAAAACTCGACCTGTTTGCCGCTGAGGTTGCCTGAGGCGTTTTCCGCAAGCAACTGGCTGAAAATGAGGATCGAATTGAGGGGCGTGCGCAACTCGTGGGACATGTTGGCCAAAAACTCGGACTTGTAGCGCGAGGAGAGAGCCAGCTCGGCGGCTTGTTCCTCCAGCGCGCGGCGGGCCTGCTCAACGGCGGCGTTCTGCTCGGCGAGCAGGCTGGCCTTGGCGTGCAGTTCGGTCACCCGTTCGGCCACCCGCTGCTCCAGCTCGCTATTGAGCCGGCTCATTTGTTCCTCCGCCTGCTTGCGCGCGGTGATGTCGGCAACCAATCCGAACATGCGCTCGGGACTGCCGTCCGCGGCGCTGATGGTTTTGCCGTAGGCCCAGATCCAACGCTGCGCTCCGTCGGCGCGGCGGATGCGTACCTCGAAGCTCCAGTCCGTGTGCTCCGCCACCGCACGCTGGAAACCTTTCTCCCACATCGCTTTGTCCTCGTCCAACACATGCGCAAGGGCCATGTCATAGGTCCACTCCGGCAGCAACTCGGAGTAGCCGAAAATCCGGTCGTGCCGCAGCGAGCGCCACGCCGTGTGATCCGTCAGATTGAGTTCCCACGCTCCCAGTTCGGAGATGTCCAGAGCAAAGCGCCAGCGCGCCTCGCTGACGCGCAACGCCTCCTCGGCCTGCTTGCGCTCGGTGACGTCGGCGCGGATCGCCACATATTGGCGGGGCTTGCCCTGCCCGTCGAGGAACGGCACAATGGTCGTGTCCATCCAATAAAACGTGCCATCCTTCGCACGGTTCCGGATCTCCCCCTGCCACACCCGGCCGCGCGCGATGGTCGTCCACAGGTCGCTGAAGAATGCCGTCGGGTGGTGGCCCGAGTTGATGATGCGGTGATCCTGGCCCAGCAACTCCTCGCGGGTGTATTTTGAGATCGCGCAGAACTTGTCGTTGACGGAGGTGATCCGGCCCGTCGGATCGGTGATTGCCACGATGGCGTGCTCGTCCAGCGCGGCGCGCAAGTCACCCACCTCCTTGAACGAAGCGCGCAGCGCCGCGTCAGCCTGCTTGCGCTCGCTGATGTCGCTGAACACCACCACCAGGCCGTTGATTTTGCCAGTGGCGTCATGCAGTGGGGCGATGCTGTAGTTCACATCGAAGAACGTGCCGTCCTTGCGCATGAACACATCCTCGTGGTTGCGCAACGGCTGCCCATTGCGGAGTACCTGAAAGCTCGCGCTCTCGGAGGACGGAATCTCCCTCCCGTCGCGGTCATGGTGATGGGTGAGGTTGTGAATGTTCCTGCCGCGCATCTCCTCGAAAGTCCAGCCGAAGAGGTTTTCGGCCGCCGGGTTCATGAACGACACCAAGCCCTGCTCGTCCAGCGTGTACAAGCCCTCGCCGAGGCTCTTAAGCGCCGCTTCGTCAAAGGCCGCGGCGCGGCGCAATTGCTCCTCCGCCTCCTTGCGCGCGCTGATGTCCTGCTTGATCGCCACAAAATGGGTGATCTCGCCGCCTGTGCTGCGCACCGGCGTTACGGTCATTTCCTCCCGGTACAGCGTGCCGTCCTTGCGCTTGTTGACCAGTTCGCCGTGCCACACCTTGCCGGCCAGCACCGTGTCCCACATCTCCCGGTACAACTCGGGCGGATGCCGGCCCGACTTGAGCACGCGCGGGTTCTGGCCAACCGCCTCCGCGCGGCTGTAACCGGTCAATCGCGTGAAGGCCGGGTTGACCCACTGAATCACCCCCTCCAGATCGGTGATGGCGATGCCGTTGGCCGCGGCTTCCAGCGCGGCGGACTGCAAGCGCAAGGCATCGTCGAGCCGTCTGCTCTCCGTGATGTCGCGGTCGGATTCCAACACCAGCAAGCAGCCATCGGCCCCGGGTGTGGCAGTCTGGCGACTCTCAACCAACACGCGCCGACCATCCCGCGCGGTGTGGGTCAGCTCACCTTCCCATTGGCCGGTGTGAGTCAGTTGCGCGTCCTTCTCGGCTAACGACGCGCCTCGGGTATCTAACAACTCGTGGGTGCGCCGACCCAGCGCCTCGGCAGCGGACCAGCCATAGAGCGCGGCGGCGCCCCGGTTCCAAAACCGGATGACGCCGCCCACTTCGCGCACAATGAGCGCCTCGTTGGCGTGGTCCATCAACTCGGACTGGTGAAGCAGTTGCGCCTCGATCTCGCGCCGCGCGGCGTCGGCGCGGTTCAGGGCGTGCGCAATCCACCAGACCGAGGCCAACAGCGACAGCGTCATGGCCAGGGTGAACAAACTGGTGCCGACCAGCGATTCCCACGCACCGGCGCGCTCCCCAAGCTCGCTGACCCATCCGATGAGCACCGGCACCAGCAGCGCCACTGGCAAGAACCGGCGCGCCAGTTGGTTGCCCGGACCGGGCACGACGAGCACTTGAGCCAGCCCGTCGCCGCGCGACAAAAGCAGTCCGACGGCCAACACCACCAGTGCCACCGCGGTATGTAGCGCCATGCTCGAAGACCCGGCAAAGCGATACAACGCCTGCATGCCATACACATGGTCGAGCAACCCGACCATGCCGAGAACGCCCACTGCAAAGGCCAACGCCTGTTGCACCCAGCGGCCACGCCGAGTCTTGAGCAGCAGCAACGCCATGCCGCTCATCAGCAGGCACAACGCCGCGGGCTCCGCCATCCGCCCCGGATGGTTCGAGAACAGGTTCGGTCGCTCGCCGAACAGCAGTTGGTCGATGCCGAAATCGCTGCTCGTGATATACTCGCCCAGCGTCAAACCCGCCACCGCGCAAACGATCCCGGCGCACGCCAACCGCAGCTTACGCCGCTCGCGTAAAGCCAGCCCCAGCCCCGCCAGCAGCAAACACAACGCGGCATTGGGCGTCATCGCCGCGAGGCCGGGCACGATTCTTTTCAGCGCGGAAACGCCGCACACCCAGCCCAGCAGCACCACCACACCGATGACTGCCACCCCCAGGCCCGCCACTGACGGCAGACGCCGCAACATGGCACCCGGCGTCGGCGCCGGCGGCGGCTTCACGCCCGCGCCGTCGCGCTCGCGCACGACGCGCTGCATTTCACGGGCAATGACCGCGGCGCGAACCGGATCGATCAGTTCAGCCTGTCGCCGCAACGCTTCCTGGCTGTCGCGCAAGGCCAGTTCACGCTCGTAAGCGGCGGCCCGCCTCCGGGTGCGCTTGTAAAATTCGGCAAACACACTGATGAACACACACATGCCGATGAACAGCACCAACCCCACCCGGTCCATCGGCGAATCAATGGCAAAGTGACCCGCCGGCGGAATGATCCAGTAGCACGCGATCAAGCCGGTCAACCCCGCCGCCAGCAGGCCCGGCCCAAGACCGCCGACCAACGCCGCCGCCATCACCGCCGGATAGAACGTGATATAGGTGGGCAGGCCGGGGCCGACCCAGGCCGTCAGCACAAGCCGCAAAATCATGGCCGCCGCCGCCGCCGCCAGCGCAAAGCCATAGCGCAGCGCCAGCGGCAGGGGCGTTTGACGCCAGATCGCGGACGGCAATTCGCCGATCCATTTCAGCCAAGGTCGCGAGGATTTCATGCCTGCTGCCTCCGCTCGCCTCATGACCCGTCCTCCATCCGATACCGCGGTGCTTCGCCAGCCCGCACGCATAAGCCGTTGATTTCCTTCTTGAGTTCGCTCATGCCCAGCAGGCTGGAGGCGGTCAGGTTGGCCTCCACCAGTCGCCCCGCCTCGCTGACAATCACATAACCCACCGGGGCTGGGTTCGCCTTGCGACGTGGCACCGCCGCTGCGGCACGACGGTGGCGAATGATTGGGGCTCTGCGTTTCATGACAGTTCCGGAGTTCGGCGCGGCATCGGGACCGTGACTCAATTGGAGCCTCACGGTAGGAACCGGGCTCCTCCTGTCAAGCGGATTTCCCCGCCACCCGCCGAAATGTTCCGCGACCCACGGCACAATCCACCGCAAGGCAGCTTCATTTCGGCTTGCCGCGCATGGCCACGCGTGCCACGCTGCCCGCATGAGTGCTTGCCGGTGGCGTCGGATGTTGGGTGGCGGCGCGGCGGCTGTGATGGCCGCCACCGGAGCGAATGGCGCGGCTGCGGAGGACGGCACCGAGGCTAACAAGCCCGCCGCACAGGCGGGACATGCCACCATGGAGGTGTGGAACAATCAGGATCCGCTCAAGATCCTGTACGCCTATGCGGATGAAATTCCGTGGCAATTTGCCGACACTGAATCCAAGCGTCTCAGCGCTCCAATTGATGGATTGGATCAGGGTGAGGGAGTGTGCGCGGAGCGGTTGCGGTGTTTGCTGACAGCTCCCAAGGACGGGTATTACATGCTGGCGTTTGCAGGCAGCGGCCAGCAGCAGATTCTGTTGTCAGAGGATGCCACGCCGGCACGCGCGCGGACCTTGTGCAACGACGGTCACCTGTGGGAGGACTACCCGAGCGGATTCGACCAGACCCAGTTGCGGACCGAGGGCCCGTGGCGGTATTTCAAGGCAGGTGAGGCGCGCTTTTTGGAAATTCGTCATCTGCACACCAGCGGCCCGAACCTGCTGCAACTCGCCTGGACCCTGGCGGATGGCACCCGCCAAAAAATCCCCGCAGCGTGCGTTGCAAACTATCTGCCGCCGGCACATGACAAGACTCCCGGCAATGGCACCACGCCCGATGGAGGCTATGGCGAGGTGCTCAAGGCGGTGACCGGCACCCCTGTTAGAATCGACCTCAAGAGCGCCAAAGCCCTGAGCAGCGGCTGGGCGGCCTTTGACGGCGAGGGCTTCACCGTCCAATCGTCCAGGGTTGAGCCGAAGCCTGACGTGACCCAACCCGCACTGACATGCTGCTTCGGCGGCGACATCGAATTCCCGTTTGTCACCCAAGCGGCGGGCTATGCGGTGCTGTCCATGCAAATCCAACTTTGCACCGGTCCTGGCGAATATTCCCATGCGGTGTGCGAACGCGAAATCGACGAGGTGCGCTTTGACAGCGAAACACTCAGAGCGCTCGATGGCTCGGCACCGACGTTCCGCTGCGTCACTCCATGGCTTGGCGCCGGCAAACACACCCTAACCCTGCATCTCACGCGAGCGTATTTCGGCGCCTCCTGCCGCCTGTTTGGCCTTGCCGTGCAAGCAGTTCCAAGCGGCGCGGCCAGCGCTGCGGTGCGCGCCTGCCTGCCAGCGCGCAACGCCTTTCTAGCAGAACGGGGAGACGGCGCATTTCTAACATCCCCGGCATGCGTGGAAATCAGCTCACGCACCAGCGTCGCGCCGACCCTAACGGCCGGCGGCAAGGATTTCACCCCGCAGCCCGCGACTTCCGACACGTGGTGGGCGGATGTGCCGTTGCCCGACACCGGGGCCGATCTGGCCCTGGTCTCGCGCTTCAAGGCGGATGCCACCGAGGCGCGAGCCACGGCGCGCTGGGCGGAGACACGGGTGAGTGAACACCCCGAGGTGTTTCTGCGAGTGGGTGACGCCATGCGCCTAACGGCATGCCCCGCCGCTGCCGGCGCGCAGCAAACCGCCAAAGCAACGATTGTGTTCGGTGGCAAGGAAACCGCCACGCCAGCGGGCAAGCCGAACATCTGTCACTTCGACAAGGCCGGCGACGAAACCGTGGAAGCCCGCGTGGTCCCGGAGCATGGCGAACCGATTACCTCCCGCATGATCGTGCATGTGCTGCCGCGAATGGGCGCGGTGACGGAAAGCGAATGGACGCGCACGGACCGCAGCAGCCTGTTCAAGGAGTTTCCGGCCGGAGCGTGGCCGGATGGAGGGGACGCGGTGGCCTTCCGCGCCAACCCAGCCGACGCCGGCCGCACCACCTCTGAATGGAACGTGCTGCCGCGCCTGGCGGGCACCTGGCCGACGGTGTGGCGTGCCGGTGCCACCGGTGCGGTACTCGGCATGGCAAGGGTGCGGGCGATGGAACTGTCCTATCTTTTGAGATATCACTTCGGGGAGGATGACAAGGCGTTCAAATCGCTGCTCTGCAATTATTGCATCGTCACGGGTCTGCCTCCCGGTTGGAAAATGAGCTATACCCTCGCCGACCCCGATGGAACCTGGCATTTCCGGCGCAGCGATCCGAGCCACCCGGCACTGCAAGTCGTCAATCCCTGGCGCGAAGGCACCGCGGCGGTGGGCGAGTTCTGGATGCACAGCAATCATCCGGACTTTGGTGCCAACGGAGAATATGAGGTGCTCCCGCCGGACAATCCCCAATAATGGCACGCTTGCGCATGCGGCTCAATGCACCGCGTCGCCCTCGTCGCGTTCGGGCGGTGCCACCAATTTCTGCGTGTCCGCCAGCTTGCGGCTGCCGTCCTTGGCCACCCGCCAACTGGCAATCGTGTGTTCAACTAGCTGCAGGGAGCCATCCGGTTGGCGGACTTCCACTTTGAGGATCTGGCGGTATCCGGGTCCCTCTTTCCAAAACACCCGTTGAAACGAATTCTGCAACGTGAGGGTCTCCGGGCTGATCTGGTCCCCCTTGTATTGGTGCACCATGACCTGCACCCGCCCCTTGGTTTCCTGGAAATCGTAGAGAAATGTCAAGGTGCCTTGCTTCTCACCAAACACCTGCGCCTTGAATGTCCGCATGCCCTTGGCGGGATCGGGGGCCAGTTCCCGGATCTCGAGACGGGACAGACAAACCGCTTCCGGCAACACTTTCATCCTGCCCTCCGGAGTCGTCTCGCAATCATACACATAATAGCGCTCCGAGACAATGACATCCTTGTCCTGGCTGATGAAATAACAGTCTTTCATGTTTACCACCTGTTGCAGCTCGCCATTGGGTCCGCGCAGCACCCGCATCCCCTGAGCCTCGGCGGGAACCAGCACCTCCGCCGCCGTGAACTTCACATTCTCGGTGAGGTTGAGTTGCAGGTAGGGGCAGTTCCGATGGTTCACGCGGCCACTGTGCTCGCCGCAGCGAAAACAGAAAAACCCGGTATAGGAATCATAAGATACAAACGGAAACAACCTCACCCGTGGCGGAATCCCCTGTGCAAAGCGCCGCATTTCCTCCGCATCCAGCGGCGGTGCCAGGTTGAGGTGGCTCTGTTCAATCGCACAGCCGCCCAGCGCATCCGCCGCATGGCAGGCGGGGGCGTGGCTGATGACAAACAGGGCAAGTCCGGCTAGCGCGCGTTTCACGCCACCGGTATGCCAACCCAGCCTCCCGGCGGCAAGCCCGAACTTTCCCTGAACTTTCCCAGCCGCAACAGGCATGCGCGTCAAGTTCGAGACGGATTCAGGATTTTCGAGGCGTTTTTTGCCACTGAGGCGGCTGTCGATTCGGCTTGCCGCGCTTGCCCGCGCGCGCCACGCTGCCCGCATGAGTGCTTGCCGGTGGCGTCGGGTGATAGGTGGCTGCATGGTGGCGGTGATGGCCGCCAGCGCAGCAAACGGAGAGGCTGCGGCGGGCGGCGCCGAGCCTGACAAACCCGCCGTGCAAGCGGGACATGCCACCGTCGAGGTATGGAGCAACCTGCCTTGGCTGAGCCTGTGGGGAAGATATGCGGATGAAATCCCGTGGCAGTATGCCGCCGCCGATGCCCCGCATCTAACGGTGCCGATCGACGCAATCGAGCTGGGGGAAGGCAAGTTTGCCCTCCGCTTGCGGTGTCTGCTGACAGCGCCCAAGGACGGGTATTACCTGCTGGCGTTTGAAGGCAGCGGCAACCAGCAGATCTTGTTGTCGGATGATGCCACGCCGGGACGCGTGCGCAGCTTGTGGACCGACGGTCACCATTGGGATGACTTCCCGAGCGGCTTCGGCGAAACGCTGCTGCGCACGGAGGGACCGTGGCGGTATTTCAAGGCAGGTGAGGCGCGCTTCTTGGAAATCCGCCATTTGCACTCCAGCGGCCCTAACCGGCTGCAACTCGCCTGGACCCTCGCGGATGGCACCCGCCAAAAGATTCCCGCCGCGTGCATTGCAAACTATGTGCCGCCGGCAAATGACGTGACTCCCGGCAACGGCACCGCGCCGGATGGAACCTACGGCGAGGTGCTCAAGGCGGTGGCCGGTACTCCCGTCAAAATCGACTTGAAGAGTGCCAAAGCCCTCAGCAGCGGCTGGTCAACCTTTGATGGAAAGGGCGCCACCCTCAATTCTCCCAGAATCGCGCCCAAGCCGGATTTGACCCAACCCGCGTTGACCTGCATCTTCGGCGGCGACATTGAATTCCCGTTTGCCACCCTGGCGGCGGGCTATGCGGTCCTGTCCACGCAGATTCAACTCTGCAATGGCTGGGGCGACTATGTCCATGTGGTGTGCCAACGCGAAATCGACGGGGTGCGTTTCGACCGCGAAACCCTCACCGCACTCAGTGGTTCGGCACCCACCTTCCGCTGCGTCACCCCGTGGCTCGCCGCTGGCAAACACTCCCTGCGACTCCATTTCACGCGAGCCTATTTCGAAGGCTCCTGCCGCATCTTCGGCCTTGCCGTGCAGGAGCTTGCCAGCGGCTTGGCGCGCGATGCGGTGCGCACCCGCCTAAGCGCGAGCAACGCGTTTCTAACCGATCGCGGCGACGGGCCGTTTCTAACATCCCCGGCGTGCGTGGAAATCAGCTCGCGCACCAGCGCCGCGCCGACCCTAACAGCCGGCGGCAAGGAGTACACCCCGCAGCCCGCGACTTCCAACACCTGGTGGGCGGATGTGCCGCTGCCCGAATCCGGGGCCGCCCTCGCCCTCGTTTCCCACTCCACGGCGGATGCCACCGACGCCCGCGCCACGGCGTGCTGGGCGGAGACGCGGGTGAGTGAACACCCCGAAATCTATCTGCGGGTGGGTGATGCCATGCGCGTGACGGCATGCCCGGCGGACGTCGGCGCGCAGCAAACCGACAAGGCATTGATTGTGTTCCGTGGCAAGCAAATCGCCACGCCGGCGGGCAAGCCTAACATCTGCCGCTTCGACAAGGCGGGCGACGAAACGGTGGAAGCCCGCGTGGTGCCGGACCACGGCGAACCGGTCATCGCCCGCATGCTTGTGCATGTGTTGCCACGGATGGGCGCGGTGACGGAAAGCGAATGGACGCGCACGGACCGCTGCACCCTGTTCAAGGAGTTTCCAACAGGTGCCTGGCCGGATGGCGGCGATGCGGTAGCGTTTCGCGCCAACCCGGCCGACGCAGGCCGCACGACCGGTGAATGGAAGGTGCTGCCGCGGATGGCGGGCACTTGGCCGGCGGTGTGGCGAGCGGGTGCCACCGGCCCGGTGCTCGGCACGGCACGGGTGCGGGCGATGGAACTTACCGATTACAACAGATTTCATGGCGGGGACAAAAGTGGCGATGCTGCGGACGCCAAGGAATTCAAATCGCTGCTCGGCAAATATTGCATCGTCACGGGTTTGCCGCCAGGCTGGAAAATGAGTTTCACCCTCGCGGACCCCGACGGCACCTGGCATTTCCTGCGCCGCGACCCCAACCATCCGGCAACCCAAGTGGTCAATCCCTGGCGCGAAGGCACGGCGGCGGTGGGCGAGTTTTGGATGCACAGCGACAATCCATCCGGCGGGTGCAGTGGTGAATACGAGGTGATCCCGCCGGAGCAACCGCAGTGATTTCACGCTGCTGCAAGCGGCTTAACCTCCCGACTAACTTGGCTGTTACAAGCGGCGGGCAGGATGCCCGCGCCACGTGGCCCGGGCATCCTGCCCGGAGCCTCCAAACAAAAGTTACTCCCAATTCCACACCCAGCGCAGCGCGGGTTCTGGTGCTGGAAAGGAAACTGGAACTGGAAACGGCCGCTCTGCCATTCTCAACCACAGATCTCACGGATTGAAGAGGATTACACGAAAATTTCATCGGCGACCCATCTCCCTTCGCGCCACTTTGCGTCCTCTGCGGCTTTGCGGTAAATCTGTAAGCGCCTCGGGCGGCTCAATGCACCGGCTCGGCCTCGGTGCGTTGGGGCGGTGCCACCAGCTTCTGTGTTTCAACCAGCTTGCGGCTGCCGTCCTTGTCCACCCGCCAACTGGTGATCGTGTGTTCGATTAGTTGCAGAGTCCCGTCCGGAGAGCGGACCTCTTGCTTGACGATCTGACGATATCCCGGCCCCTCTTTCCAGAACACCCGTTGCAGGGAGTCCTGCGACTCGAGGGTTTCCGGGTCGATCTTGTCGCCCTTGTAGTTGTGACCCACGACCTGTACCCTCCCCTTGGTGTCCTGGAACTCTTCGAGACATGTCATGTTTCCCTGATTCTCACTAAACACCTGGCATTGGAAGCTCCGGATGCCTCTTGCCGGGTCGGGAGCCAGTTCCCTCGCCTCGAAGCGCGTCTGACATGCCGCTCCGGCCAGGGGTTTCATCCAGCCGTCCGGAGTGGTCTCACAATCGAACGCAAAATACCGCTCGACGACAATCACCTCCTTGGCCTGGCTGAAGAAATAACATTCCTTCATGTTCGCCATCTGTTGGATGACACCATCCGGACCGCGCAGCACCCGCATCCCCTCCGCCTCGGTTGGACTCACCAGGCCCGCCACCGAGAACTTCGCATTCTGCGTGAAGTTGAATTGCACAGAGGGGCTGGTCCGATGGCACGTAGTGCCTCCGCAATCGGCACAGCGGTAAGTGAAGAAGCCCGGATAGGCATCAGCAAAAATGATGCGACACGCCCTCACCCGTGGCGGGGTGCCCGCGGCCAAGCGCTGCATTTCCTCCGCCGAGAGCGGCGGCGTCAGGTCAACCCGGCTTTGTTCAATGACAAATCCACTTGGCGCCTCCGCCGCATGGCAGGCGGCGGCGTGCCACATGACACTCAAGGCAAGTCCGGCTAGCGCGCGTTTCACGCCACAGCTATGACCTGGCCGCCGCCCGGCGGCAAGCCTGAAATCATTGCTAACAGCGCGAGGCCGGCGGGATTGGACTTGCCCCGTGTCCTCGCCGCTGCCACGCTACCCGGATGAATCATTGCTGGTGGCGGCGAGGGTTGGTTGGCTGCGCGGTGACCGGGCTGGTCGCCACCCTGGCGGCCTTTGCCGAGGCGGACCAGGATGCCGCCAGCCAACAGCCCGGTGCGGCACCCGCCGGCGCCGAGCCGAACAATGATGCCGCGCGCCCGGGCTGCGCCACGGTCAACGTGTGGGGAGGCCTGGACCATTCCCTGACCAAGTCCACCCCGCTCT